>Ga0153997_1000414_pt1 | contig 12496 bp, 19 predicted proteins | sample TSNC081MetaG_FD_104750 | JGI IMG/M metagenome (GOLD analysis project Ga0153997, IMG submission 104750) | Attine ant fungus gardens microbial communities from North Carolina, USA - TSNC081 MetaG | ecosystem: Host-associated > Fungi > Mycelium > Unclassified | place: USA: North Carolina, Lumber...
AGGAATAGTCACTTAAATTTTATATATTTATTGTATCATATAGAATAAAAATATGTCATATAATTGACAAAATATTTTAAATATGATATAAATAAAAAGTATTGTATTTAGGGGAATAGTTCAATGGTAGAGCAACGGTCTCCAAAACCGTAGATGGGGGTTCGAGCCCCTCTTCCCCTGCTAAGTCAAAAAGCCTTGTAGAATCAATGTTTACAAGGCTTTTGTTATGTTTGGAATTATTGTATTCTAAGGTGAATTATGAGTGAAAAACGGACTAAAAACGGACACAAGGTAAAAAACGGACTTTTAAGCCTTCTTATGAAGCAGATCAGATATAATATTGCTTGCTTTGCGGTCAGAATCTTTTAACATGTGACTGTATAGGTTTTGAGTGGTACTTACTTGTTTATGTCCCAGACGTTTTGATATAGTAATGGGATCGCCGCCGCCGGCATATAATAAACTGGCTTGCGTGTGCCTGAATTTATGAGGGTGAATGTGTGGCAGATCATGACGTTTTGAGAACTCCGCTAACCAAGTATTGATTGAATCCGGATGCATGGGCTCGCCATTATCTCTAACAAAGCAATAGCCGGTATCATGCCAATAATCCCCTAATTCCATTCTTTGAATAAGTTGTTCTTTCTTTAGAGTCCTTAAAATCTCTATAATTTCAGTTGATACGCTTACAACCCTATTTTCCTTTATTTTAGTAGTATCCTCGTAAATGCCCCTGTCAGGTGTGTATAGTAGGTTGTTTTCAATCTTGATTGAGCATTCCTTAAAATCGACCGAACTCCATTTTATTCCTAATATTTCACCACGCCTAGCCCCAGTATCAATCATTAATTCAGTAATAGCCTGCCACTTTAGAGGTTCTGTCTTTAAGGCTTTTCCTATAGCAATGACTTCCTCAATTTCGAAGAATTTAGCTTCATGCTTAGGAGCCTTAGGCGGTGTGGTCATTTCAACTATGTTTCTGCTGACATATCCTTCTTTTAATGCCTGGGCAAATATGGCATGTAGCAATCTATGGTGGTGCAGTATCGTCTGATCAGACAATCCTTTGCCGGTTCTTTTATTTTCCCCCGGCTGACTCCATTTTATATACATTCGGTTTAAATGCTCTGCTGTGACGTCTGAAAGCTTCATATAGCCGATTTCAGGTATAATGCGAGTTAGTAGCTGCTTGTACCTAAAAACGGTCTTATGCTTGTTATCACGCTCTGAAAGCTGTAGGAAATAATCACTATATTGCTGAAAGGTTTTCTTGTTAGAGGATACATTGCCAGATTTACAATTTAACTCAAATTCTCCAGCTACCCGCTGCAGCTCTTTTTGAATGGAACGCTCCTTCCAACCGTCCGGTACCTTCCAGTTCATAGAATAAGGCTTTAATTTCTTGCCGTATGCGTCCCTACCTCTGTATACTTCTATTTGGTATGAAATTATAGAGCCGTTTTTATCTTTTCTGGCGGTTATGCTTGCCATATAATCAGTCCTTTCTATATCGTACATATGTTTTGTATGTACTGAAATAAGGATATATGGTATAATACCAGTGATGAAGTGGTGTATATCAATATCCTTTGATTATTGGGTTACATCTATCTTAAGCGGTTCCTGGTGGTGCAGGAGCCGTTTATTGTGTTTGACAGAATCGTGAATATCGTTTATAATATACTTAACAAGACAGCCGGGGGATAGCTCATATCTATCCGTTCTGGTGAGAATATTAACTAAGTAAAGTCGCCTATCCTACCAAGACAAGGGCGGCTTTACTTATTTTTCATTTTAAGGATTGATACGATGAATCCAGCTACTGCTATGATTAGCATAAATTCCTCATATGTACTCATAAGCACCACTCCTTTCACAAGACTAAGAACGGAATGGTATTTGCGCCCTACCGGCTGCCCGGTTAAGTATATTATATTGTCAATGCTTCAATTTTGTTCTCTTCCGAAGTCCTTTTGCATTTTATCAAGATTATACATTATATCTTTGTCACAGCGCAGAATCATTTCTTTAAATTCTTCCCTGCTTACATAAAAGCTAAATCCCTGATGGTCAGTAACAATTAACCAGTGAATATCTTTTTCTTCCACTTTGTAATTATGGGTTTTCAGAATTTCTATAATTAGTTCTTTTTTCTTTTGGTCATTATCCTGTATCCATTCCCAAGTTGCCTTTATACGATCATCTTCCACCATAGTATCTAAAAATTCTGATATATGAACGCCTAAGGCATCCGCTATTTTTTGAAGTTGTTCAATTTTGGGCTTTCTATCCCCGGATTCGTATTTCCTTATAGATATTTCAGATAATTCAGTGTCATAAGCAAGCTTTTTTTGAGATATGCCCTTTACTTTTCTTATTTTTTTTATTTTTTCCCCTATGGTCATTTTATCACCTCAAGGAAACTATATCATAAAAAGTAATTTTTGAATAGATACAAATGTATAAAATTTATTCTTGACAAATACAAAAGTATCTATTACAATGATAGCAGATACAAAAGTATCAGTCAAGATGTTTTTTGAAAGAAGGTGAAAAGATGAAAGCAGACAGAAGAAAGTTAGAAATTGCAATGGCAAAATCCTGTATGAATTCAGAGGATTTACAAAAAGCGTCTGGAATGCCTCGTCCGACAGTTAATAACGTAATAACTGGGCGAAGTGTCAGACCTGGGACTATAGGGCGTATTGCGAAAGCCCTTAATGTGGATGTAACCGAAATTATCGAGGATTAAGAAAGGAGAATTTCTATTGAATAATCTTATTAAAGTAACAGGAAATGGCATATTCACTGATAGTTGGATTATTGCAGAAAAAACAGGAAATTCACACGAAGCGATTGTGAAGCTTTTAAAGAAATATTCTGACGATTTCAAAACATTCGGTAAATTATCAACCGACTTAAAATCCGATTTAATGAGCAAGAGAGGAATAACTATTTATTCATTGAATGAACCGCAGGCAACTTTATTAATGACTTTTTTAGGAAACAGTAAAAACGTAATAGATTTTAAGATGAAACTCGTAAGACAGTTCTATGATATGCGTATGTTGCTAATGGAAAAAAGTCCCTCCAGTGGCAGCAGACTAGGGAACAAAGCAGGATATCTAGAAAGATGGAAACGGATTCCATTAAAAGACTAGTAGAGTATGCCGGAGCACAGGGCAGTAAGAGCCCAGAGAAGTATTATATGATTTATACAAATCTGGCCAACAAAGCAGCGGGAATTAAGAACAGAGAGTTAGCCACTACGCAGCAGATTAGTACCTTGATGTTTATTGAAACCCTGATTAATCAGACGATAAAATCAGGTATGGATCAGCAGATGTATTACAAGGATATTTATACCATGTGTAAGAAGAAAATGGAATCATTCATTAAATTGGTAGCACTTGAAATGACAGCATAATTAATTAGCAATGAAAGGAGTAACACAAACATGGAAAAACAATCAATCATTCAGGAACATACAAGATTAACTCTTGAATATAGCAATCTTCCATTATCAGCTAATTCATTGGAAGAATATGAGCCTATCGCAAGACGTAAAGAGGAAATACTCAAACGTATCGAAGAACTCAAACAGATTGAACAGGAGTGGGAGCAGCCACAGCAAAGTACAACCGGTTTAGCCAGAATGAGGACGATTACCCAATGTGCTAAGTATCTGAAAGAACAGGACCCGGAATCAGGCATTGGAGAGTACTACATACGGCGAATGATTCATGAGGGTAAGATACCAGTAGTAAAGAGTGGACGTAAGCAGCTTGTTAACTTAGATAAGCTGATGGCTTTCTTCAATGAAGGTGAAGCAGCAGAACCGGAGAAGGTCGAACATGGCAAAATTAGAAAGGTCTATTGATGAGGTGGTGAAGAATTGACATTAAGTGAACTATTGACTTATTTTAAAGTATCAAGGCAGCTAAGCAATACCTCATATCAGTGTACGTGCCCTATTCATAATGATAAAACAGCTAGCTTAACCATATCAGAGGATAAAGGGAAATTATTATTGCACTGTCATGCGGGGTGTGATACCAAAGATATATTGGAAGAAGTAGGATTGTCTTTTAATGATATTGGGAGTTATAAACCGCCACAGTGGAAAGAACGCCTTGAATATGGTCAAGGCAAGCATATAGAGGCTGTATATGACTACTGTGCAGCTACTGGACAGTATTTATATTCAAAGGTGCGGTTTGAGGGTAAAGAAATTCGATATGTAACGATTGACCGGAAGAACGACACTTACGAATACTACAAGAAAAAAGATTATTCCGTATTATATAATCTTCCTGCTTTGATTAGAGCGGTAAAAGACGGGTATCCGGTTTATATTGTAGAGGGTGAAAAAGATGCGGATACATTGAAGAAGATTGGCTATGTTGCCGTAACAGCAGGTGGAGTTAATGACTGGAAAAAGGAATATGCTTCATATTTTACTGGTGCTAAAGTTGTAATATTGCCGGACAATGATAAATCTGGTCTTGACTTGAAAGACCGAATTATCAGGGATTTAAAGCATTATGCCCACTCTATCAGATGGACAATAACATCAAGCATGGATAAAGGTGATGTCACTGATTATATAATAAAAGAGAATCACACAAAAGATGATTTAAAACAACTTATTTCTGAATCCGTAAATACAGCAGCACCATGGATATATAAAAGTGGTTCAGGTGAAAAGCAGGCTTTAAAAATCAATGGTGATATTTTAGCAGATAGTATCAGCAGAACTATGTCATATCTTATTGTCAGACGTCCGGAAGAAGAAAAAGACGATTTTTTTATATATGAAAATGGTGTATACAATAAATGCAATAGAAATAAGGTGAAATCATATATCAAGCGGTATGTTCCAGTAGGACTTGCCAGCGATAACATGATTAATAATGTGTACAACCTTCTTATGTGTAAGGAAAATAATATATGCAATTACCGGGATTTAGATACTAATGAGCAGTATATTAACGTTAAGAATGGATTATATAATCTTAAAACCAGGCAGTTAGAGCCACATACGCCAAAGCTATATAGTACTATACAACTAAACTGTGAATATCATCCAGAAGTGAATACAAGACCGATATTTACTAAATATATAAATGATTTATGTAATGATTCTGATTCAAATGTAGACGAAGAAAGAAAGGCAGTCCTGCAGGAATATATGGGCCTGATTCTTTCAAATGTGAAAGTAAACAGGACTAAACTATGTCTTGTACTATATTCACTTTTAGGAAATTCCGGCAAGACTCAGCTCCTTAATTTGGCAGGTGAATTACTGGGGACAGATAAAACAATTAATATCCCGTTACAACAGATGAATGAGAATTCAAAGTTTTCACTAGGCAGCATAGTAGGTAAACGTCTTATAAGTGTAGGTGATCAGACTGGTAGTGATATCAACGATAGTGCAGTATTTAAGCAATTAACAGGTGGCGATCCGATAAAAGTAGAGCCAAAGAATAAGCAGCCGTTTTCATACATATTCACCGGTGGGATTGTAATATCTTGCAACAATCTTCCTAATTTTAAAGATGATAAAGGCGGTCATGTGTTTGAAAGACTTTGTATTGTGCCATGTACGAATACTATCGAGCAAGAAAAACGTGACAGTGAGTTATTAGACAAGATGCTAAAGGAGAGGAACGCAATATTTAACTGGTTTCTGACAGGTATCCACAGACTAATTGATAACGGCTATAAGGTAACTAAATCAAAAGCATGTGACGAAGCAGTACACGAATATAGAAATATGTTAGACACTATATTCCGGTACCTGGATGAGTTTTATATCATTACTGATAATAAAATGGATATGGTGCTAAAAACCGATTTTGAAACCGATTATATTCGGTGGTGTAATCATAATGGAACAACTCCACTCAATAAACGTGGGATTATCGTGAGGATGGAGAAAAACGGGATTCCATGTAAAAAGGATTTTAAAGGATACTGGAATTATAGAAATCTTAAGCAAAAAAATGATGGTTTCCAAAACATTACAGAGGAAGAGTATAAACAGGCTGTAATTCCATTCCGATAAAAAACGGAAAGTTTACGGAATAAAAACGGAAGATTTAAAAGGCAAAACGGAAATAGAAACCCTGTAAAATCAATGGATACGGAAAAACGGAAACTTTATTTTATGAATAAAAGAAAAATTTCTATAAATAAGTATTTGTATAAAAATCCTACGGAAGTGAAAAAAACTTTCCGTCTATACAAAAATAGGCTCAAATCCTTGTAAATACTGGACTTTGAATGAAAAAAAACTTTCCGTAAAACTCTCCGTATTTTTCCGTGTAACGACATTGCCCAGTGAAAGGAGTGCTAGCTGTAATGGATATTGAAAAAGAAGTATTCCGAGAAACGTACAATCTACTTAAGCGATATTCTAGCATTAAAATTGATACTGATGAGAAATGGGAAGAACTTATCAAGGATTCCACAGAAGTAAATATTAAGCTTGGAAACCATCAATTAAGTAGGGATATAATACTGGCAATACTAGATTATTTAGAATTGAGAGAGAAAGGTGGAATAAAGTGATGTATGAACTATCAGAAAAACGCAAAGACGATTTATTCAGACAATGGATTCACGAGAATAAAAGGCGCATTGACATGTTAGAGATTGACGGTTTTTCAAGGCATGAAGCTATTGAAATGTTGAAAGTATGGTCATTGCAGTGTATCAGCGAGGGAATAAGTAACCAATAATAAAAACGCCACTACCTAAGCAGCAACTTAGATAATGGCACACATAGCCGGGGCTACATAAACAATCACTTAAATAGTAGCATATCCCGGTCTAAAATGGAAGGAGATTTAGATATGTCAGATAGTGAAATTTTATTAAAAGCAATTATTGATGAATTACGCTCATGTACTGTTGATGAAATTATTAAGATAAGGGAAGAATGGCGGCAGGAAATGGCAAGTAAGAAGATGTCAGAAGCAATCAGGGATTTCAGTGAAAAGGTATGCAATTTAGTGATAGAGGAAAAAGGAAAAAGGAGCGTGGCTTGATATGACAGAAAAAGAAAGAGTACTTGAAATAGATAATGAATTAGCAGTATTAGACCTTTACCAAGAAAGAGCGCAGTACATACAAGGAGAGATGTCACAAGAGTATTTTAATTTATCAGATCCAAATCTTATAAATTACTATCACAATAACGCAAGAATACAGTGCGATATTGCTCTTGACTATATTTGCCGCATGAGTGTAAAAGTGGAATCTATCAACAAAATAATAGCTGATGAGCACATGGAAGAATTGACTTTAACAAAAGAGCAGGAAAGCATTGAATTAATTGTAAAGTTGCTTGACAGGATGGACATTAAGACGTTGGAGAGAATCTATAATTATGTGAATAATATTTTCGTAGGAAGGGGGGGAATAGATCATGATTTAGAAGATTAAGAGATACATAGAGAAAAGGCAGCGTATGAAGAAGTTCAAATATTTTACCTTAAGGTAATTATATAATGAAAATTATAGAAAGAGAGGTCATTTATGACAAAACAGGATGTAATCAACAATATTATGGCTAACTATGGTAAATATGGTATTGATATGGCTATGGTAGAAGAACAAATAAAAAGTGGGGAGAAACAAGGCTTTTCATATCAGACTATATACACAGGTCTTAGAATGGCTTTAGGCAATGCAACCGGGGAACGAGAGTACTTTTCAGTATCGGAAATGGCTGAAGCTTTAGGAGCCACAGAAGATGAAATCATTCAGGAAATAGAGAGATTGAAAACACAAATGGAAGAAGTCGGAGAAGATTCGGAAAAGTATTTCCAGCAGACTAATCCGGTGCAGCGGTTTATTATACCGCCCGGAGGATTGACCTCATGACCAAGATAAGAGTATCCTACCAGAAGCCACAGGAGCTTGATACAGTGGTTAAATTATTAAAACCTGTGCTTGTTTCTTATAAGGTATCAAAGAATGATGTGGGTAGCTATAAAAAGGCGTACATAGAGGTAAATTACAGTATGGATTCCAGTGATAAAAATGCAGTCTAACCCAGCTTTTATGCCATGAAAATGCTATATAGAAATGCCCGAATGTCAGGGCAATCCTAAGAAAACGGTTGTATACCCCCTATGTTGGTGGTATAATAATATTATCAAATTAAATAAAGTATAAGTACCCCAACAGTTCGTTGGAAGTCTATAAAAGGCGTGGGAATAGCATTTCATCATTATGATGTTTTGTTGTTCCTACGCTTTTTATTTATCAGAAAAGGAGAATTTAAAAATGAGTAAAAAAAGTGAATTAATCAATGTATTAACAGGTTACAAAAGCCAGTACGAGAGTATTCAAACGCAGATATTAAATATTAACCAGAGTACTGCATACACGGAAGCAGGCAGGGAACAAGCTATTAATAAGATTGTAGCAGGATTCGAGCCTACAGTCCAACAATGCCACGATAAGGCTATTTTTATCATTGATAGTGGCTTAGAAGCCCTGCAGTCCAAATGGAGAACCGCCAGTGCTGGTAAACTATCAGATACCGGCTATCAAATGGGACTGGCTAATGTCATTAAGATGTTAGAAGCGGATGCCATCCATGATAGGGAGGATATGCAGAATATTATTAATATTTACAAAGGTGATTTTAATGCACTTGCTACCATTGCTAATCTAATACAGTCCGGTTCCCATTCAATGGAGTTTATAGGCTTAATCCCTAAAGATAATAGGGAATACAATAAAAGGCTTATAAATCAGCTTAGAGGGAATATTGACAATCATATCGACCCTTACACTATTCAGCACATTGCTAAGGCGTACAATAGTTTAGGTTCTAGTGTATCAATGTCTTTGGATAGTATGATTGATTTCCTTAACACACGCTTTAATGACGCTCTGGAACTGGTAGAAGGGAATCTATAATAGCCTATGGAGAGAATAGACAGGCTGCTGCTGAAAGGAAAGAAGTAATATTTCATAGTCGGTGATGTAAGTGAAGAGCGCACGACTGGGATATTGAAGCCATATAAAAAATGATAAGCAGGGATTCAAATAGTTTGACAATGAAGCTTGAAAGGTTCTCTGATCAGGAGCTGCAGGAACAATTACTCCTGACATTTACCAGGAAGTGCTGCCCAAAGAATAGGGGAACATATGGAGAAAATAGAGAGATTGCTATTAAAGGCAAAAACAAAGACCGAGCCAAAACTCACGACAACACAAAAGGCATTACAAAATAATCCTTATGTAGGCATAAGCTTTGAGGAGCTGCTTGATTACATGAGCGGTGACAATTACAGAGCCCCACCAATGCATACATGGGAATGGACACAATACATGTGTGCATTGATGGAATCGCAAATGACCGGGGCTGGACTGATTGAGTAAGATAAGACTAAAGACTTCCACAGCTACAGAGATAAGGCGTACACTGTCCAGAGTGACAAATATGGTTGCTAATGGTGAAATGGATACTAAGACAGCTAATACTATCATACTGGCTTGTAATGCGGTTCTGTCAGCTATTAGGACGGATGACCAGCAGAAGAAGATTAGTGAGCTTGAAAAGATTCTGAATGAAGTAACGTAAATGTATCCCATGCGGTTTAGGCTGCATGGGATTTACTGTATAACCATTACAGCAATCGTGCTTCAGGCTTCGCAGGAGGGGAGTTATTATGTCAAATGAAGAATTAGTATTACTGATACAACAGGGGATTGATGCAGCCGATAACATGGCTCTGCTCTATGAACAGACAAAGAAATTCATACGCAAGATAGCATAAAGGTATAAAGGTGTCACAGATGTAGAGGACTTAGAGCAGGAGGGGTATTTCGGTCTATGTGAAGCAGTACAGAAGTACGATCCGGAGCAGGGCGTTAAGTTCCTGTCATATGCCGGCAATTGGATTAATCAGGCCATGAGAAGGTATATTGAGAATAACAGCAATGTGGTACGTATACCAAGCCAGACATACAGAAGAATGTTAAAGTATGACGATATAGTAAAGCGGTTCCTATGCATGACCGGCAGAATGCCAACAGACCGAGATTTGCGATACTACTTAGAGATAAGCCAAGAGCAGCTTGCTGAATTGGAGAAGAATAAAGGCATGCTTGCGATTGGCAGCACAGACAGTATATTGCCCGGAGATGATAACGATATTACAGTTGGTGAGACAGTTGTCAGTAGCGAGAATATAGAAAATGATATAGTTGAGGATATAGCAAAGCAGCAGTTAAAACAATTGCTCTGGTCTGAGGTGGATTCATTACCAGATGAACAGGCAGCAGTCATAAGAAGTAAGTATATAGGGAATCTGACATTAGAGAAAACAGGGCAGCAGATGGGTATCACAGGCAGTAAAGCAAGGACTTACGAGAGCAAAGCGTTAAGAGCGTTGAGAAGATGCAGGGACTTTATAAACAGGGTGAGGGAGTTTGATGTTATACAGACTCAGGCTTATGGTGGCGGTGTAGGTAGTTTCAACAGAACGTGGACTAGTTCAACGGAGTATGCTGCCATGAAGTTATTGGAGATGTAGAAAACATTCGGAGATATCGGAGTCCCTAAAAAAGGTGAGGTATATATGTTAAGAATTACTAAGGTTACAATGAAGTAAATTGTATACATATGTACCCCCCATCGAAACCTATTGGGCAATAATATTTTTCGGGAAACCGGTGCATGGGGTCGATTCCGAAGATGCACAGCAGTTTTTTACACGCCCCCCCCTCCCTTGCAAAAGGAGAGTATTCATAATTGGATAGTCCGGTAAAAATGTTATCTATTGTTAACTTGGGGACAGCGGTGACCCTAAGTTGAGCACACTAACAAATACTAACTTTGATTGTGAAAATGGGGATTTGCTTGTTAAGAATTGTTAAAGTTGATCGAGAAAAGCCTATCAAAACCTATGGTTGCATACTAAGTTTTACTAAGGTTTCATACGACTGCACTACTTAGAACTCAGATGTACGAATTTCGTACTGCTCAACACCGGTGGTTTCATATGACTGCAACTACTTAGAAACAATAAGGTTACGAAATACAAGGGCATGATTAAAGTTTCTATCGCATTACGAAAGGAATTCAGTTTGATTCCAGAGAAGATGTAATTATATGGATGTGTCAGAATCAAAGAGGTAGGAGAAGCAGTACCAAGGAGCAAAAGGATTATCTTTTAGGAAAGGAGTATGAAGCTACTAAGAAAAAGTGGGGCGGGCAGGGGAGCAATCAATATACAGAAGTGCAGAGTGCCGAAAAGCGGCACATTGCAAAACCTAAGGGACGCACAAGAGAAATTCTATCAGGTCAAACGAATATGTCTAAAAAAGTATCATTGAAATTGCAAAAAGCCTTAGAAAACCTAATGTTTGAACAAATAGGAAACTTAGTAAAACTTAATATTTGCAGTGGGAATATGAAAGGAGCGATTGTAAATGAATGAATTAGTGGTAATCAAAAATAGTATAGCAGTGTGTGACAGTCTGTTAGTAGCAGAGAAATTTCACAAGAGTCATAAGAATGTATTGCGTAATATTGATAATTTGGTGGCTCAAAATTGCGCCACCAGAATAATGTTTAAAGAATCAATCTATACAGATGATAGAGGAAAAGAATATAGAAATTTCCATATGAACCGTGATGGCTTTTCGTTATTGGCTATGGGATTCACTGGAAAAGATGCTTTACAGTGGAAATTAGATTATATCAAGGCTTTTAATACAATGGAAAACTTATTGATGGAGCAGCAGTCCATCCAGTGGCAGCAGACCAGAGAACAAAGCAAAGTGTCCAGGAAGATAGAAACGGATTCAATGAAAAGGCTAGTAGAGTATGCCAAGAGCCAAGGCAGTAAGAACGCTGATAAGCTGTATATTAATTATACAAAACTGGCAAATAAGGCGATCGGTATCACTGACAGGTATAATATGACCAGTATGGAACTCAATTCTTTGATTATGGTTGACAATATGCTTAGTAGGTTAATAGAACAGGCTATGGGGCAGCAGATGTATTATAAAGATATATATCCAATGTGCAAGCAGAGGGTAGAGACATCTAAAGAGGTGGCTATGTTGGGAATGATAGCGTAGTGAAATATTTTGAATATCGACTGTACCATTGTTTTAAAAGGGCAAAAATCAATTTAAACGGCTCAAGGGTACAAATGTATGCCTAAAGGATTTTGACGTGGAATTTCTCTCATTGGATAGATGGAGCGTAGAATTGATTTTGAGATAATGGGTAAGAGGTAATTCGATGAACTTTGAGAATTGAATATTGATTGGTGGAAAATAAGACAGGGTAAAATAGTTATTGAAAGGTAAAGGCATGCATGATAGAATAGCTTCATGGAACACCGTGTACAGGGTGTGTTGACCTCTCATTACATAGATGGGAGGTGGTGCTTATGAAAAATTTCGATTTCAAAGATATTTTGCAATTTGGAATGTTCATTTTAGCATTGCTGAC
>Ga0153997_1000421_pt1 | contig 12418 bp, 10 predicted proteins | sample TSNC081MetaG_FD_104750 | JGI IMG/M metagenome (GOLD analysis project Ga0153997, IMG submission 104750) | Attine ant fungus gardens microbial communities from North Carolina, USA - TSNC081 MetaG | ecosystem: Host-associated > Fungi > Mycelium > Unclassified | place: USA: North Carolina, Lumber...
ATAAAGGCCGCCTTTTGCCATAAGCTCTGAGGGAGTACCCTGCTCACTGACAAGGCCTTTATCCAATACCACGATTTTATCGGCGTTTGCAATCGTTCTCATACGATGGGCAATCACCATCACCGTTTTATTACCAAGCAGCGCAGATAAAGCGTCCTGTACCAGCGTTTCACTCTCAGCGTCCATAGATGCCGTAGCTTCATCAAGCAAGACAATCGGCGCATCTTTCAGCAATGCCCGCGCTATCGAAATACGCTGCCGTTCACCGCCTGACAGGACACTGCCATTCTCTCCAATATTTGTTTGATAGCCCCCAGGCAAGCGGCATACAAATTCTTCGCACTGTGCGGCTCTGGCCGCAGCCATCACTTCTTCATCGGCGGCGTCACGACGCCCTAAGCGTATGTTTTCCATCACCGTATCGTCAAACAGCAAGACATCCTGAAATACAATAGCATAATTTTTGAACAGGGTTTCCGGCTCAACACTTTTTACATCAACTCCGCCAAGCGTAATTGTCCCGGAACCGGCGTCCCAAAATCTGGCCGCCAGCTTCGATGCCGTTGATTTACCGCTGCCGGACGGTCCCACCAATGCAGTCACCTCACCCTGCCTGGCGACGAAGGAAACTCCATTCAGCACAGGTTCCTCATTGTAGGAGAAAACGACATTCTTAAACTCAATGTCATATCCTTTGTTATTGCATACCGCAGCGCCGGTTTGTTCCGGTTCCGCATCAATCTGTTTCATTCTCCCCGCACTGACCTGCGCAGCAAAAAGCTCAGCCATCAGCATGAAACAACTGGTAAACGGGTCATAAATCCTTCCCGCAAACACAAGAAACAAGATAAACATCGGGATGGAGAGCGATCCGGCTGTGACAAGATGCCCCCCAAGAAGAAGAACGGCAACCAACCCGAAGCGCAGCAGAAATTGTGCTGCCGTGGTGGAAGCGCCCGGAGCCAGTTCGTTTTTGAAAGAGCACCGCACCACATTTTCCAGCTTTTGTTCCAACCCCTCTAAATATTCTGCTTCTCTGGATGAGGATTTTAACTCCTTAATAGTGTCCAAATATTCCTGAACACCGTCATAGGCGGCTCTTTTCGCATCCAGATTCGCACTTTCCGCTTTGGTCTGGGCTTTTCTGGCCGCAAAGATAACCAGCGCGGCCACCGGCACAGGAATGACAATGCAGAGACCCATCCTCCAGTCTATAATGAGCAGGCCAATGGATGTGAGGATGAACATAAAAATCGTTCCAAACAGTTGCGGGATCGCATTGGAGAAAGTACGCTCAAGGGCGGTGCAATCACCCATAATTGTCGTTGTCAAATCTGAAATGTCCTTTTGTCCAAAGAAGGATAACGGCAGTTTACGGAGTTTTTCCGCCAAAACGATTCTCCGATTGGCGCTTTCCTGATATGCCACAGTATAAGTCTTGTTGTATTGCAGCCACTGAGTGGCCAATATCACGACAAACAATACAACCGTGAGAACGCAGTATAAGAGAATATTTTTTTCAAAGCCCGTTTTTTCTCCCGTAATGACACTCAAAAGCTCCATGATCAACAGGATCAGCAGGCTGGTCGGGATTATCTGACAGAGGTTGCTTAAAGTCGTTGCGGCAATTCCTTTATGCAAATCTCTGGAGCCTTGGCTGCTAAGAGCAAATGCGCGTTTCAGCATGATTCCACCTCATTTCCGATATGCCACTTTGTTGTTTTTACATAGTTCCCCCACATGCGGGCGTACTCACCGTCCTGTTTCAGCAGCTCATCGTGTTTTCCACTCTCGGCCAACCGGCTCTGCTTTATTACCAAGATCTGATCCGCATCCTGTATGGCAGACAGCCGGTGCGCAATCATAATGACGGTTTTACCCTTCACCAGGCCCTCAAACGCCTGATGGATTTGGTGTTCGTTCTCCGGATCGGCAAATGCGGTGGCCTCATCAAGCACTACAATAGGAGCGTCCTTCAAAATAGCCCTTGCGATTGCGATTCGCTGGGCCTCGCCGCCAGATAGATAGACGCCCTTGCCGCCGACGACGGTATCAATCCCTTTGGGGAATTTCTCTAAAATATCGTCACATTGGGCAAGATGCGCCGCCGCCAACGCTTCTTCCCGCGTGGCGGCAGGACGGGCCGCACAAATATTTGCCAGCAGTGTATCCTTAAACAGCTTTGGGTCTTGAAATACGAAAGCTACTTTTTTCATTAAGTCCGCATGGGACAACTTCCGGACATCTACCCCACCGATTTTAACAGCTCCCTCCTGCACGTCATAAAATCGGGGAATAAGGCTGGCGGTCGTACTCTTGCCGGAGCCGGAATGCCCCACCAGCGCGGTCATTGTTCCAGCCTTGGCGGTAAAGCTAAGATTCGATACCGCCGGATGCTCCATGTTTTCATAAGCAAATGTAACGTTTTCAAAGGAAACATCATGGGTATTGGTGGTCTGCGGATGATCTGTTTCAGGCTGCGGTTCCGCAGTCAAAATTGTGTCAATTCTCCTCATGGACTCCTCGGCCTGCATCTTGTAGCTGGTCATATACAAAATCTTGTTCAGCATAACCGCGCAGGCGGGCGAGAAAATGATATAAAAGAGAAAACTCTGCATAAAACCAAGCAAGTCTTTTGACAAAATCCCAATAATAAGGGCCGCCGGAACCAATACGAGAAAGCTGGAATTGATAACAGCCGTAAATACAACCATCCCTTTCCGGCAAGACATGGTATACTTCAGCGCATAATCGCGGTATGATTTGATTGCTTCGTTAAATTTTGTAAAGGACTGCACCGTTTGGCCGAATACTTTGACAACGGATATGCCACGGATATATTCCACCGCTTCGTGGTTCATTGTTTCCAGGGAATTTTGATATGTTTTCATAAACGCCATGCTGTCCTTGCCCATCAGCGAACCTTGCAGGAAGAAGCCAATTCCAAAAAGGAGCAGCAGGGGCAAACCAACACGCCAGTCAAACGCCAGCATTAAAATAACGCTGACTACCATTGTTACATACGCCCCAATCAGGTCGGGAAGCTGGTGCGCGATAAAGGTCTGCGTCTGGAAGCTGTTATCATCAATAATTTTTCTCAGCTTACCGCTGGGGTTCAAATCGAAGTATCCCATCGGCATCTTAGCCAAGTGGGTGAGCGCGGCCATTTTTAGATTTTTTTCAGTCCTGAACGCCACAACATGGGAACACAACAGGGCGGTAAAATAAAGCGCCAGCCCAATGAGTTCAAAGACCAGGGCGCAGATTCCCCAATTAAGCAGCCCAGAGGTATCCAGCGGGCTTCCCGTAAACATCGTAATTACTTCTCTGGCGGCCAGATAGACGCACAGGAAAGGTACAAGAATAAAAACCGCGCTGACGCCTGATAAACAGCGGGAAAGTGTTAACAGCCGGCGGCTCTCGCCGCAAAAGCTGAGAAGCCGGTTTATTCCATTCGACTTTTGTTTCAAACTAAGTCCCTCCTTATGGCGCAGAGCGCGGCAAATAGCAGCAGCGCCCTGCCGTAGAAATGTTATTTCAGCCGGATACCGGCAATATCAATGTACTGAATATCCCAATAGAAATCGTAGCTTTCCATTACTTCCCTGTTCCATGCGGCAAATTCGCAAGTATAGGAAATTGGAAGAACCAGTGCCTGTTCCGCCATTTCAGCGAGTACCGCTTGATATATTTCCTGAACACGATCCTCATCCGCGGTGCTGTTCAGTTCAACAATTATGTCATTACCGTTCGCGAAGAAGGCTGAAACCTGCATCATAACAGGATCGCCGCTGCTTGTAGAATTCATGTTCGTCAAAACATTGAAAGGATCGTAGGAACCGCCATAGGTGTAGAAAAGGGTCAAGCCGTATTCGCCGGAAGAAACGGTGCCGAACCAGGTCATCATATCCATTTCCTGCGTGGTCAGCTTGATACCGATTTCCTTAAGCTGGCTTGCGATTGTCAGGATGACATCCTCTAAGCTGCCCGTATCCTGGTAATAGCACAGAGAAAGTTCCAGCGTTTGCCCGTCTTTTTCACGGATGCCGTCCCCGTCGCTGTCAACCCAGCCCGCTTCGTCCATAAGCTCCCTGGCTTTTTCTACATCATACCCGTAAGTAACAATAGCAACATCGCAAAAAGGCTTTGTACTGGGAAACAGGGCGCCTGCAGGCTGCTCAAGCCCTTGGAACACAATCGCGCTGAGCGTCTCCTGATCCACGGCATAGGACACGGCTTGGCGGACCAGAATATCGTCAAAGGGAGCCGTACCGAGATTAAATCCAAGATAGCGGGTCATGGAAGTTCCTTCGCTGATTTTTGTGCCGTACGCAGAATCGGCCTCCAGTTCGCTAAATGCGTCATAGGTCATACGCATGGAACCAATGACCGCGTCAATCTCACCGCTGCGGAGCGCAAGCACCTTGGCATCGTTGTCCGGGATAACTTTTATAACAAACTTATCCACTTCCGGCTCCCCGCCCCAATAGTAAGGATTCTTTACGAATGTATAAGCAGAACCATCGGTTTCCCCTGTATACATATAAGGGCCTGTTCCATAGGTGGCCGTTTTAATCCCCTCCGAGAGGGAAAGGTCGTCGTTAAACACGGCGGGATTGACAATGCCAAGGGGATTGTTCATCGTCAGGTCATTCAGCGTCCCATAGTACGGCTGGCTAAGTGTCATTACAAAGGTTAAATCATCCGGCGCTTCCATCTTGGTAATCAAGGCGGATAGCATACCGTTGACACCGAGACCGGCCCCTTGATATTGAATAGAAGCCTCAAAAGAGGTTTTGACCGCCCCGGCAGTCAAGGGTGTACCATCAGAAAATCTCACGCCGTCTCTCAACTTGAACGTATAGGTAAGACCGTCGTCACTCACAGACCAATCCTTTGCAAGCTCTCCGGTAAACTCGCCATTCTCCTGTTTTACCAGCGTGTTATAGAAGTTATAGCTCCAATAGTTAATGCCGTAATTCGTATCGCTGGTTGAACCATGTACCGTATAAAAGCTATGAGCGCCGCTGGAAAAATCCCAGCTTTCAGCCAGCGTAACGACTTTTTCCCCGGCTCCTTCAAGCGTCCCATCGGGTGTGGGTGTCTCGCCCGTCTGATTGTCGTTGTTTCCTCCGCTGCAGGCCGCAAGCACCAAGCACATGGCAAGCGCCATGCAGCCGGAAAGCAGTTTTTTAAGTTTCATAGGTAATACCTCCAAGATTATTATGTTCTTCTCGCTTATATACGCCTCGCTCTGCAATCCGTCCGTCTTTCATCACAAAAATATGCTTTGCAATATAGAGCGCGGCATCAATATCATGGGTGATAAAAAGATACATACACTGTTGTTCTTTTTGCAGCCGCTTCAACAGCTGTAAGATATTTTTCCTGACGATAACATCCAGGCCGCTTACAGCCTCGTCAAAAATCAGGATACGCGGTGATACGGAAAGCGCTCTGGCAATGCAGACGCGCTTCTGCTGTCCGCCGGACAATTCACCGGGAGTCCGCTTTAGTAATGCGACAGGAAGTTCCATACGCTCCATCAGTTCGCAGACCATTTCTTTTTCCCGCGCCTTGCTGACGGAAAGAAGATTGCGGATCGGCTCCGCAATGCTGTCGTATACGGTAAAGTGCGGATCAAGGGCGCTTTTCCCATCTTGAAGAATAAGCTGCATTTCTGAATATAGACTTATATCGGCCTTCTTTTTATGGTCAATACTCTTTCCATCCAGAAGGATTTTGCCCTCAGTCGGAGAAATCAGGCCGGTTAACAGCTTTGCCAAGGTGCTTTTTCCCGATCCGCTTTCGCCGACCAATGCATAGGAAACACCATCTTGCAGCATCATATCGACGCCGTTAACCGCGGGCATTTCGTCCCGCGCGCCTCTCCCTTTTGAAGCATATCGTTTTTTTAAACCTTTGGCCTCAAGCATATTCACACCTCCTCGCGGCCATAAACGGACAAACGGGACGCACGAAAAACCCGGATGGTAGAGCCTGTCACAGGAACTGCCAATGTAAAGGACGGCAGCAGCAAACCTTTGATGCCAGGCTCCGGCAACACCGTAAAAATGGATAGGTTTACGGCGAACGCCATTAGCAGGAGGAATCCAAGCCAAAAAGTCGGCAGACATATTCCCAGCAAAGACAGGCCGTGAACCACTTTGTCGAACAACTTGTTCCGTTTGAACGCGCACAGCAGGCTAATGGGGACGGAGATAATCACAATCCACAACAGGGAGAGCCCCATCAAGGCGAACGAGGTCGGAAAATACTGCTTCAGGTCCTGCGCGATGGGATTAAATGAATATATGGAGATCCCTAAATCTCCAGTAAACAGCCCTTTCACCCAATTGAAATATTGGGCGATAATCGGTTTATCCAGCCCTAATTCAACCCGAACCGCTTCAATCATATTTTCATTGGCTGCCAGCACCCCGCGGCGTGCTATAATTTCAGCAGGGTCTTTATTAGAGAGGGTTATCAAGAAAAAGCTCAAAATACTTACTCCCGTCAAAACAATTACGAAGACAATCCATCTCTTTCGTATATATGAAGCCACCAAATTCACCTCCTCCTTAATACTGTTGGTTAGAAAAAACTAACTCATTGACAAAAGTAAAACCCGCGTCTGCGGGTTTTTAGCGAAGCTTATCGAAAATCCACGCTTATATTTTACTATAACAGCGCTTTAATTTACAACACCCTATCAGGTGAAAAAATGTCCCATTCAGGTCAATTGCCTTTCTGATTTTGATTGCGGTATACCAATGGTAATTGATGAAACACCGATTTAAAAGCCGCTGAAAATTTACTCACATTTTCATAACCAGCGATTTCAGCAACTCCGGTCACATTTATGTCGTGATGCTCGAGCAGTATATCTGCCGCCTTCTGTATTCGCTGTCTTTTCATAAAAGTGCCGATGGATTGACCTGTTAATGCCTTAAAACAACGCTTAAGACTGGAATCCGCTATGTGGAACAGAGAAGCCAGCTCGCCAATGGTTACTCTTTTCAGCGGATTCTCGATCAAATAAGTATAAACGGCTTTTGTGGATGAAGCCACAGAGTATGAAAAGGAAGGCAGACTTTTTAATTTTTCGCGCTCCACAATGCTGAGGAAAAGAAACAGTTCAATCACCTTTATTATGTAATATGGCACACGAATGTGCTCGTCTACACAATATAGTTCGCTGAAGATGTGGTCTATTTCCGAACGGGCACGAATCCGTAATGGTTTACCATCCACGCATAGATAATCGCGCAAACGGAACAGATCAATATTTGCCTGAGGAAATAATCTATCCAAAGATGCCTGCGCCACTTGTAAATCTAAGATAATTGCCAGCCCCCTATATTTTCTTGTTGGAAGATGTGAATTTACAAACGACTGCCCACCAAGATCGTTAATACATAAATCTCCTTCACCCATGAAGCTAACCGTTCCATCCTGCAGCTCGTACTCATAACAACCCTCTAAGCAGTGGTTTATTAACATAAATCCGGATGCAGGCAGGATTTTTTGAAAACATGTATCCATTTCCAGAGAATTATAGGTTAGCTGAATACCCTCGCAGACGTTGTAACAAAACATTTCTCCCGCACCGCTGTGGTTGGCTACGCGATAAATTTCATTTTCACCATTTGTCCCCTCGTCGGCAAAGTGATATCCATAAAAAGCCCGTTTGCATATTTTGACTTGCATAGATCCCTCCAAAAAATTCCTTTTCCTCATAAATCCTTAGACCGGATCCGTATTAAGTCCCCATTCATTCGTATTCACATCCTTACATTCTGCCAAATAGGGGCGCATACTCATTGCGCTGAACAGCATCGTCGAAGCGTTATGCAGTACAGCCGAAGCGGACGGCGCAACAATACCGGAAATCCCAAGCAGCAGAAGTGAGGTGTTAAAACCTAAAATAAAGCGGTAATTTCGATTGATCCGTTCAAAAAGCGTCTCACTTAAATGCCGGAGTGTAACCAGACCGTCAAGACTTTCCGAAAGAAGCGTGATGTCCGCGATCTCCTTTGCGATATCGGATCCGTCCTTCATCGCGATCGAAACGTCCGCACAGGACAGGGCGGGGGAATCATTGATGCCGTCCCCAACCATAATAACCGTGCCGCCCTGTTCTTTAAGCGACCGGATCATATCCGCTTTATTTTCCGGCAAAACCTGTGCGCGATACTCAGCAATGCCTAGGGCTTCACACGCGGCCTTCGCTGCCGCCTCACCGTCGCCGGTAAGCAGGATGAAGCGCCGCACACCAAGTTTTTTCAATTCCTCTAAAGTGTGTTTGGCCTCCAAACGAACCGGGTCTTCCACACAGATCATTCCCGCCAAGATTCCGCCGATTGAAAGAAAAACGGTAGAATAGCCTTCCGACTCGGAATCAATCATTGCTTTTTCCCTTTCCGTTATCGGGATACCCCGATCGTCGAAAATAAAGTGCCAACTGCCAATGAGAATCATCTGACCGTGCAGCATGGAGGAAATGCCGTGAGCGACGACATATTCCACCTCTGCGTGTTCTTCCCGGTGCTGCAGGTTTTCAGCCTCGGCCTGCTTTACAATTGCCTTTGCGACACTGTGAGGGAAATGCTCTTCCAGGCAAGCGGATATTCTAAGTATGTCGTCCCTTGCGTGGCCGTTAAAGGCTACAACCTTTGCCACTTTAGGACACGCGGCGGTAAGCGTCCCGGTCTTGTCAAAGACGATGGTATCCGCGTTTGCGTAGGCTTCGAGGTATTTGCCCCCTTTCACCAGGATCCTGTGCTTAGCAGCTTCGTGCATGGCTGAAATCACGCATATGGGTGTAGTAAGCTTAATTGCGCAGGAATAATCCACCATTAAGACCGACATGGCTTTGCTTATGTTCCGCGTTACAATCAGCGTTACAATTGATGTGAGGAAGCTGAACGGCACAATAGAATCGGCAAGTTTTTCCGCTTTGCTTTGTATACCGGCCTTCAGCATCTCAGATTGATCAATGAGCGAAACGATGTTTTGAATCCGGGTATTGTCCGCAAGTGTCCGCACTTTAATAACAAGCGAACCTTCTTCAACGATTGTTCCTGCGTAAACACTGTGTTTCTCTTGGCGCAGAACGCCCAAGGGTTCTCCTGTCATGGACGCCTCATTCACTATGGCCTCGCCGCTCACAACCTCCCCGTCAAGCGGAATAACACCGCCCGTCCGGACACGAATCCGGTCGCCAATCCGAATCTGCGCCACCGGCGTTAAAACATCTTCGTGTTCGCCCGCAAGCCATATACTGTCGACATGCATCGCAAGGCTTTGCGTCAATGTCTGCCGTGCTTTCTTTCTTGTGTAATCTTCTAAAAGCTCCGAAATATGTAAAAGCATCATGACCGAAGAAGCTGTCGCAAAATCTCTCTGTACCGATGCCGCCATAACGGCCGCCGCATCCAATACATCCACGCCTAACTTTCCATTTAATAAGGAACGGCCGCCTTTTTTCCAATAGAAAAAAGCCCGCCGCAATGTAAAAATCGCTCTTAACGGAGCAGGCACAAATAACTTCAAGACATAGTGCCTGCACAAAACAGCAGCCACAGAACGCGTGAAAACGTCGTCAAGCTCTCGAACCTGATTTACCTCTTGTTTTTGTGAAACAGGCAGGCATGCTTTATGAAGCCCGTCAATAACCGAAAGAATCCCGTCCCGGCATCCGGCTTTATAGCAGATCAATATACCGCCGTTCACATAGCTTGCCTCCGCCCCTAATACCGCGGAATTGGACATAAGCAGTGCTTCTATTCCATATCCCTGTTCAGCGGAAAACGCTCCCTGACCCATACGCAGGCGTATCCTGCCCGGCTTATCATAAACAATTTTATAGTTCAAATAAGTCACCTCCTTCCCAAAAACCACTCCCTGAAACGCCGATCAGAGCGTTTCAGGGCGGCTTTGGATCGTTTATTCTTCCGGACCGGACTGCCCCTTGGCGTCAAAGCATATATCAGACGCTTCTTCTTTCATATTTTGGAGACTCTCCTGCGCATCCTTTTGCAGCTTCATCCCTTTGGCAAGGCCCTTGACGCATAAATCACGGGTCTTGTTACTCCTTAACGCCTTTACTCCCAGCGTAGCGGCGGCAATACCACCGAAAAAACAAAGAACCTTCTCATTTTTAAAGCACCTTAATCTCATATCATTTCCTCCCTTTCTTTCGTTGTTCTAAGAGTTACATCGTCCCTAACACCAGATATGTGAAATACGATATAACAAATAAAGTGGAACATACGCTAACGAATATAGCGGCAGGCGTATGGTTCCGGATTTTCCGTTTGCCGCCAATAAGCAGCCAAATGCCTAATGCCACCGCCGCAAGCTCTGTGAGATATCGTGCGGCAAGCCAAATTGTATCGAACACACGCCCCTCCTTACCGATCACTTTTTTTTGCCGCCCCGCCATTTGAGCATAAGCGCGCCTCTCTTAAGACATACGCCGCGGTCAAGGCATTTATAACAGGAAATACAGTTATGACTTTCTACTGTTTCAAGCTCCGTGATCGGCACCGACATCGGGCAAGCGCTTTCACAGCGTTTGCAGTTTATGCAGGACTTCGGGTTCCTGATCAGTTTGAACAACCGGATATGGGAGAATGCGCCCGCAAAGCAGGAACCGCTGCAAACATATTTACAGAATGGCCGTTCTATCAAAATTCCCAATAACATCCAAAATAACAACCATCCCAACGCCACATAATTGAGCGTATTGGAATAAACCAGAAGCTTCACATCGGGTGCGTAGATGGATGCAGCAATGCCGCCGATCAAACTTCCGCCAAAAAAGAGCAGAACGATTATATTGATGTAGCGCAGGCAGGATAGCATCTCATGCGCTCTCCGCGGAATCCGCTTCCCGAATCTTTTGGGAGCAATCCGTCTGCCCAAGTACGCGAAAAAACCTTGCAAAATCCCGTAAGGGCAGGCAAAACCGCAATAAATCCTTCCCAGGAATAGCTGCGCGATTTCCATGGCCGCGATCAAATAAAACAGATATTTCCAGCTTACGAAGGCGGCTCCGAAAAACACGACGGATAGAATGACGCGGTAGCTTTTGAAAGGAGCACGCTTTCGGTTATTCATCCGTGTCTTTCGCATCAAGCAGAGCGTTTTCCACGGCTTGTTTGATACCGTCGCTGGTTTTTGTGGCGCCGGAAACCGCGTCCACTTCCGGATCTTGCGCTTCGATAATTCTCTGCGGAATTATCTCGAGAGCTTCCTCGTAGTATTGCTTACCCACTTCGTTGTGGGATATAATTTGAATATCGCTGATTCTCCCATCGGTTACGGCAACCGAAACCTTGAGTCCGCGGCCATATCCCGTACCCTTGCCCTCATAAACTCCATCGCGATAGAGTCCGTCTGCCTGCACGGAGCCTGCTCCGGCAGCCTCCTGTGCAGGATTCGTACAGGAGGACATGAGCAGCCCAAAGGCAGCGAAAACAAATAGTAATATGATTCTCCGCATAGATTTCACCCTATTCATAAACCAACGAAAACACCGACTCAATATCGTTCAATGGAAGCATCCCCGGAACCGCATAGGGGTGATGGTCAATCCGCACTATTTTTTGATTTATCACGGCGTTCATTGTCTGGTATTCCTCTTTCGCAAACTCCTCCATCAGCTCATCGAAAGCGCTGTCACGCTGATCCCTGGCAACCGTGATCATCACGGCGACCGCGTCGGGATTAGCCGCGATTAAGTCAGTAAGCTCAATTGGAACCATACCGCTGTTTTCGCTTGTATCAGTAATGCCCATCGCTCCAGCGATGTTTTTAATATTCACGGTGCTAATAAGACTATCGGCGTAATTCCCTCCGGTGTAAAGCATGTATCCGTCCGCCGTAATCCTTAATAACGCTACCGTTTTTTCTTCCGTAACTTCTGAAAGCATGTCTAAAATGCGCTCATTATAATTTCCGAGTGTCTTTGCCGCCGCCTCATTTGTTCCAAAAGCGGATGACACCAGGCCAATCTCTCCTAACACGCCATCATAGAAATTGTATGCAGGAATATATACCGGAATATTCAGCTCCGCTAATTCCGCCGCATATTGTTCACTGGATTTTTGGTCGATTAAGATAACAGAGGGCGAGAGTTCCGCAATAAGCGCCCATTCAATTTCGCGCTCCTCGTTCGTAATATGGGTAATAGACTCTAAGTATTCTTCGGGGAAATGATCATCATTTGGGATTCCTATCATATTGATTCCGGCGTCAATTCCGGTAAGTGTCGCCGCGCGGCCAATACCAACTGCAGATACCGGAACCGTATCAAGGCCCATTTTTTTTATGGCTTCTTCCTGCGGAAGGAAATATACGGACGGATCGTAGGCGTCATCTTCAGCCGGAACGGCATTTGATGTCACCTCAG
>Ga0153997_1000422_pt1 | contig 12363 bp, 8 predicted proteins | sample TSNC081MetaG_FD_104750 | JGI IMG/M metagenome (GOLD analysis project Ga0153997, IMG submission 104750) | Attine ant fungus gardens microbial communities from North Carolina, USA - TSNC081 MetaG | ecosystem: Host-associated > Fungi > Mycelium > Unclassified | place: USA: North Carolina, Lumber...
AAACAAGGCGAACATTTTTTTCCGAAAATAGATATAACCACTCAGTTTCCTGTACTTTATATTATAGAAGCACTGGCAAAAAAAACCTACAATATCAAGCATAGTCAAACTGAAAAGTAAAAAACACATTGTTTTTTTTTAGTTACAATTTATTTTCGGTAAATGCTGTTATTTCCACCTTCAAATCCATTTTTTATTTCTTTGTTTCAGCTATAATGAAACGATAAGTCACATACCTCGCAGAAAGCTACCGGTATGTGACCCCTGCGGCATTCGCCAGTGCGGGAATGCCGAGCACTCCCGCACCTGACTCATTGCTTGCGGGATAAAAGAAGAAGGAGTGGACGTTTATGGAAAAGAAAGCGATTAAAATTGTGACTATTGGTGGTGGTTCCAGCTATACACCTGAACTTATTGAAGGGTTCATCAAAAGAAGAGAGGAATTAAATATTAAAGAGCTATGGCTGGTAGATATTGAAGATGGGAAAGAAAAACTGGAAATTGTCGGTGCCATGGCTCAGAGAATGGTCAAGGCAGCAGGTCTTCCCTGGGAAGTTCATCTGACGCTCAACAGGAGAGAGGCATTACCCGATGCGGATTATGTTACTACGCAATTTCGCGTAGGTCTTTTAGATGCCAGAATAAAGGATGAAAGAATTCCCCTTAGTCATGGTATTCTCGGACAGGAAACCAATGGTGCAGGTGGTATATTCAAGGCATTCCGTACAGTTCCCGTAATCTTAGAGATTGTAGAGGATATGAAAGAACTATGCCCGAATGCATGGCTGGTGAATTTTACGAATCCATCCGGAATGGTAACAGAAGCTGTTATGCGCTATGGTAATTGGAATCGGGTGGTTGGTCTGTGCAATGTACCTATTGTGTGCCGAAAAATTGCAGCAGGTGCAGCAGGGAAAGGAGAAAACGATTTATTTTTTAAATTTGCCGGTCTGAATCACTTTCATTGGCATAGGGTATGGGATAAATCTGGTGAAGAATTGACCCAAAAAATTCTGAATTTGGTATATGCCGATCCAAATGGTATGGAACAGATGATGGCTTCACTGCGTAATACAGACAACGAAGAAGTAGAATCCGGTGTTAAGAATATTCCTAACATCAGTTTTTTATCGGAACAGGTGAAAGATCTGGGTATTATTCCATGTATGTATCACAGATATTACTACCTAACCAGTGATATGCTCAAAGAAGAGTTGGAACAATTTGAAAAAGGAGAAACCAGAGCCGAAGTTGTTAAGAAAACAGAAGCGGAATTATTTGAACTTTATAAAGACCCTGACCTTTCCGTGAAACCACCTCAACTTGAAAAACGCGGCGGCGCTTATTATAGTGATGCGGCTTGTGAGTTAATTACTTCTATTCACAACGATAAGCGTACTGAAATGGTGGTCAGCACAAGAAATAACGGAGCAATATCTGACTTACCGGATGATGTAGTTGTGGAGGTATCCAGTATCATTACCGGATCAGGTCCTGCTCCGATTGGCTGGGGGGGCTTTAAACCGGAAGCAAGGGGATTACTGCAAATCATGAAAAATATGGAACTGGTTACAATCCAGGCAGCTGTGACCGGTGATTATGGTAAAGCATTACAGGCATTTACTATCAACCCACTTGTTCCAAGTGGCAATATTGCAAGGGAGCTGATGGATGAAATGTTAATTGCCCATAAAAAACATTTACCACAATTTAGCAAGAAAATCAGAGAATTAGAAGCAAAATAGAATCGCAAATTTGCTCATAAATCAAAGAAAAGACATCAGGGAAAATAGCTTGTAAAGCTTATTTTTCCTGATGTCTTTTCACGAGTAATCCGCTTTTCTCCATATAAATAGTACTTATTACATTTTCAAACGCTGTCTCCGAAAAAATGGTACAACAGTTATTCTCTCTTGCGTCATTTCATGATACAACTGTGGGAGTATGGAGCCAATCTTTTAGAATGGCAAATTCTTTTGTCAGAATGGTATAAATGAATAATTTACAATCAAAAAGGAAACAGTAAAATAATGGGAATAGTCTATAAATTAACCTGCCTTTTATCATTTTGATTTGAGTTTTACAGAGCAGATATATTGGAGTTCATATGAAAAAAAATTGTATTTTAAAAGTACTATTCGTTTTGGCAACCGCCTTTGGAATGGTAAATATGCTGACAGCATATGCAGCAGAAATAAATGACCTTGTGCAATTGGGGAATTATACTCACTACAATGGTCTTATTTTTGATTATTTTGAATCCGAGGGTGCGGATATCGAAGGTGCATTGGCTATTGGAGGAGAATCCAGAATTGGTACGAACGGACATTTCGATATTGGAGCCGCAGCTGCACCAGAATATAGCACTGTCGCTATAGGCCGGTATGATAATCCGTTTGGATATCCCACTCTGTTGCTTAACGGATTGCCTGCTGTTGGAAATAACACGGAAAGTAATATCCATGTGTTTGGTGGTCCTGTTGTACTTAATGAAGAGTTAGAAGCATCATATACCAGCCAAAGCAATCAGATTACCGGCGCAACAAAATTTGCAGCGAGTGAAATTGTAAATTATTTTTTTACGGACGCACTGAACAGGTCGGTTCATACTGTGGGGGTACTGGAAAGAGCACAGACAAACACAAATGCGGTACTAACCATCCGTGAATTTACCGGATGGTCTGTTTCTGACAGATTTATTTATAATTTATCGGATTTTATACCAAATAATCTGAATACCGGTCAGACGGGTATTTCGGCAGCCGATGTGCTTGTGGTGAATATTCAGGACGAAGGTCATATAACCATCAATTCACCAAAAATCACGAGTGCATTTGGTGAGTATGAATTAATCATTTTCAATTTTCCAAATGCTGTAAGCGCAAACTTTACGGGTGGTTCGGTACTCGTTGACGGTGTGCAGCTTAATACTTCCGCACCGGATTATTGGCTCCCGGAGGAAAATGCTTTACTGGCGAAGTATAGTGAAAAAATAATATGGAACTTCCCGGAGGCAGAATCCATACAGATTTATGCTTCGGGTGTTGTTGGATCTGTTCTGGCTCCACATGCTTATCTTGAGGGCAGAGGCGGCTCCATTAATGGTATGCTGATAGCGGATTCCTTCGTGATGACAAACGGTCATGAACTGCATGCATTTACAATGAATGGTATTGTGTTTGATTTTACAAATATCGGGGAGGCTCCTTTGTCAGGCGGTGTGAATCTTTATAAAGTCGATGCGGGACAGAATGATATCTTTTTATATGGTGCGAAGTTTAGACTGGAAGTCTTAGCCGGCAGCAATTGGGAAAGTTATTCCAGCGAAACGGATTCCCTTATTACCAACAATTATGGCCGCATTACAGTACAGAATTTACCAAAAGGAAAATACCGCTTTGTAGAACTTGTCCCGCCGGAAGGTTATGATTTACCAGGTGGTGATAATATTTATCATGAATTTACGATTGATACAAATAACGGTGTTGAAACGCCCATAATCATTACGGTCGAAAATGCGAAAATGTCGGAACCTGTTATGGATATCCCTTTACAAAAAGTGAATTCGCTTACCGGAGCCGGACTTGAAAATGCTCATTTTAAATTGTATCGTTTGGATGGTAACCAGCATATTCTTGTGAGCAATGAAATTATCACAGATGATACCGGGCAGTATATTATACGTGGATTGACACAAGGAACGTATTATTTGTTTGAAGAAAATGCTCCGGAAGGTTATGAAATAAATGCCATCTATGCAATCCTTAAAATTACCGTGTTTTTGGGTCAGAATGGATTGCAGGTGCAGTACCGGACTTTGTTGAATGATAACATTGTTCTTGTTGGAGATGGTGATAGGATTGAAATCCCGAACAGTCCGGTTGTGAATGAGAAATCCCGGGTGGTACTAACAAAGGTCGGTGATAATGGATTGGCAATTATGGGTGCAGAGTTCGCACTGTACATGTATGAGAATGGTGCCTGGGTTGCATATGAAGGAACAGGAACCACATCTATCCTTGTAACGGATGCATATGGGCATATTATTATAGAAGGATTGCCAAATGGACGCTATAAGCTGGTGGAGAAGGAAGTAGAAGAGGGTTATGAAATAATGGGAGATAGCGAATTTGAATTTATCATTCAGGACGGTGATATCAAACATGAAAAGACGATTGTGAACCATTCCATCGAAGGCAGTCTTATTATATCCAAAAAAGTCAGCACTACAGGTTCTGCCCTTTCAGGTGTAATATTTGCTCTTTATCGCGTGCAAGCTGACAATGCTATGGTTCAGGTGGCCCAGCTGGTGACAAATACAAATGGTACGGCGTATATCGGCGGCTTAATGCAGGGAACTTATTGGTTGGAAGAAATCAAGGCGCCTGAAGGATATGATCAGACGGGTTCATCAGCGCATACATTTATAATTGGTAATAACGGTGAAAGTTTTGTTTATCACCATGTTCTGACGATTGAAAATAAAATGATTACAGGATTAGTTTCATTAAACAAAGTGGATGGTGATGACCACGGTATCACATTACCGGGTGTTGCATTTGAGCTTTACCAGCTTGATCATATAAGCCATGTGTGGGTACGGCAATCCGGAACATTCAAGACCGATGCAGATGGTACCCTGAAAATATCAGGGCTGGTTCCCGGCACTTATAAGCTGCTTGAAACAAACAATCCAAACATGGGTTATGAAGTGAGCGAAGAACAAATTATCTTTTCTATCACGAGCAGCAATACGCATCATGTAACGATTACTTTGGAGAATTTCAAGCAGGGCGTATTGACAAAAACCATCCGAATAAGAAAACTTGATGGGGAAACAAATGAGCAGCTAAGCGGTGCAGTGTTTGAACTTAGGAAGTGGGAAAACAGCCAGTGGAGCAGTATCAATGCGCATATTACCACAAATCCTCAAGGCGAGGCTGCAATCGAAGGTCTGTATGCGGGGCGCTATCAATTGCGTGAGTTAGATGCTCCTGCGGGGTATTGGATTTCTAAGGAGCCATTGACTATGGAATTTTCGATCGCTGAAAGTGATGGTGAACTTATTTTCACGAACATAGATAAGGGGAATACTTATGGACTTATTACTGTGCTGAAAGACACGCTTATTGTCAGGAATGCAAAGCTGAGAGTTGCGAAAGCTGAAGCAGATACGAATGTTTCTGACACAGCAGAGCCCCCTTCAACCAGTGACCTGGATGGAACGGTCGTAGAGTATATTCTATTAAGTGCAATAAGTATCGCAGCAGCCGCACTTATAATCAGGAACAAAACAAACAGATATTATCATAAATAGCAATCATAAGTCAAATATTAAATGCTTGCGGCAAGCGAATGGACGGTGAGAAAACCGTATAATTTTAATGACTAAAAAAATTAGGCGGAGAATTGATTTCACTGCCTTTTTTTGTGATTGTGCGAGCCTTATCTTGTTGAGACAAAATAGGCGGAGTGTAAATAAATAGCTGAAAAACTCTCTTTTATGTGATATACTTAGGAACAAGTAAATATTTTTTGAAACACTTTTGACTCATTTTAAGACCAGAGGAGGTACATATGATAGATATACTAAAAAAAACAGTAGAAATGAAGATGGTTACAAACATTGTAGCAGGAATTATTTTGTTTTTTGTACTGAAGTTATTTTTTCAGTGGATATATGAGTTAACAAGTATTCGCAGGATTAAAAAAGCAAATAGTAAAGTGATGTCATTATTAAAACCTTATACTTCAAGTGAAATATTTCCGGCGCAGGATACATTTTACGCTGCTATGGGAGCTGTTGCAAGTGACTATCATGTGAAATATGAAGATTTGAATCCTATTTCCTATTATTTCCAGGAATTTATTAAAGAAATTTTGGAGGATGGGTATATTCCACTGGACAAGAAGGTTGAATATACGAATCATTTACATAAGCAGATGTCTGTATTTGAAGAAGAATCTGTGAATGGTGCCATTTATGGTTCGGTAAATTCTGCGGATGTAAAACGAAATACGTTTCGAGGGAATAATTTGTTGAATATAAGCATCTTCTTTTCCAGTCTATTGGTAGCATTGTTTGGCAGGCTGAGTGGTACTAATGATTTGTATGAAGCAATTGGAATATTCTTAGTGGTTGCTTTTGCATTACTTGTTTTTATAGATTTGGGAATGAAAAAGAAGAGTTATAGAAATATTCCTAAGATTTTATCATCTATGCAGAACAGGCTGAAACAATCGAATCTTGAACGGAAAGAGAGAAAGGTACAAGAGGCGAAAGAGAAAGAAGAAGAGCAGTTTAACCAGAACAAGATAAATCTGGAAGAAGAACATGAAAAATTAAAATCTGCCCAGATTGAGTTTGAAGAAAAACAGAGGAAACTGTTGGAAGAGTATGCCTGTTTGAATGACGAGAAGAAGAAATGGTTCGAAGAACGGAAGCAGAATGAGGAACGAATGATAAAAGAAGAGGCAAATGAGGAAGTAGCGGTTTCCGAAGAAACAGCATCGGTTGAAACACCGGTAGAAAAGGAGCTCCAATAGGATGACACCTATTTAGAGACAGACAGAATAATACTTAGGCCGCTAAGCATTAACGATGCAGCATTCTCCCTATGTAATATCGTCCGGTTTCAAATATCTAAAATACGTAAGACAAAATATAGTACACCACCATACAAGTATAATTTAAATGTAAGATACTTTCAATTGTATAGAGAAAAGATTTGTAATATAATATATCTTATCAGAAAAAAACCAGGTGCAAACGGAGGAAATATTTGGTTCCACCTGATAAGAGAGTGACAGAGTGTAGATCCGGAACAATATGAGGGGCGCTTTTTACTTCTTATATAAATAAAGGATAAAAACAATTATCCTATATTTTCATATAGTAAAAAGCGGTAAGTATATGATAAAGTAAGATTATCCACATTTTATTTGAAAGTATGCGAAGAGAATTCAATCATCAGAAAGTAGGTGAGAAAGTGAATAAAAAACAAATTATGAAACTTTTCGGTTTAAATTTGGGAATAGCGCTACTTGATGTATTACTGCTATCAAAGGGACTAATTCATATTTTCGGAATAGAAAATATATTTCTAAAAGCGATAGGAATTACAGCCTTTATCATGAGTATCATTTTATTCGGCTATGGAAATTACTCAATTCTCCTGAAACCGAAGGAGAAAAAACTTTATAAAATTACAGAATTCAAAGATGCGAACGATTACATTGAAGCTTTTAAAGATTGCCCGAACCAGAAATATTTTTCTGTAAAAATTAAAAAGAATATCCGTGATGTTGAAAAACTTATGAAAAAGAAAGAAGTATTGAAAGTTATCTTATCCCAATACTTTACACCGGGGGAAATGTCATATGTAAGATTTGAAAATGTGATTGATGGTACCATGAGCGTATTTCTGGGAAATATCCAGAAAATTATCAACCGGATCACCATAATCGATGCAGATACGTTAAAAGAAGGCATGGATAATCAGATATGCCAGGAATATATCAGATACATAGAAAGCAAGATGCGGGAAAATGAAGAGATTTTATTAAAGCTGGACAACCTGATATTGGAGATTTCTAAGCTGGATGATGTGGAAGGTCAGAATTTGGAAGAACTTCCAGCCATTCAGGAAATCAATGATTTAATTAGCAATACCCAATATTACAAATGAAAAGGATAAGAGTGTGAAAATTATTATTTTGACTTTTACCTGATTTTATGTGCGGTACTGCGCAAATGGAGGAACTTATGAAGAAAAAAACAGGCGTTATGGTGGGATTATTTGTAGGTATCGGACTGGCGATTCTGTTACTTGTAATTGGCGGTCTGTATCTTACTCAGAATTTTGGAAAATCACAAGATGTGATTTCACAGGAGACAGCGGATAGTAAATTGGCGAAACTAATTCAGTCGATTGCACCGGAGAGTATAGCGGCCAGAAAAGAATCCGTAGAACTGGTAAGCACCACGTCAAAGACGGATGAATTACCTGATATTGACACATCATATCCATTAACAGTAGAAGGTACGGGAGAACTGAATATTGAAATCTTTTCATCTCCGGAGAAAGCAGGAGATGGCACGGATGGCTGGCTGAATGAAGTGGCGGAAAAGTTCAATCGCAAAAGCTATGAGATTGATGGAAAAAAGGTGGCAGTGTCAATTCGCAATATTTCATCCGGCACCATGGTTGAATATATTGCATCCGGCAAATATATACCGGAAGCAATCTCTCCATCGAATATTTTATGGGCAAAAATGTTGACTGCTGAGGGCGTAAATATAGAGTTAGTGAGCGAAAGACTGGCTGGAAATGTTCCGGGCATTCTGCTTTCAGAAGATAAATACAATGAATTGATGGACAAATATGGCGCCATTAATATGAAGACAATTATCCAGGCAACTGTGGATGAAGAAATCATTATGGGGTATACAAATCCTCTGGCAAGCTCGACCGGATTGAATTTCCTATTGAATACATTGTATAGCTATGATGCAAGTAATCTTTTTAGTGATACTGCAATAGAAGGTTTTCATTCATTTCAAAATAATGTACCATTTGTTGCATTTACAACGATTCAGATGAGAGATGCAGCAGAATCCGGTTCTTTAGATGGTTTCCTTTTGGAATACCAAAGTTATATAAATGACAAGGATTTGCAATTGGACTATGTATTTACCCCATTTGGCGTTCGTCATGATGAACCAGTGTATTCCATGGGGAATCTGAGTGAAGAGAAAACGAAATTATTAAACCAGTTCGTAGAGTATTGTCTGAATGATGAAAATCAGAATCTGGCAACAGAGTATGGTTTTAATGGTTTAAATGATTATATATCCGAGACACCAGACTTTGATGGCGATACCATCATTAAGTCACAGAAGCTCTGGAAAGAAAACAAAGATGGCGATACAACAATTTTGGCAGTTTTTGTTACAGATATTTCAGGCAGTATGGCTGGAGAACCGATGAATGCGCTGAAGCAGTCGTTAATCAATGGAATGCAGTATATCAATGAAAATGCTTATATTGGTCTGGCTTCCTATAATGATAAGGTATATATTAACCTTCCTATTGAAAAATTTGATTTGAATCAGCAGGCATACTTCAAAGGGGCGGTAACAGATTTGGTACCCACCAATGGAACGGCAACTTTTGATGGTATTGCAGTAGGCATTCATATGTTGCTGGAAGCAATGGAAGAGTACCCTGATGCCAAACCAATGTTATTTGTATTAAGCGATGGAGATTCCAACACGGGATGTTCTCTGGATGATGTGAGAGGAATTTTGGAAGCATATAGCATTCCAGTGTATACGATTGGTTACAATGCAGATATCGAAGCACTTGAAAAAATTTCTTCTATCAATGAAGCCGCCAGCATTAATGCGGATACAGAAGACGTTATATACAAATTAAAGAACTTGTTTAATGCAGAATTGTAGAAGTCTCATAAGGTAGACGAAAGGAGAAGCATATGGCATTTACATTGGATATTCCAAATACGGAAGAAATTCAGAGGGAGGTTGAAAAGGTGCTTGCACCTACTGTGAAAGAGCAGGAAGTGATTAAGGGTACAGCAATAGGAAATGCAGAGGCAGTATTTCAGGTGGATTTGAATTCTCTGCCTGAGAGAAAAGAAATGGTTGGCACGATTGAAAACTTTGGAATGGAAACTATGGTACAATCCAGAAAGAAAAATGAATTGTTACAGGTAAGAATAGGCGATTTGAGTAAAATGGGCGGTGAAAATGGACAGGTAGTAAACGGGCTTGTTGAACTGCAGCAGCAGATGAAGGATTTGGACCCATCGGCTATTGATTTTGCAAAAAGTGGAGTAATGGGGAAACTATTCAACCCCATTAGAAATTACTTTGGAAAATTCCAGAAGGCGGATGCAGCAATAGATGATATTATGGAATCTTTGGAAAAAGGGAAAAATATATTAAAGCGTGATAATACGACTTTGGAAATTGAGCAGGCGGGTATGCGCAAACTGACGCAGACCCTGAATAAGAATATTGAAATGGGATTGCAGATGGATGAATCCTTAAGTGCAGCAGTGAAACGTGCGAAATCAGGAGAGATGGATATTGACAAGATTAAGTTTGCCGAGGAAGAGGTTTTATATCCGCTTCGACAAAGATTAATGGATTTTCAGCAGCTTCTTGCAGTTAACCAGCAGGGAATCATTGCTATGGAAATATTGAGAAGAAATAATAAAGAACTGATTCGTGCGGTAGAGAGAGCCCAGAATGTAACGGTATCTGCTTTGCGTGTTGCCGTTACGGTAGCATCGGCGCTCTATAATCAGAAAATTGTATTGGAGAAGGTTGAGGCACTGAATAAAACGACAAGTTCCATGATTTCTGGTACCGCCAGAATGTTAAAAGATCAGGGAGTGGCGCTTCACCAGCAATCCGCCTCCACGAATATTTCTATAGACGATTTGAAATCTGCATTTGCTGACACTTTTGATGCATTTGACCAAATATCCAATTTTAAGCAGGAGGCTTTGCCACAAATGCGCATGGCTATTGAGGAATTAAAGGATTTGACGGATGTCGGAGAAAGAAGATTACAGCAGGTAGATAAGAAATCTGAGAGTTAGGGCATGGGAGAGGGAAATTGCGTGAATCGTAAAGCGGCGTTGCAAAACAGACGGAAGGAATGGACTCCTGGCGGAGCCCATTCTTTTCCTTATAAAATGCATTCCTTATTTTTTTTCACAATCAAATCTCAAAGCTTTAATGATATCACATAATCCCTCTTCAATATCACGAACTCCTTCGGCAATATCTTCCAGCCCTTCTTCAATTTTGCAATTTTCAATGTCTCGCAGACCTTCCTGAATATCCCGGATGCCTTCCTGAATATCACAGATGCCTTCTCTGATTTTCCTTTTTTCTTTACAGTTATGAATCGTATTAGAACAACGTAATCCTCTGATTATATCCGCTAAGCCTTCTTCAATATCCCGAAGTCCTTCGCGAATATCCTTTATTCCTTCGCATACCTTTTTGTTTTGGATGTCGCGAATGCCTTCGCAGATATCTCCCAGACCCTCTCTTATATCATGGATCCCTTCACAAACGAGAGCTTCGCATTTGCATTCCCTAATGTTACAACACCAATTATGATTGCAGCATCCACAATTCATAAGAAGTCCATTCGTATCAAAAAATATATTGTTATTGGAAGACGTATTATTTACAAAAAACTCCTCGGTAGTCACAAAAATATTATTAGCACCGTTGTTATCGATGAGTCCTCTATTATTATCTAAACCTTTATTATCACTCATAGTTATTATCTCCTTTTGTCTTTTACACTTTTTCAAGCGTACTATATTATATGCATGAAATAAAAAAATGTAACTTTATGTAAAAATAGCAGATGTAATTACCGCAGACCGAAGCGCCAGATCCAGATAGAAGAGGTGTGCTGTCTCGTGGATCATTACTGCTTAAGCACCACCACAACCCGTCGTGAATTCTTTTAAAAGTTATCTTAATGTTCGAACTGTTTTATGCTTGCTCCATATTATATAGATATAGCAGTATCATGCTAAAGTAAAAAAGAGGAGAGATAAAAATTATATGGAAATTTTTGAATTTGCAGTTGATTACCCTGAATTATTTTCAATGTTTAGAGAGGATGTTAGATATGTTATCGCTGAGAAAAAAATAACGGTAGAGGTGCCCCTTGTATTTCTGGACAATATGATTGATAATTTAGTAAGAAGCTATGAGCAGGAGGAGTATTATGGATATGATGCAATGGTGGTTCCCGCTCAACAGGTAAACTTTAATGCGGGTTTTAGAGGTGGAGATAGGGATAGGGACGAAAGAGGCCGCCGCCGTCGCCGTTTTCGTGACTTTGATACAAGGGATATTCTGAGAATTTTGTTTTTCAGGGAGTTGTTTGACAAAGATCGTCGTTAAGAGAATAGGTAAATTGTGATCGTTCACAAAGAATAGTAGCACTGCACCAGTCGTATATGGCTGGTGCAGTGCTTTTTAGTGTGCTGCGCATGGCACGTAGCCACCCGATAAGCTTATCCCTTTAGGTTTCGCAGGGTTCTTCCTCTAACAAAAATGAGTTGCTGGATTTCTTTGACATGGATGTTCAGGCATCGACTGCTTCTGCATTTCACCAGCAACGTGCAAAACTGAAACCGGGTGCTTTGGAAACAGATTTTAAAGAGTTCCATTCATCTGTTAATCCTACTATATACGTTAGGATTTGCAGTCTATAGATGTTCTAAGACGGACGAGATTTCAAGGAACATTCTACTTCTTAAGACCTACAGGCTAAGCGCTCCCATGAGCCCGAAGGGCATGGT
>Ga0153997_1000423_pt1 | contig 12342 bp, 8 predicted proteins | sample TSNC081MetaG_FD_104750 | JGI IMG/M metagenome (GOLD analysis project Ga0153997, IMG submission 104750) | Attine ant fungus gardens microbial communities from North Carolina, USA - TSNC081 MetaG | ecosystem: Host-associated > Fungi > Mycelium > Unclassified | place: USA: North Carolina, Lumber...
GTGAAATTTTGCGAACAAATCCTCAGTATCACAAAACCGTTTAGCAATATAGAAAGGCTTATGTCTAATACGGCCAAAACAAAAATGAAAATGAAAGCGAGGATTCATGATGAAAACCTACAATGTTGGCATGGTCGGGGCCGGCTTTATGGCGAAGGCTCACTCAATTGCCTATGCCGGTATGCCGATGTTTTTCTGGCCCGCGCCGGCAATGCCGGTCAGGAAGAGGATCGCGGATTCCAATCCGGAAGCCGCAATGGCAGGCCAAGAGCGCTTTGGCTTCCAAAGCTGGACAACGGACTGGCGCGATTTAGTGGAGGATCCTGACATAGACATTATTGACATTTGCGCGCCTAACAACGTCCACGCCGAAATTGCCATTGCCGCAGCCAATTCCGGCAAGCATGTTATTTGTGAAAAGCCGCTGGCCCTCACGCCCGTGGAAGCCAGGGAAATGTATTTCGCCGCGAAAAAGAATCAAGTTAAGACGATGGTCGCATTTAATTACCGCCGCACTCCTGCCGTACAGCTTGCCAAAAAATATATCGAAGAAGGCGCTATCGGCAAAATCCTAGACTTTCATGGTACTTATCTGCAGGACTGGTCGGCCGCCCCATCCTCCCCGCTGTCCTGGCGGTTCCAGAAGGACATCTGCGGCAGTGGGGCTTTAGGTGACATCGGCACACATGTCGTCGATATGCTGCGGTTTCTCGTCGGAGATTTTCATAGCGTTCACGCCAGGACTGCCACCTATATCAAACAACGGCCCCTGCAGACCGGCGCGGCGGATCGCCTCGGCAATGTAAAGGGGGGAGAAAACGCTCCCAAAGGGACGGTCAATGTTGATGACTACTGCAGTTTTATGGTCAATTGCAAAAATGGCGCATATGGCACGATCGAGGCGACCCGTAACGCTTGGGGCCGTAATAATTTTATTACATTTGAGATCCACGGCACAGAAGGCTCGATCTATTTTAATTACGAACACAGAGACGAACTGCAGGTATGTTTCTCAAAGGATGCGGATGACCGCCGCGGATTCCGCACCGTCTATACCGGACCAAGCCATCCGTATGGCGAAGGTCTCTGGCCTATCCCCGCGCTGGGCATCGGCTATACCGAAACAAAAATAATTGAGATCTATGACTTTCTTCACGCAATCAAAGAGGGACAGGAGGCGGATCCCTGCTTCCGTGACGGATATGCAATTGAACTGATTGCCGACGCAGTTATAAAATCTGCCGAGACCCGGAGCTGGGTCGATGTGGCGGAAATTGAAGAACCTTAATTAAAAGAAGGAAATGAATGGAGGTTGACATAATGGAACTTGGATTTGTGTCGGCGATTCTCGGACAGTATGATTATGAAAAAATGATCGATGCCGCGTCCGCTATGGGCTTTGCGTGTGTAGAGGCCGCCTGCTGGCCGAAAGAAAAGGCTGAACGCCGCTATGCCGGTATCAGTCACATTGATGTTGACCGCGTTTTGTGTGATGATACGTATGCCGGCCACATCAAAAACTACGCCGCGAAAAAGAATATAAAAATCTCTTCTCTGGCGTTTTATCCGAATACGCTTGACGGTGATTTACAGAAGCGCGCAATGAACATAAACCATCTGATGAACGTCATCCGCGCTTCAGCCAAGCTGGGCATATCGATGGTGACCACCTTTATCGGGCGTGATCAGACGAAAAACATTCAGGACAATCTTGAAATCGTAAAGGACGTTTGGCCTCCGGTTATTCGTTTGGCCGAAGAATTGGATGTCAGAATTGGGATCGAAAACTGCCCCATGCTCTTCGGGCCGGAGCAATGGCCCGGCGGGCAAAATCTGATGACTACACCGAAAATCTGGAAGCAGATTTTTGAAATTCTCCCCAGCGCTAATTTGGGGATTAACTATGATCCCAGTCATTTTGTTTGGCAAATGATCGACTATATCCGCCCGATTTATGAATTCAAGGATAAAATCTTCCATGTTCACTTCAAAGATATCAAGTTATATCCTGACAAGCTCAATCAAGCCGGTATTATGGCATATCCTCTGGAATTTATGAGCCCGAAGCTTCCGGGCCTGGGCGATGTGGATTGGGGAAGGTATGTCTCTGCTTTAACGGATATCGGTTACGACGGTCCGGCTTGTATTGAGGTAGAAGACCGGGCATTTGAAGGCAGCGAGGAAAAAGTTCTGGATTCCCTGCGTCTATCTAAACGTTATATGGAGCAGCTGGTGATATAAAATATCCTTCCCGCTACCGGGCGGATGACGAACCGCTCCACCTTATAACCCAGCGCCGCCGCCAAATATTCCACGCAATTCTGATGCCTTATTGGCGAAAAACCGTCTCAAACAGCGAACGCATCTCGTCCATGAAATCGAATCCGGCCTCCGATAGCTTCCACTGTAAGATGAGTCCCGCGACCGCGCATATATGCGCAGTGAGCAGACGCCGCGCCGAGATGTCCGAGGTTACGCCGCCCTCCGCCTGCGCCTCCATAATCAGCGATAAGACCGTATTCATTTCCGGCGGTGAGGCGCCCGGCGGTATGGGAATAAACAACCCCCGGCCCATTGAGAAGTCCGCCATCATGGTTTGGCACAGCAATTCATGCCCAAGAGACGAGATCCCGGAAGCGTAGGCTTCCAGAAACATCCGCAGGCGTTCTTTCGCGCTTGACGCGCTGCCCATATCAAACGACATCATTTCCTTTGCGTAGTCGTCAAACCAAAATAGGAGCAAGTCATTCTTGCTCATAAAATGATGGTAAAACGACCCGCGGGTCACACCGCATTCCACACAGATGCTCTCCACGCTGACAGCGTCGAACCCATTCTCGCGGAACATATCCACGGCTTTATGGCAAATCTGCTCTTTTGTTACCTTCATTAATCCTCACTCCATTGCATTAGTAATAAAACATATACCTGTATGTTTTATTATAACTCCATTTAAATAAATGTCAAGCGGCCATAGCCGTTCACCCATGATAAACGCGTCTGTTTCCAGTAAAAAGCTTAGGGGCAGATCCTCAATTTATACAATACTCCAACCTTCCGCCTTCTCCCGGATGTCAATAAAACGCCTGTATAATCCTTCTTCTTGAATAAGCTGGGCATGTGTGCCATTCTGAATAATCCTGCCTTCCTCCATCACCAGAATTTCATCTGCGTTTTCAATTGTAGCAAGACGATGGGCAATAACGATGATCGTTTTACCGTGGGTAAGGGCGCTAATAGCCTGCTGAATCAGGTGCTCGTTTTCCGGGTCAACGCTTGCGGTAGCCTCGTCTAACAGGATAATCGGCGCGTCTTTTAATATCGCCCTCGCAATGGAAATCCGTTGCTTTTCACCGCCTGAAAGGGAGGAGCCGCCTTCACCAACGATTGTGTCGTAGCCGTCTGGCAGCGCCATAATAAAATCGTGGCAACGAGCCTGCTTCGCGGCTTCGATAACTTTCTCCATTGATGCTTCCGGTTTCCCGAAACGGATATTATTCAGTACCGTGTCATGGAACAGGTAGACATTCTGAAAAACCATACTGATATTGGAAAGCAGGCTGTCACAGGTCAGATTCCGAATATCCGTGTCACCGATTGTTACGCATCCGGCGTCCACATCATAGAAACGGGCAACCAGGTTGCATATCGTGGTCTTGCCGCTGCCGGACGGCCCAACGATGGCCGTGGTTGTATTCTGCGGGACGCGGAAAGTGACATTATTCAAAACTCTGCGTTTGCCGTATCCAAATGAAACGCGCTCCATCTTAATATCGTAACCGGAGAGCGCCTTGCTCTTTCCCTCCTCATCAATAAACGCGGCCTGTTCGATCTTTTCCAGCTTATTCAGCGCGCTTTCCAGAATCTCCAGCACATGCGCGGCGTTATTGACCTGCTCCACATGCCCGAAAATTACGAAAGAGAATACCGACAGCATCAGAAAAACCGGAATGGTAATCGTGCCGTTCATGGACAGCAGCGCCGCCGCGAGAGCAACCGCAACCGACGCCAATTTCAGTGAAAGCAGGTGCAGGCAGTTAAACGGCACATACTCCCGTTCAATCTTCACATTGATCATCCGGCTGTCGTGATATGCCTGCCGGATCGCCCGCATCGAAAGGCCTTCCTGACCATAGGCTTTCACGACCGGGATGCCGCGAATATATTCCAGCGTGGCCGCGACCATATCATCCTGCGCTTTCTGATGGACCGGAGCGTTTTTGTGGCTGCGAGATCCTAATAGACGCAGGAACAGCGCGGACAGCGCGACTCCGGCCAGGCAGATCAGCGCGACCGGGACGCTGTAAAACGCAAGGCAAAGGATCATGGCAAATGTGCTGATATAACCGTTTGCCGCGACATCAATCATTTTCATGGCATACATTTCAAAAAAGGACAGGTCTGTCGTGACCGCCCCGGCAATCTCACCGGCGTTATTATGATCAAAAAAGCCCAGGGAAACCCGTTTGAGAATGTCTCCGATCTTGATGCGCTCCTCCGCCGTGACCTCGCAGCCAATACTTTCCTGAAAGATCGCGCGCAGATAGGTGAACAGGAACCGCCCCAAAATCGTTACAATCATAAAAATCAAAGCGTAAAGCGCCCAAACCGGCGTCAAGGTGACGATACCCGCCTGATCCTCCAGCATCCGGTTCAGTATGTAGGCGGCTCCCATAATCGGCATGGCGGTGAATATTGTACATAAAAACGACCAGAGAAATCCCCAATACAAACGGTTCCTTCTGCCGCCCGTCCAATGAATAATCCGTTTAATGGTCTTAAACATGAGCAAGACCTCCCTTGGTAGATTTTCCCGCCGCCCAGCTTTTGGCTCCGGTATGCGCCTGCCAGAGTTCCCGGTATAAAACGCTGCGCTCCAGCAGCTCTCCCTGTGTTCCGGTATCCTCAATACAACCGTCCTTTAACAGGACAATCCTGTTAGCGTTTTGTATCGTGGACAGGCGGTGCGCGATTACCAGCAGCGTCTTTCCCTTTGTCAGCATCCCGATGGAATGCTGCAATTTATCCTCGTTCTCCGGGTCGGTGAATGCCGTTGCTTCATCCATAATCACGATCGGCGCGTTTTTGAGGATCGCGCGGGCTATGGCAATACGCTGCCGCTCGCCGCCAGACAGCTTACCTCCGGTTTCCCCGGCGGTGGTGTCCCATCCGTGTTCCAGCTTGCCGACAAACTCCTCACACTGCGCCGCCCTTGCCGCCGCAAATACCTCTTCATCGCCGGCATTGGGATTACCCAGCCGGATATTTTCGAGTAACGAGCAGTTAAATAGAAAATTATCCTGTGTGACAAAGCTCACGATGCCGGACAGTTGGGATAGCGGGATTTTGCGGATATCCACGCCGCCAATCAGAATACCGCCCTCCCGAACATCCCAAAAGCGCGCAATCAGCCTTGCCACAGTGGATTTACCGCCGCCGGAAGGCCCTACCAACGCCGTAAAGCTGCTTTCCGGCAGTTTTAGATTAATGTCGTGGAGGACGTTACCGTTTTTTTCATTATAGGAAAAAGAAACATGCTGCAATTCCACATCATAGCGATCTAAGGTTACGGGTATCGCCGAGTCCGGTAACGCAGGCAGGTTCAAAAGCTCTTTGGCGTCCTTTACCGCGTATTCAATTAACTTGAAATCGTTTACCGCGGTGGTGAACCAGGTAACCGGCCCCACGATACCCAGCGACAGAATCATGCACATTGTTAGCTCCGCAGGCGTCAAGGCGCCCTGTATATAAAGCAGTGTTCCCACCGGCAGCACGCCCAGCAGGGTGGACGGCAAAATCGCGCCGCCTAAATTCATCAGTTTCCATGTGCTTTTGAACCACGCAAGCGTGTATTTCTTGAAATCCCCGACAGCTTTCACAAATTTCTCATAGGAACTGCCGGAGCGTCCAAACGCCTTAATAACCTCAATACCCTCCACATACTCGACAATCACGCTATTCACATGATTACTTGCCTCCATAAAATCGGTATATTGCTTGTTAAAATTCTTCATCATAACGGCGTAGACCACCGCGCCGACCGGTACGCAGGCAAGCGCCGACAGCGCCATGCGCCAGTCAATCGCGATCAAATAGATAAAGACTGCCACGGGCAGCAGCAGATTGGAAATCCCCTCCGGGATCATATGCGCCAGCGGCAGTTCAATTGTCTCGACCCGGTCGACAATGGTACTCTTCAGGCTTCCCGCCGTTTTGCCAAGGCTCACGCCCAACGGCGCCCGCATCAGGCACACGGTTATGGCGAGCCGGATATTCTCTAGAATCTTATAGGCCGATATGTGGGACAGCGTTGTGGAAATCCCATAGAACAGCAGCTTTACAAAATACCCCAACCCGCAGAAGGCAGTCCAAAATAGAATCTCCTGAACAGACGGAATGTCCGTAAAAAACTGGATGATGATCTGATAGACACCGAAGTAGGGGGCGATTCCACCTGCTACGCTGACTATGGCGCAAAGAACCGAAAGGATCATTTTCCCTTTGCATTCTCCCGCGAAGAAAAATACCGTTTTCATAGTGCCTTGTTTTTTCATTCCTACACCTCCGTTAAAAGTGGATGGTTACAACATGAAACCATCCACAGCATATACGATATTTTTCTTTCTGTCTGCTCCATGAAGACCGTAAACGCTCCATTTAGACGCCGGATTTGCGGTATACGGCCGGTGTCATGCCCATTACAGATTTAAAGGCTGCGGAAAACTTGCTCGCGTTTTCATATCCGACCCTGTTTGCGATATTGACGATGCTTGCGTCCGACCGGCGTAGCATTTGCGCCGCCGCGTTCATGCGGTAATTTTTCATATATGCATAAACCGAAGTGCCATAAACCCCCTTGAAGCAGAGCTTCATAGAAGTGAGGGGAAAATCGAACCGTTCAGACAGCTCCTCCAGCGTGTAATGCCGGGTAATATCTTCGGTCAGAAATTCTTTCATCGCTTTCACCTTATCCACCTGCGTTTTATAGAAATAAGGGCGTTCTCCGCCGCTTGCCGGTATTTCCTGTATGCGCAAAAACAGAAGCAGCTCCAACACCTTGATTTTCAGGTAAGGAACGCGAACCTGCTCCGGCAGATCATACAGCTCCGAAAAAACATGCTCAATATTTCTGCCCGCCCGCATAAAGAAAGCGCGGTCTTCCGGGCAGTATTTCTCTTTCAGGAAGCGCAGGTCAATCGTAATCCCTTCCAAAACATTGGCGAGCGGCTCTGCCGCCTCCTCCAATAAAAAGCCTACCGTTATCCCATGGTAGTGTGAAAGCGGGAAATTAAAATCGCGGAAGTGGCGCTTTCTGGTATCCACCTGCAAATCACCTTCCTCCACATATACATAGCTGTTATGGGGCATTTCCCACTCAATACGCCCCTCGCGGCAATGGTCGACGCAAAGCATGTTCCTATTGGAACGAAAACCGGAAGCACAGCGTTCCATATGGAAATCGTTATAGAGAACCACCACGCCGGGAAAGACGTTGTACATAGTCATCATCCCGTCGCCGGTGTCGTCCTTCATCTTAAACACAGCGCGCCCTTCCTCTCGGCACACAAGGGACACATTTTTGCCCATGTCAATATTTTCAAAGCTCACCTTGCCATCCTCTTTTCTTTTTATATGGCCCATCCAAGGCTTTCCTGCTGAATATTGTATAATCTGTCATATAAGCCTTTCTTTTCGATTAGCTGTTCATGTGTGCCTTGTTCGATGACCTTTCCATCATCGAAAACGATAATCTGATCGGCGTCCGCCACTGTACGCAGGCGATGTGCAATTATAATAACCGTCTTGCCTTCGACCAAACCGGAAATCGCTTTTTGGACAAATACCTCGTTCTCCGGGTCAAGGGAGGCGGTCGCTTCATCCAGAAGCACAATCGGAGCGTTTTTCAAAAGCGCGCGGGCAATTGAAATCCGCTGGCGTTCACCGCCGGATAAAGTCATTCCGTTTTCACCTAACACTGTCTGATAAGCTTCCGGCAGCCTTTCGATAAACTCGTCACAATATGCCGCTTTTGCCGCCGCAAAAATTTCTTCCGCTGTCGCATTTACATTGCCGATCCGAATATTATTGTAAATCGTATCATTGAACAGGGTAACGTCCTGAAAGACAAAAGACATGTGGCTCATCAGGTTTTCCGGGTTTATCTTGCGAATATCCGTCCCTCCCAATCTGATACAGCCGTCCTGCACATCCCAAAACCGGGCAATCAGCTTTGACACGGTACTTTTCCCGCTGCCGGACGGCCCGACAAGCGCGGTAATACTGCCGGCTGGAATGGAAAAGGACATATCCTTAATGACATCCTCTTTGCTGTATATTCGGAATAACAACCTGTATTCCATCAAAGACCTGATAGGTCGTAATAATTCCTTTTCCATTGCAGCCGTATTTTGATACGGTATAGTTTTGATTTTGCGCTATGATTCTTGCCTTTTCTCCATACCATTCTTGTTTATATAAATTATCTGACCTGCTCATATAGCATTGCCTTTTCTAAAATAGGGTATAAGACACATTGTTAGTCTTTGCTAACCTCTGTTAGTATACCATATATAGGTGTTTTCGTCAATAAAACTAGTATTAGCAAAAAACGTGCCTACCAATCAAAATCAAGGTTATCACTGTGGTTTTCTGCGATGCTATTACGAATTTTAATGAGAAATAAATTTGCGCATAGGTCATTCTCTGTAGAGGATTTGATCAAGATTGCTGACTTTCTAAACTGTTCGCTAGAATTTGTGCTTGACGAAAGACAGAGTATTGTATTAGAATCTAACGATATAAGAGACGAGAAATAAACACCTTATAAAAAGCACCATGACAACATAATGTCCTTAACAGGGCAGCCGGAAGCGGCTTGCTACCCTCTCTGAGTCTTGCAGAAAGGGTGATGCCTTATGTCTACATACGAGGAATTTATGGTAATACTGACAGTTTCATTGCTGATCGTAGCCATCCTTAATTTGACACATAAGAAATAGCCGCCCCTTCCTCTGACCAAGTAAGAGCGGCTATGTCGTAATAACTTCGCCAGAGTGGGTAGCTTGCACCTACCCTCCGGCTGTCTTGTTAAAGATATTATACCGCAATCTCCTGCCATCGTCAAGTATGCGGCAGGAGGTTTCTCACGGGTGAAAAGAAATTTTCAGAGAAAGAGCTTCATGAAATAGCTTCCGCCCTTGATTGTACCTTTGAAGCTCATTTCAAAATGAATGACACCGGCGAAGAATTGTAGCGAAGACAATAAATGCACCATGACAACATAATGTCCTTAACCGGGCAGCCGGGAGAGCGTCACTGTCCATCCGCTTCGAGTCTTGCGAAGGGGGTGGTGCCTATGAGTACTTATGAGGAGTTCATGGTAATACTGACAGTAGCTTTGCTGATCGTAGCCATTCTCAGTTATACACATAAAAAATAGTCGCTCTCACCCTGGAAAAGTAGAAGCGACTATTTTTTAGCTCTCGCCGGGGCGGCTGGATTGGGCCCAGTTTCCGGCTGTCTTGTTAAGGATATTATACCGCAATCTCCTGCCATCGTCAAGTATACGGCAGGAGGTTTCTCACGTGGAAAATCAATATTCGTCTGAAAGCAGGAAGTCCGCAACGTGCATGGATTTAATGCCCTCATAATTGCCGCCCGCAAATTCATCCGTGCGTAGAACGTACTTGGGGTAGTTATCCCGCACAATCAAGAGCCTGTCATACTCACGGTGTTCCGTCTTTTCGGAGTTTATTTCCTGTGTGACTTGAACATACAGCTTATCGCCGCCACGGGTTGCCACAAAGTCAATCTCTCCATCGGTAAGTTGACCAATATAAACCTCATAGCCACGGCGCAGAAGCTCTAAATACACCATGTTTTCCAACATCGCCGCCACGCTGTCGGGCGAATAGCCCAACACGCTGTAACGCATGGCGGGGTCTGCCACATAGAATTTCTCCTGCGTTTTTAGAATTTCCTTGCCCTGCAAGTCATAGCGGGAACAGCGGTGCAGAATAAATGCGCTCTCTAACTTGCTTAGATAACTATAAACGGTTTCATTATCAATGGTTCGCCGTTCGCTTTTAAGATACTTAGATATAGAAGCCGCCGAAAAGGTGCGCCCGATATTGTCAAATGCAAACTTTATAATCCGCTCCAATTGGTCTATCTTACGGATTTGGTTGCGCTTGACTATATCTGTGAATATGGTGGAGTTGTAGATGTCATGAACAATCGCATAGGCTTCATCCTGTGTGTATTCTTTCAAGTGTATGGCGGGAAAGCCGCCATACCGCAAGTAACGAGCAAACTCGGCGTGAATATTGATTGACTGAATCTTTCCGTCTAACCTTTGTGAACTGTCTAATTTGTAGGCTCCATCTAACGCATGAAAACTATATGCCCGGCGAAAATCAAGATACTCGCCAAAAGACAGCGGGAACACGCGGAATTGGATGTATCGCCCCGTGAGGTAGGTCGAAATTTCCGAAGACATCATGCGTGAGTTTGAACCTGTCACATAAATGTCAACGTCAAAATCGGTCATAAAAGAGTTGACCGCCTTTTCCCAATCCTTAACCTCTTGAATCTCGTCAAAGAAAAGGTAGGTCTTGCCCTCCTCAGACAACTTGCCTTTCACCTCGTCATAGAGCCGTTTCGCCGTTTTGAGTTCCTCATTTGCAAGAGAATCAAAGCTGTAAGCAAGAATCCGATCCTCGGCAATGCCACGCTCACGCAGCCGCGCCGCTACCATTTTCAGAATGGTAGACTTGCCAGAACGCCGAACGCCGGATAGAATCTTGACAAAGGGCGTATCCGCATACGCCATCACTTTTTCTATATAGTTGGGTCGTAGAATCATCTCAATCACCTGCCTCACTAAAAGTATACCGCAAAGCAAGCCAACTGTCAATAATTTTGCGGATATAACCATACAAACATGGTAATCAAAATCGTTTAGCGGTTGTGGAAAGCCCCTCTAATTGCGTTATGAATTTGTCCTGTAAGGTTGTTCGTATCCATCATTACCGCTCCCGTGCGGGATTGCTCTTTTGCCGGGATAAGCCCAAAAGCTGCCGTACACGTTTTTGCGTGTGTTGCTGGGTGGCGGCAAGGCGGTCTTCCGGCCAGTTAATGGATGGATGCCGCTTAAAGGTAAATCCAATCAGGCGGCGTAACTGCTGTGCCTGCGTTTTTCCCATGACCTCGGCACAAATATCCTCAAACTTTACGCCCGGATAAGCAGGGGAGCGGGTTTTAGCATACTCGTCAAGGTTTTTAATGTCCTCCGGCATGGCGTAGTTGAACAGCGCAAGACCGTGGTCAAACAGGGGCGCGGGGGCAATCAACGCACCCGAATGGTTATCCCTGAGCACTCCGAAATTCCCAAAATGTCTGTCCTCGTTGTAAATCACCGCGTCAAATACCAGCATACTGCGTACTGCTTCAAGGAAATCTTCTCCGACCCCGGCGCAGTATTCCAATACCGCTTTCAAGCTGGCCGATTCAACAATGCGCCCGATGGGAACAAAAGCGGTGTCAATGTCGCAGAACAGCTTGCATTTTGAAGCCAAAATGCCCTTCCATTTCTCCAGGTCATATTGTACTGTGTCCAGTCCCATCGCCTGTGCGATTTGGCAGGCGTAATATTCGCTGTACGGTTCATTGCCCGTATTGGCCGCGCCGGACGAACCGCCCTTATAAAGATAAATACCGTCACTTTCAATCAGGCGCCATGCTTTGGGCAGCATCCCGGCGGTGGTCAGTTCCGGTGAAGTGGTAAATGCTTCATGGCTTTGCCCGATGCCCGTATAAGCCACAAGGGAAAGGATTTCTGAAAAACGATTCTCATACAGATTATACTGCTTGAATGTGCCTGCAAAGCCTTTGGGGACTACCCAAAAGCTGTCATTAAGGGATAAACCTTTACAAACATCTATAATGCCCTTCGTATCGTTCTGCGACAGCTTCAAGGTTTTCAGTATTTCCTCCACAAAGGCGCGGTTTTTGGGAATTACCCGCCGTCGCAGCCACTTTAAAACGCCGTTGTCAGAAAGCTCCAAGCCAAGCGGAAGCAAGTGCTTTTGTTCCTCATTGACGCTGAGAATATGGGCCGTTAATCCTTCAATACCCATTTCTTCCAGGGTAAAAGTGAGCAATGTCGTGTCATACAGCCGGATTTCATATATATGTCCCAAATCTTCGGATTCCTCCTTCAATGGCGGCGACAACTCTATCGTAAGATTCAAAGCGGCGGCAACCCGCAGTAAAAAGTCTAATGACGGGCTGTGTCCGCCGCTTTCCAAACGTGAGATATTGGAGCGGTGCGTACCTAAAATA
>Ga0153997_1000425_pt1 | contig 12330 bp, 6 predicted proteins | sample TSNC081MetaG_FD_104750 | JGI IMG/M metagenome (GOLD analysis project Ga0153997, IMG submission 104750) | Attine ant fungus gardens microbial communities from North Carolina, USA - TSNC081 MetaG | ecosystem: Host-associated > Fungi > Mycelium > Unclassified | place: USA: North Carolina, Lumber...
GGATACTATATTAAAATGATTACAAAGCCCTGAAACTCAAGGAATAAAATATAAAAAGGAAACTATTACTACTTTTGATGTTCCTTCAACCTCTTCTCGCACTAAGTCCATCCCAATTCCCAGCGATAATGTGTCCTTAGGGTGACGTGTCTTCTCCATCAAATCCTTCCCATCAAAGATGACACGTCTTCATTGTCCCTTCTCTCTAGAATATTCTTCCTGATCTCCCATCACTCCCTTCGATGTTGCTTCATAAGAAGGTCTTCCTGGATTACCTATTAAGTAGTCAGTAAACCTCGCTTAATGTCTAGTATCTCCGAGTCGCGTCCTAGGGCCCATTTATCTAAATATAACTGATCTGATGCCATCAATGCTTAGTTGCAACCAGAGTCTATTTATCTAAGTCCGTCATCTAGACACTACTGGTTCTAGAGTCCCGATCTACCATATCTCTAAGTCGGTTCCATCCTATAATGGATCTAGAGTGTAGTCCTTCCATGACTTTCTTCCTAGACTGGATGCCAGCTCATCCTGTTTGCTTCCCGAGGTATCAACATGAGTTCTGGGTTGGGTCTCCCTTACTCAATGTCTTTATTATATAGTAGTACGTTCTGAGGGTATAGAAAGGGCTCTAGAGCGAACTCTAATTATGAATTCGTTGGTATAAAGCATATCAAATGTTATCTTCCGCGGAAAATTCACCTGCGGTGTAACAGCGTCTTTCAATGCTAGCAAATCTTCAAACAGCTCCTCCCGCTGCTCTGAGGTGAGTTGACGGACGTCCATGCGGTGGAGGCAGTCTCGGACTAGGTGATTTGCGTCTCTGCATCAGTAACATCCTCATGGAGGCACAGATCTTGCTTTCCTAGTCACATCGACGTCCATAGGGACTCCCATAGATGGAGTGGGCGGCGGAGGCTTCGAAGTGACTGGAAGAGGCGGAGCAGGGGGCAATCTTACCATGGACATAGATGGAGGTCGGGCAGAGACGGTTTTGGTTGGTCTGGAGGAAGTGGAACGCGACATGGACTGAAAGGCCTCGTTGATCCTCTGCACTGCTCTGTACCACGCATTGGGGTTGGTATCGGCTGGTCGTCCATACGACATAGTGGCGATTTGGTTCTGGAACCCTATCCTGAGACCTCGTCGGAACTTCACCACTAGTGTCTGGGGATCTGTGTAACCTGCGTCGGAGACCAGGGCTTGGAAGTTGTCCAGGTAGTCGTCCACCGTCCGGCCTCCTTGGTGATAGAAGATGCCTTCCAGAGCATTGATTGCGTCTGCTTCTGCGTTAACAGGGAAGAAGTGGACCCGGAACTGCTGCTCAAAGTCTCTCCAGGTTTAAATAGGGAAGACGCCAGTGTCCGCTTCCTGGTGAAACACATTTTCGGACCACTTGGTGGCATGACCACTTTTGAAGAATGTGAGAGCCCAGAGGATCTTCTCCTGTTCATCGTGGAACTGCTCCGGGGCTAGACGGATGTACAGGGAGCAGGAGTTCAAGAACGCACGACCGTTGTGATGTTCTCTGCCAAAGTCCAGGGGAGAGGAGAGTTTGGGACACGTTCGTTTTGCGGTTTGAGCGGAGGGTGGAGACACTGGAGGAGATGGTACAGGCAGAGGGGGGTGGTTAGCTACTAGCTGTGTGAGCTGCTGTAGCTATGCGGTTAATGCTGCCAGGGTGGTATTGATGTTATTTTCGGAGATGTTTTATCTCTCTGTTAGCTTGTGGAGATGGTGTTGCAGGTACCCCAAGGCATCGGCTACACCTTGGGGGGTATCCGGAGGCAACGACATCTGGAGAGCGGATTCCTCGGAGGGTTGGGTATGGCAGGGGAGGGCGACCTATTGGGTGGCTGTCCACTGAGATAGTCCAAGGCTCTGTTATTAAGATCCTATTCTGCTGTAAGGGCGACTGGGGCACAAGACTCCAGGAGAATTCTCCGTTAATATTACAGTTAGTGGTTATGATACAACTCACCTCCAGGAGAATCCTCAGAGAATAGAATGAGGCTCCTGGAGGGATCTTCTACATTATATACATCCCTCAGTGTCAGGGTTCACAGGATTGGAGCTAAACTAGTGTGTTTAAGTATTACTAGTTAAACAGGCTAAAGTAGCTCTGGAGCGTTGTCATGTTGTTCAGGGGTAGGAATAGAGATGTCCCCTTACAGACCCTCCACACTCAGTTGCTCCCTTGTCTGCATCCCCAACACTGAACCTTACAGGTGTGATGCAATCCAAGTATGCACCTAGCCAAGCTTTCCCAGCCTGCTGTTCTCTCCAAAGCCTGTCTGGGTTGCCTCTGCTATTCCTCTCTAGATTGAGTTCTAGGTATAATCTGTGTTCTTCTCAAGACACTCCACTAATCCTAGTTTTCTTACTCTCAACAGATTCACATTCATGATTCCAGAGGCAGTGTAGATGGAGGTAGGAGTCAAGAGGTTCCTTCTCCTATCCAACTGCACACCAGATACTATATTAAAATTATTACAAAGCCCTGAAACTTAAGAAATAAAATATGAAAAGGAAACTATTACTACTTTTAGGATTCCCTCAACTCCTTTCTGTCCTAAGTCCGCCCAAAATTCTACTAATGACACGTCCCTCTGATGACATGTCCCCTTACCAAGTCTTTCCCATCAAAGATGATGTGTTGTCAAGTACGGAGCGGAGTAGGCTGGAGTGGACCAGAGTGGAGTGGAATTACTCCGGAATAGAGGGATTTGACAACAAAATGGGGAACAACCTTGGCCTCAACTCGTGCGCTGTGCCTCGATCTGCTGTCGCATGTGCGGTTGCATATTTCAGGAGGACTGAATTGTTGTCAGGAGTTTCGGAGAGGAGTGGTATAGTTTGATAGGAATGAGGACAGGACAAGGAGAAGGCGTAAATGACTTTAATCTATGAACTAAGGAATTAGAATGTAACTACTGGAGTACTTATACTAAGTCCGGAATAGGAGGAGTACAAGTAATTAGTCTACATCGTGATTCTATAGGAGTAGACAATAGGAGTTTAGGAGCGAAAAATTAGTAATAATATAAAATAAAAAGGAAATTATATTATTAATTGGGTATTTTCCGTCATATGACATGTGTCTTCATTGTTGCTTCCTTCTAGAATATTCTTCCTTCTTCTTCTATTATTCTCTTAATACTGCTTTGTAATTTGGACTTCCTTGATTACCTGTTAAACAGTTAGTAAGCCCCAATCAATGTCTAGTATCTCCAAGTCGCATTCTAGAGTTCATTTATCTAAATATAGTTGATCTGATGCCATCAATGCTTATTTGCAATCAGGGTCTCTCTGTCTAAGTCCATCATCTAAGCACCACTGGTTCTAGAGTATAAGTCTGCTATATCCCTGAGTCAGTTCCATCCTCTAATGTATCTAGAGCATAGTCCTTCAATGACTTTCTTTATAAACCTGATGCTAGCTCATTCTGCTTGTCTCCCGAGGTCTTAACATGAGCTCTAGGTTGATTATCACTTACTCAATGTCTTTATTATATAGTATCACGTTCTGAGGATATAGAAAGGGTTCTAGAGCAAATTCTAATCAAGAATCTGTTGGTATAAAGTATATCAAATGTTATCTTCTGCAGAAAATTTGCTTGTGGCATAACAATAGAACACATTTTTGGACCACTTGACAGTATGACTACCTTCGAAGAATGTGAGAGCCCAGAGAATTCTTTCTTCTTTGTTGTGGAACTGCTCTAGGGCTAAGCATATGTAGAGGGAGTAGGAGTTCAAGAATGCATGGCTGTTGTGATGTTCTCTGTTGAAGTCCAGAGGACAGAAAAGCTTAGGACGTGTTCGTTGCGCCGTCAGAGTGGGGGGCAGAGACACTAGAGGAAATGGTACAGGTGGAGGAGGTGTGTTTGGTATAGGCGGAGGGGGGGGTTAGCCACTAGCTGTGTAAGCTGCTGTAGCTGCGTGGTCAAGGCTGCCAGTGTGGTGTTAATGTTGTTTTTGGAGACATTTTGTCTCTCTGTTAGCTCTTGAAGATGGTGTTGCAGGTATCCTAAGGTATTGGCTATGCCTTGGGGAGTGTCTGAGAGCAATGACATCTGGAGAGTGGAATTCTTGGAGGGCTGGGTATGATAGGAAAGAGTAACCTATTGGGTGGCTGTCCACTGGGATAGTCCAAGGCTCCATTTTAAGAATCCTAATCTGCTGTAAGGGCGACTGGGGCACAAGACTCCAGAAGAATCCTCAGTTGATATTATAGTTTGTGATTATAATACAACTCATCTCCAGGAGAATCCTCAGAGATTAGGATAAGGCTTCTGAAGGGGTCTTCTACATTATATACTAGGTTTACATTCTTGAGTGTCAGGGTCAGTGTGATTGGAGCTATACTAGTGTGTTTAAGTATTACTTTAGTAATACTTGAATAAGCTTAGGTTGCTCTGGAGTATCACTATGCAGTTCAGGGGTGTCAAGAACGGAATTCCGGAGGAACGGGAGTATGGGATAATAGATAGAAACTACACTCCATTCCAGAGTAATGTACAACATTGGAGAGGAATATACTTAGCGATGATAGAAAGAAGGCTCCGGCGGAGAGGCAAGGACATCGGGGTGGAGAACAACTTATTGAACAACCTTGGCTTCAACTTATGTGTTGCGCTCCGGTCTCCGGTCGTGAGGTTGGTCGCGTATTTCGGAGTAAAGGAAGTCGTCAAGACAGAGGTTCTAAGGAGTCAAGTGAAGGAGTCGGAGTGAACAAGATGTGGTTAGGACCAGATGACGTTAATTTACAGACTGAGGAATTACACTGTAACTACTCAGTACTTATAGTAAGTGCGGAATAGAAGGAGAGTAGTCTACTATGCTATCCTACTATTATTAATTTTAGGGGAATTATTAGGAGAAAGAAATTACATAATTATCATATTTCCAGAATATGACAAGGGGTGAAAATAGAGGTGTCCCCTTACAGCAGCAGCAGTGTTATGACATGAGATGAATACATGCCTTTGAGATCCTACTATGGTAAGAGTACTCTTAAGTAGATTCAAAAACAATTATTTCAATTTTTCTCTGTGTTATTTTATATCACCCCTATTACAAAAGGTCACTTACTTGTTTTGTGATGGGTTGAATATTGATTCAAAGTGCTTATAGGCAGAGTTAGACAAGCAACAAAAGATGTTGCTAAGTCTGAGGTCTAATCCTCAGACTATGAGTCCTTATATATAGAATTGTAATGGTCTGTGTACTAGAACAGATCATCACATGCTATTACCTATTGTTCTATGTATAATAGTGCCTTTATGCTTGAAAATGCAATAACTTAACCTTATGGAGGCTGTCCTTTGTTCTAAGAAAAGGACAGATGACTATCTATGGGTAATTAATTAAGTCTATGTGCAAATATTGAGAACTTCATATCTCCATGAATATTAATTGCCTTGGTATTGTTTTGGGCTCATTCTGAGAGGTATTAAGAGTGCTTCTTTGATGTCAAAAAGCAAAGCATCGATTGTGGTGGTTTCCAAGATATTGGTGATTTAATAAATAGTACCATGGTAGTTACCTGTTGATCTGCCCTAGCTCAGCCAATATTGATTCCCTTGAGATGTGACTGATATCAATCAAAAGGTATTTTTAAGGGCTTTTGGGTGCCACTCAGACTATGAGAATAGATGAAGAATTGATGGAGATATGGCCGAATGAAGTTTGTGACAACCCCTTTATCTCCTCTATATAAGCTCTCTTCTTTTTTTAATTATCTTCCCAGTGCCTACTTGTTAGCACATAATTGGAAGACATTTTTAGAGATTCTGTTTCTTTGACTTGTTTTCACCTTTATCAGAGATCACATTTTTGATCTCCATCATTGTTGATATATTTTTTGATGATCTTCAGATCTAATAGATTGGCTACTTTGCTTGTAGTAACAATGATTCCTTTGCTATCTGATCTAATAAAATCAGCTGTGATTTCTAACTTAGCTAATTTAAGTCATCTGTTAATGTTGAAGATGATGTACTTGTTAGCTTTAGAAGCAACTAGATAAATGTTGTCTTTGCTCATTGGAATGATGACCTGTTTCTGAGAGGGACCTCTAGTAGTCATATTTATCCTTGGTTTGGGTTTGTTCTATTTGTTAGTGACATTATAGATTACAACTAATTTGTTAGTGAATAGTTTGGGAAAGGCTTCTTTTAGTTTTAAAATGTCTTTGACATTACCTTTGGTAGTCTGAGCAAAGGATTGTTTGTTTGGATTTAATCTGGGTATTGATAATAGGCCTGGAGAGGATTGGAAAAGGAACTCTTGAGACAGTTACTGGATTGCTGTTGATAGGGATCAAAAATAAGATCTGTGACAAAAGCAATAACAAATCAAAGAAGTGGAATTTCTAAGATGTTTCACAATTGTGTGCTAACAAGTAGGTACTAGGAAGATTATCAAATAGAAGAGAGCTTATATAGAAAATAGGGGAAAGAAACAACAAAATGACAAAGGGAGGAACTTAAAAGAACTGTTTTTGAATTCTACTCAAGAGCACTCTCACTGCAATTGGATCTCTAAGGCATGTGTTTGTCTTGTGCCATAACACTACTGCCCTTACCTAGTCTAGTAGTTTGACTCACCATTAATATAGCAGATCTACTTAGAACTCCCATTGTAAGGACTCTAGCCAAGATAACTTAAGCCTACTCCAAGTCCAAGTTAACAAGAAAAACTTGATAGAGTTCCTATTGGATTCTATATACTACTTATACAACTACTACATGGTCTATGCACTACTTTCCCACACTCATCATGTGACTCCATCATGTGATGTGACATTGTGACATCCTGACATGTGACATTTGTTATGTGACACTTTTCTACACTTATCTTTATGTAGTAAGTCCAAAAGAAAAAAAGAGAAAAATATAGATAATAACTTAGCCATTTTTGCCAAGTCATGATATCTATGCCCTCATATAAGCTGTGCTTCAACTAACTGTACAGTTGGAAGTTTACTCCAAAAGTATGTAGTAAATGATTAGCTCCTGGCATAAGTAAATGTCTAAGTCCATTGACATTTTAATGTTCCTCCAAGGGATAATTTTTGATATTTCTTTAAGAGGGAAGAAACTTAGAATAAGAACTTAGTCACTCAGATAGCCTTTCAGCCCTAGAGCAACAGAGAGAAATAATAGAGGATAGTATGATTATCTCTCTTCTGTGCCCTAGAGTATCTTATTAGGATTACAAATCAAAAATACAACAAAAGAAAAGAAACAAAGAAAACTTCTGAATTCCCAAAGATAGTAAGAGAGGAATAATGGAATGTCACCTCTCCCAATCACTTAGCTATAGCTCTCTGTTCCTCTAATCCTACTCCTGGGGTTCTTCTCTGAACAATAGATAGCTCTCAAGCCTCTTGATAGACAATAAAGGAAAATGTTGATCTTGATTTAGCCTGCTCTCAAGCACGTTGTCTTCATCAATCCTCCCTTTTATCTCTTCTTCCAAGTTTCCTATTTTTTCCTTTACTTCTTTTATACCTTATTGCATCTTCAGCTAGTCTCAGTCTTCTTTCAGTATGTTTGTGATGCAACCCTCAAAAAGACTCATCTTTCCAGTTCTAGTTATAATTAACCATCAGAAGTGATAGCTCTGGTTTGATGGTAATTATAGTCTTTCTAAGGTTGACAGCTGCTAAGACATGATGTCATTCTCTTGGAAGAAAACTTCCTAAGGTCCTTTCTGCTCTTGAGAGCACTTCTAGAGTGAGTTCTATAGATCTGTTATGAAATCATCTGGACAATTCTTATGAGGTCTGTAGTGGTAATCATAGCCACTACTCTACTACTCAAGTAGTATACATGTCAGGAACAGAACAGACAGAGGATGGAGTAGAGGAGTAATAGATAAAAGTATACTCCAGAACAATGTAATGTACTACTTTGGAGAATAGATAGTACTTAGCGATAATAAAGGAACCAGAAAGAAGGCTCTGGCAGACAGACAAGAACATTGGAGCAGAGTACAACTTTGGTGAACAACCTTGGCTTCAACTTATGTGTTGTGCCCTGGTCTCCAGTCGTAAGTTTGGTCGCTTATTTCAAAATATAGGAAAGTCGTTGGAACAGAGGTCCTAGGGTAAGAATAGGAAGCAAAGTGGACAAGGATAGGATTAGGACCAGATGACGTTAATTTACAAACTAAGAAAATACACTGTAGCTACTCGGTACTTATAGGAAGTTTGGAATAGAAGAAGAGTAGTCTACTATGCTATCCTACTAATTATAATTTCAGGAGAAATATTAGGAGAAATAAATTACATAATTGTCAGATTTCTGGAATATAACAGTACCTCCCCCTTAAGGCTGAGCCCTCGAAGCTTCCACACATAAGCAATTTAATTATCACCTGATTTGTTGCTTAAATACTCTGTCAGTGTCACACTGTACAAACGTTTAGGCAAAATAAGTGACAATTTGCACCCTAATAACCAGAATAACCAGCCCGAGAGAAGAGCTCGGTCCTCCAGAGGTGTTCCTCTGAACGCCCAGTCATAGACTCAAGCATCTAGCTTGAGTAGCAGAGTAGTGGCTGTGACCACCACTACATACACCTCATAGATGCTTGCCCAGGTGCTCCGTATCAGATTTCCAATGGATTTCCCTTCTAGAAGTGCTCTTGAGGACGGAAGCAAACTTAGACAGGTTAGCATGACCCAAGCGATGTCATACCTCAGCAGCCAGCGGCATTATTCATAGAAGAGTTATGATCAGACCTGAGCCATCATCACTGATGGCTAATTATAGCAAGATCAAGAGAGTCGAGCCACCGTGGAGTCGTATTGCAACAGCAGTGGAAGGGAATTGAAATCTGGAAGAGCAAGCAGATATAGAGAAGGTAGAGAGAAGGACAGAGAACCTGAGGAGAGAGGCAGCAGGAAGGCTAGATAAAGATAACATGCTCAAGAGCAAGACGACTTGAGATTGCTGTCTCCGTCTACAGCCTGGCAAGAGGCTCGAGACCCGACCATAGTCTGCGGAAGGATCCCCGGAGTAGGATTAGAAGAGTAGGGAGCAGTTATTCAGTGTTTGGGAGGAGTGCCGTCTCATTATTGCGGCCTTGCTATGTTTGGGAATTCAGAGGTTTTCTTTGTCTCACTTTCTTTGTTGTCTCTTTGCTTTGTAATCATAATAAAATACTCTAGGGCACAGAGGGGAACTCAAGCATCATACTCCCATTATCTTCCCTTTCTGTTGCTCTAGAGCTTAACGGCTATTTTGAGTGACCGAGTCTCTATCTTTTTGAGTATTTTCTTTTAGTTTCAAAAACCCACAAGACCTCTCCCTCGATGGGAATTTGAGCCCCAACGAACTTGGGCATTTGCTTATGCTAGGAGTTAATAGCTCGCTACGTGTTATTAGAGTTGGCTTCCAGTTGTATGGTCAGCTGAAGAAGAGCCCACACAATGGCACAGGAGTTCTAGGTAGTTCTGCTGTATCGATGGTGAGCCAGACTACTAGACTAGGTAAGGGCAGTAGTGTCACAACACGAGATGAATGCGTGTCTTAGAGATCCCAATATAGTAAGATCTACCTCGAGTGGATTCATATAAATTCTTTATTATTATTTCTTTCAGTTATTCAAGTTTCCCCCGCTATTCCCCCTTTTGCTTAAGCTCTCTTTTGTATTTGATCATCTCCCCAGTGCCTACTTGTTTAGTGCACAATCGTGAGACATCTTGGGGACCTTTTATATTCTCATTTGTTATCACTCTTGTCTCGTGATCAATTCCCTTTAATCCCCCATCATCGGAGCATTACTTCTTTTAATTCTGAACCACAATGTTCCCCATTAACAATTCCATTCTTAATGCCTCCGACTCCGATGATGAGTGGTATGAGGAGGAATTGGTTTGCTGCCACCAAGAGTATGATCATTACCTCTGCTTGCAGGAAGAACAAGAATGAGCAAAGCATCAAGCAAGGAAAGAAGCGAGAGCCACTGAGAAGATGAGATTGGAAGAGGAGGCCTGGAAATAGGCAGAGGAGGAGCAATGACGAAGAGAGAAGGAAGAGCAGTGCCAGAAGGATCTGGCTCATCGAATTGAAGCTGATTGTAAGGGCAACTGGGCACAAGACTCCAGGAGAATCCTCAGTTAATATTACACTTTAGTAGCTATGATACAACTCACCTCCAGGAGAATCCTCAGAGATTAGGATGAGGCTCCTGGAGGGATACTCTACATTATATACATCCTTTGGTGTCAGGGTTGGCAGGATTAGAGCTAAACTAGTGTGTTTAGGTGTCACTAGTAAACAGGCTAGGGTAGCTCCGGAGTGTTGTCATGGTGTTCAGGGGTGGAAATGGAGGTGTCCCCTTACACTGATCACATTGCTGCTGTGGAATAGGCCTGTTGTAAGAACTGGGTGAAAAAATTCATATTCCCCTCCACCGATCCTCCTACTGATGAGGAAATGAACCTGATTGATCTTCTGCCTCTGACTAGGAGGCAACATGTCCAATATTTGCCCAAGGAAACCCTGGAGGCTCACCAACAATGTGAGGAGTTGGCAAAAGAAATGGGAGTGTCAGTTGTTGGTAAAGGAAGTTCCTGCAAGAGGTGTGCAGACTTCGGAATACTTTGTATTCCTCAAAATTTGCTGTAAGTCCTTTACTTGATATTTTGTTACTCCACTAAGTTCTATAGTCATGTGACTTCATGTGCCCCCTGTGCCAAGGCTAAGGCTGCCTGTAAGCCTTTTGATGCAGACAAGGCATGTGTAAGGGGACTACCCTGAGAACGCTTAGACTATCTGGTAGGGTTCGCATGAGCTAGCGTTCCCACAGATCCTCGTAAGTCCACAGACTATTGTCTCCTTCCCTCTAGTTTGGATCTCCATCATAGTACTATATAGCTATATCTGGTAGTGTAGTTATTATTGTCCAGATGCACGTGGTCATAGCGACTGGCACACAGACCGGCTAGTCTAGTATAAGTAGCTAGTGATGTACAGTAGGATATCTTACCTCAACAATAGTTTGAGCTCCTAGACTACACATGCTCTAACTTAAGACACCTTCTCTACTATATTGAAGTGTGTGCTGGGACACCTCTGAGTACCCTCTTACAGCACGTGCCAAGGCAAGGGCAGAAACAGTCTGAAGATTGAAGGCAAGAAAGACTAAGTAACAAACAGACACAGAGTGGAAGGCAGAGGTTTTGAGGAAGTTAGAGGACTTGAGTGAGTTGCGGGGGTTGAGGAAGGATATCTGGAGAATTGTGGTGGTATTGGAGAAGCTGGCTGGCATAGAGGGCAAGGACTCCAATGATAGACAAATTCCGTGGCCAGAGTCTGAGGGAGAGATAACAGAGGTACAGGGGTGCAAGGAAAAGGGAAAGCAGAGGGAGGAGAGGTTAGACAGAGAGGAGGAAGAGGAAGAAATAGGAAGACAAGAAGAAGAGAAGAATGAAATGGAGGGTATAAAAGAAGGAGGCAGTAGTTTTACTCTGGTCATGTACTCTGTCAGCACTTGAGCTCTTTAGTTTTGTTTTTGAAAATTTTTATCTTTTTCTGTGGGTAGAAAGTGGATGTGAGTGATAATTATTGATGAAGCAAGAATACAAGTACTGGATAACTGCAAGAGAGAACTGTGGAGGAATACAAGTGTGTGAGTTTTTTTGCAACGGAGACTACTTCTGAATACAAGTATCAGATTGCAATGGAAACTGCAGAGCAGAATACAAGTTGTCACAAACTTCATTCAGCCATATCTCCATCGATTCTTCATCGATTCTCACGGTCTTAACGGCTATGGAAAGCCCTTGAAAAAACCTTTCAATAGATACCAGTCACGTCTCGAGGCAATCGATAATGGCCGAGATATTAGGCAGATCAACTGGTAACCACTATGGTACCGTTTATTAAATCACCAATATCTCGGAAACCACCACGATCTAAGCTTTGCTTTTAGGCATCAGAGAAGCCCTCTTCATACTGCTTAGAATGAGCTTAAAATGGCGCTGAGGCAATCAATATTAGTGGAGATATGAAGACCTCAATGTTTGTACATAGACTTCATTAATTACCCATAGATAGTCATCTGTCCTTTTCTTAGAACAAAGGACAGCCTCCATAAGGTTAAGTTATTGCATTCTCAAGTACAAAGGCACTACCATATGTAGAACAATAGGTAGTAGGATGTGATGCTCTGTCCTAGTGCACAGACCATCACTTTTCTGTATTTAAGGACTCATAGTCTGAGGATTAGACCTCAGACTTAACAACATCTTTTGTCACTTATCTAACTTTGCATTTTTGAACTCTTTGAAGTATCAAAGCACCCATCACAAATA
>Ga0153997_1000426_pt1 | contig 12325 bp, 9 predicted proteins | sample TSNC081MetaG_FD_104750 | JGI IMG/M metagenome (GOLD analysis project Ga0153997, IMG submission 104750) | Attine ant fungus gardens microbial communities from North Carolina, USA - TSNC081 MetaG | ecosystem: Host-associated > Fungi > Mycelium > Unclassified | place: USA: North Carolina, Lumber...
GATTAAGACGGATACCCTGCGTCTGCGGGAGGAGCCTGCTTTAGACAGTGAGACGCTTTCTTTGCTGTCGGCGGACGAGACCTATACGATCACGAATCAGGTCGGTGATTTCCTTGAATTGTCGATTGATACGGATCTGACGGGTTATGTTTATAAGGATTATGTAAATATAGATGTGTCTTTTAACCGGGCCATTTCTCTGGAAGAAGAGAGGGCCGAGCAGGAGCGTCTGGAGCGCCTGGAGAGAGAGCGCCAGGAAGCAGAAGAGCAGATGCGGCGTGAACAAGAGGAGGCCAGCCGGGCGGCCGCCCAGTCCTCCACTAAGAAGTCTACGACAGCGGCAAACGGAGAGACGACGAAGAAGTCTACGACGGCGGCAAGAGAGTCGACGAAGAAATCTACGACGGCAGCCGAGCAGAAGGCTCCGTCAGACAGCGGGTCCGTATCTTCGAAGAGATATGCGATTGCCGCATATGCGGAATCCTTTGCGGGAGCAGTCCCCTATGTATATGGCGGTAACAGTCTGAGCACCGGAGTGGATTGTTCCGGATTTGTACAGCAGATATTTTCCCATTATGGTATTAGCCTGCCCAGAAGCTCTGACTCACAGGGAAGCTGTGGTACTTCGGTCAGTTCCAGTAATATGAAGCCGGGTGATATTGTATACTATAGCGGCCATGTTGCGATCTACATTGGAGACGGCTGCGTAGTACATGCATCTTCGCCATCGACCGGTGTTAAGATCTCCAGTTGGAATTACCGTACGCCGGTGAGCATTCGGAACGTAATCGACTAAATGAAAAAGTGAAGCCCCGGCCAGAAGTTGGCCGGGGTTTATTTTTTCATCTGTATCGGTCGGATTTCGCGGAACTCTTTAGAATTCCGGTTCAATCAGTCCGTAAGTGTCGCCTTTTCTCTTATATACTACGTTTACCTGATCGGTTTCTGCATTACGGAATACATAGAAGTTATGATTCAGCATTTCCATCTGCAGGCAGGCTTCTTCGGCATCCATGGGCTTTATTGCAAAGCGCTTGGTCCGTACGATTTTAATGGTGTCCTCGTCTTCCAGAGACTCATCCAGATATTCCTTGCTGAAGTCTCCGCCGGCCTGGTATTTGTCGGTTAATTTAGTTTTGTACTTTTTGAGCTGTCGTTCAATCGTCTCTTGCACCAGATCAATCGACGTATACATATTATTGCTGACCTGTTCTGCGCGGATGATATGACCTTTGACAGGAATCGTCACCTCAATTTTCTGTCGATCCTTTTCTACACTAAGCGTTACCTGAGCTTCGGTGTCTGCGTTAAAATACCGCTCCAGTTTACGCAGCTTGTCCTCCGCGGTTTTTTGAAGGCTGGGGGTCAGCTCAATATTTCTGCCTGTAATAATAAAACGCATATAATCATCTCCTTTACGTTTGATAAATGCCGGCAGACCATTTGTTTGAAGTTTCTTGACAACAAAAGTAGATTTCTTGAAAATTCAGTCTAATAATAGAATCATATGATCTGCTTAATACAATTGTATCATATAACAAAAATAATGCAAGGTAAAACCCTAAAAACATTTTTTTAAGAAATTATTAATAAATTGAAAAATAATGGGAAAATCGTCGAAAATGGGAATCCACAAGGAAAAAAACTGTGGATACTGTGGATAACTTAGTGCATAAGTCCATTTTTCAAGGAAATTGTGTGTTCCGGTTTGTGGATAATCTGGGAATAACTTCTTTGGATAAAGGAAATAGTTGAATTCGGCATCGGATGATGATACAATATAGATTGGTAAATTTTATAACATAGGAGTCAAGAAGCATGGGCCTAGCGCAAAAAATATTTGGAACACAAAGTGAAAAAGAGATTAAGCGGATTATACCTCTGGTAGATAAGATCGAAAGTCTGCGTCCAGAGATCATGGCATTGTCCGATGACGAATTGAAAACGAAGACGAAAGAGTTCAAGAAACGGCTGAGTGATGGCGAGACCCTGGACGACCTTTTGCCGGAAGCTTTCGCGGTGGTAAGAGATGCGGCCAGAAGAACTCTGCAGATGGAACATTACCGTGTGCAGCTGATTGGCGGCATTATTCTTCATCAAGGCCGGATTGCCGAGATGCGAACCGGTGAAGGTAAGACACTGGTATCTACTTTGCCGGCCTATTTGAATGCTCTGACCGGCCGCGGTGTTCATATCGTAACGGTAAACGATTATCTGGCCAAGCGTGACGCGGAATGGATGGGACAGGTTCATGAGTTCCTGGGCATAAGCGTGGGAGTGGTCCTGAACGCGATGGAACCTCCGGAGAGACAGGAGGCTTATAGGTGTGATATTACGTATGTGACCAACAATGAATTGGGATTTGATTATCTTCGTGATAACATGGTAATTTATAAGGAACAGCTGGTTCTGCGGGACATGGCCTATGCCATTGTGGATGAGGTGGATTCTGTGTTGATCGATGAGGCGCGGACCCCTTTGATTATTTCCGGACAAAGCGGCAAGTCTACGAAGCTCTACGAGGTGTGTGATTACCTTGCGCAGCGTTTGGAGCGAGGTGAGGAAACCGAACTGACGAAGATGGCTGCCATTATGAAGGAAGAAATGAAGGAGAGCGGCGACTTTGTCGTAAACGAAAAGGAGAAGCAGCTGCATCTGACTGCCCAGGGTGTACGGAAGGTCGAGGAGTATTTTAAGGTTGAGAACCTGGCTGACCCGGAGAACCTGGAAATTCAACATAATATTATTTTGGCTCTTCGTGCACATAATTTGATGTTCCGGGATAAGGATTACGTAGTAAAGGATGATGAGGTCCTGATCGTAGATGAGTTTACGGGCCGTATTATGCCCGGACGCCGTTACTCGGATGGTCTGCATCAGGCAATTGAGGCGAAGGAGCATGTGAAGGTAAAACGGGAGAGCAAGACATTGGCCACCATTACTTTCCAGAATTTCTTCAATAAATTTGAGAAGAAGGCCGGTATGACCGGTACGGCTATGACGGAGGAGAAGGAATTCCGGGATATCTACGGAATGGACGTTATCGAAATTCCCACGAATAGACCGATACAGCGTTCGGATCATCAGGATGCGGTTTATAAAACCAGGCGGGAGAAGCTGCATGCGATTGTAGAGGAAATTCTTATCTCTCATCAAAAAGGACAGCCGGTTCTGGTGGGTACGATCACCATTGAAGCATCCGAGGAACTGAGTGCGCTGCTGAAGAGACGAAATATCCGGCACAACGTGCTGAATGCTAAGTTCCATGAGATGGAGGCGGAGATCGTAGCGGATGCCGGTGTGCATGGTGCGGTAACGATTGCCACCAACATGGCCGGCCGTGGTACGGATATTAAGCTGGACGAGGCCAGTGTGGCGGCCGGAGGCTTGAAGATTATCGGTACGGAGCGCCATGAGTCCCGCCGTATTGATAACCAGCTGCGCGGACGTTCCGGACGTCAGGGCGATCCGGGTGAGTCCCGTTTCTTCATTTCCCTGGAAGACGATTTGATGCGTTTATTCGGCGGCGAGCGGATGCTGAATATGTTTAACACGCTCCGCGTTCCGGATAATGAGCAGATTGAACATAAAATGCTCTCCAATGCAATTGAAAAGGCGCAGAAGAAGATTGAGGGCAATAACTTTGGGATTCGTAAAAACCTGCTGGAATACGACCAGGTTATGAATGAGCAGAGAGAAATTATTTACAAAGAACGTCTCCGTGTGCTGAATGGCGAGAATATGCGCGACGTGATCATTAAGATGCTGACGGACACGGTAGAAAATATTGTGGACATGTGCATCTCGGATGACCAGCACGCGGCAGACTGGGATATGAATGACCTAAATCAGTCATTGCTTCCCGTACTTCCCATGCGGCCGGTGATTCTGACGGATGAACAGCAGAAGAGCTTCCGGAAGGGCGATTTGAAGCAGATGCTGAAGCAGGAAGCGGTAAAGATCTATGAAGCCAAGGAAGCGGAGTTCGTAGATCCGGAACAGATCCGTGAGATCGAGCGTGTGGTACTGCTGAAGGTGATTGACCGTCACTGGATGGATCATATTGATAACATGGATCAGCTTCGCCAGGGAATCGGCCTGCAGGCTTACGGACAGAGAGACCCGCTGGTAGAATATAAGATGGCCGGCTATGACATGTTTGACCAGATGACGGCTGCAATTCAGGAGGATACGGTTAAGCTGCTGCTGCATATCCGTCTGGAGCAGAAGGTCGAGCGTGAGCAGGTAGCCAAGGCAACCGGCACGAACCGGGATGAGAGTCTTCCGAAGGCACCGGTGCGCAGAGAAGAAAAGAAGGTATACCCCAATGATCCATGTCCTTGTGGATCCGGTAAAAAGTATAAACAATGCTGCGGCAGAAAGTAGGTGACATTAGTGGTTGAATTGGATCAGTTTAAAACCGTTCTTGCCTCTAAGGAGCAGCCATTAATCGAAGTGAGGGATTCACTTTGACCTGGCTGGCAAAGAAAATCGCATAGTCGAGTTAGAGAAAACAATGGAAGAGCCTTCCTTCTGGGAGGATGCGGACAAAGCGGCCCGCATCATGCAGGAGTTGAAGGGCTTAAAGGATACGGTAGAACAATGTAATCATCTTACTGCCCAGTATGAGGATATTCAGACCCTGATCGAGATGGCGTATGAAGAGAATGATGAATCGCTGGTAGAAGAGATCCGTATTTTATTGGAAGGCTTTTCGGAGGAACTGGACACGATCCGTGTCAGCACCCTGCTGTCAGGCGAATATGACCGCGACAACGCGATTCTTAGTCTGCATGCGGGTGCCGGTGGAACGGAGTCCTGTGACTGGGCCGGCATGCTGTACCGCATGTATACCCGCTGGGCGGAGAAGAAAGGCTTCACGGTAGAAGTCCTGGATTACCTGGACGGGGAAGAGGCCGGTGTCAAATCCGTAACCATACAGATTAATGGAATTAATGCATTTGGATATCTGAAGTCGGAAAGAGGCGTACACCGGCTGGTGCGCATCTCTCCGTTTAATGCGGCCGGAAAGCGGCAGACTTCTTTTGTATCTTGTGATGTCATGCCGGATATTGAAGACGACATTGACATCGAAATCCGGGAAGAGGATATCCGGATTGATACCTACCGCTCCAGTGGCGCGGGAGGACAGCACATCAATAAGACGTCTTCGGCAATCCGGATTACCCACTATCCTTCCGGAATTGTGGTACAATGCCAAAATGAGCGTTCCCAGTTCCAGAATAAGGACAAGGCCATGCAGATGCTGAAGGCTAAGCTGTATCTGCTGCATCAGCAGGAGCAGGCGGAGAAGGCTTCCGGTATCCGCGGCGAAGTATCCGAAATTGGATGGGGCAATCAGATCCGCTCCTATGTGCTGCAGCCCTATACAATGGTGAAGGATCATCGGACCAGTGTGGAGACCGGTAATGTGGATCGTGTGTTAGACGGGAATATTGACCTGTTTATCAATGGCTATCTGAAATGGTACAGTTTGGCACGCTAAACTGATAAAAAGTATTGCAAAGAAGTGAAAATTATGCTAAATTGGACATTATTCTGACCTTTAGAGAAAGGATGAACCAACATGACTCAAATTGCAATCATGGGTTTTGGCACCATTGGGTCCGGTGTCTACGACGTGGTAAATACGAACCGGGACGTAATCAAGCGGAGCCTGGGGCACGAATTAAACGTAAAATATGTATTGGATCTGCGCGAATTTCCGGGACAGCCGGTGGAGAAAGTACTGGTTCACGATGTAGAAGTCATTCTGAGCGATCCGGAAGTGAAGATCGTAGTCGAGACCATGGGCGGTGTGGAACCGGCCTTTACTTTTGTTAAAAGGGCGCTGGAAGCAGGCAAGAGTGTTGCCACCTCTAATAAAGAGCTGGTAGCCAAAAAAGGAGCCGAGCTGCTTGCGTTGGCGAAGAGCCGCTCTTTGAATTTCCTGTTTGAGGCCAGCGTAGGCGGCGGAATTCCCATTATCCGTCCGCTGATTCAGTCCTTAAGCGCCGATGACATCGAAGAGGTGACAGGAATCCTGAATGGAACCACGAACTATATCCTGACGAAAATGAACCGGGAAGGCGCGTCTTTTGAGGAAGCCCTGAAGGAGGCACAGGATAACGGCTTTGCGGAGAGAAATCCGGAGGCCGACGTGGGCGGTTATGATGCCGGCCGTAAGATTGCAATTCTATCCTCACTGGTACTGGGTAAAACGGTGGACTTTGAGGATATTTATACAGAAGGAATCACGAAAATCACCGCAACCGATTTTCTCTATGCTAAGAAGTTGGGATGGAGTATTAAGCTTTTAGCAACCAGTAAGAGAGTAGAGGGAAATGTTTATGCGATGGTTGCGCCTCATCTGGTGAAGCCGGGACATCCTTTATTTGCGGTAGACGATGTATTTAATGGAATTATGGTGCACGGCAATATGGTGGATGACGTTATGTTCTATGGACGGGGAGCCGGTTCCCATGCCACCGCCAGCGCGGTTGTGGCGGATGTGGTAGAGGCAGCCGCCAGAGACGGTGAAACCGTATATGCAGGCTGGACGTCTGAACCCCAGGAGATTGCAGAGCTTTCAGGTTCTGTGAAGCAGTTTTTTGTACGTGTAAAAGGCGGCACAGAGCGTAAGGCGGCCTTGAAATCCGTATTTGGTGAGGTTGCTTTTGTAGAAGCAGAAGGTATCACCGGTGAGATCGGATTTGTGACGGCTCCGATGAGCGAAGCGGATTTTCAGAGGGCGGCGGAGAACATCGAAGACTTTATCAGCCGGATTCGCGTAAATTAGAACACAGGAGACCGTAAATAGATGAAATATATAATTATCCTCGGGGATGGCATGGCCGACGAACCGATAGGCGAGTTAAATGGACTTACTCCGCTGGAGCATGCGAAGACCCCGCAGATGGATCTTATGGCAAAGCAGTCGGAGATCGGTCTGATCCATACCATACCGGAAGGAATGAAGCCGGGAAGTGATACGGCCAATTTATCCGTTCTTGGTTACAACCCAAGAGAATACTATACAGGACGTTCTCCATTGGAAGCACTGAGCATTGGGGTACCGATGAAGGCGGATGATATTGCGCTTCGTACGAATCTGGTGACCATATCGGATGAGGATGTGGCTTTTGGAGATAAGAAAATTCTGGATCACAGTTCCGGTGAAATTTCCACCGAAGATGCAGCCGTACTGCTGAAGGCAGTGCAGAAGGAGCTTCAGACCGGGACGCATCAGTTCTATGTGGGTACCAGTTATCGCCACCTGCTGATTTGGGCGAAGGGCGAGGTTGTTGATCTGGTGCAGCCCCACGACGTACTGGGACAGACAATCGGGCAGCATATGCCGGAGGATCCCATTTTGCGTGACATGATGGTGCGCAGCTATGAAATTCTGAAGGACCATCCCATTAACAAGGCCAGAAAAGCAGTGGGACTGAACCCCGCTAATTGCTGTTGGTTCTGGGGCGCAGGAACGAAGCCGGCGGTATCTTCCTTCGAAGAGAAAACGGGAAAAAAAGGCGCGATGATCTCTGCTGTGGATCTCTTAAAGGGAATTGCGGTAGGTGCCGGGATGAAGAATATCCATGTAGAAGGCGCGGACGGTACCCTGCATACGAATTATGAAGGGAAAGCCCAGGCAGCAGTGGATGTACTGGTGAAGGATGATTATGATTTTGTATATGTACATGTAGAGGCTCCGGATGAGATGGGGCATCAGGGAAGTGTTACCCGCAAGGTACAGGCGATTGAATACCTGGATAGCCGCGTGATAAAACCGGTAAAGGCAGGACTGGATGCTGCCGGTGTGGAGTATCGTATGATGATTCTGCCGGACCATCCGACGCCGATCCGGGTGCGCACGCACACGCCGGATCCCGTTCCTTATCTCCTGTATGACAGTACGGCTTTACAGGATTACACCTGGAATTATAACGAAAAGGAAGCAAAACAAAGCGGAAACGTCATTGCCAAGGGACATCAGGGGATGGATTATCTGCTGGGGAGGGAAACATGTTAATTGTGAAGAAATTCGGAGGAAGTTCTGTCGCCGATAAGGAGCGGATCTTCCATGTGGCGGCCCGCTGTATTGAAGATTACAAGGCCGGACACGATGTCATCGTTGTATTGAGTGCCATGGGTAAGACGACGGACGGACTACTGGCCCAGGCGGCGGACATTAATCCGAATGCCAGCAAAAGAGAATTAGATATGCTACTGGCCACCGGTGAGCAGATTTGCGTATCCCTGATGGCAATGGCGATGAGTTCCCTGGGAGTTCCTGCAATTTCCCTGAATGCTTTCCAGGTGCAGATGCATACCACATCTGCCTACGGGAATTCACGTCTGCTGCGGATTGACTCGGAGCGGATCCGCCATGAACTGGAGAGTCACAAGATCGTAATCGTGACAGGTTTCCAGGGTGTGAACAAACGAGAAGATTATACTACCCTTGGCCGGGGCGGTTCTGATACGACGGCTGTGGCGCTTGCTGCCGCCCTGCATGCGGATGCTTGTGAGATTTATACGGATGTAGAGGGTGTATATACGGCGGATCCCAGGGTTGTGCCGGATGCGAAGAAACTGTCGGAGATCACCTACGATGAAATGCTGGAATTTTCCTCTTTGGGCGCAAAGGTTCTGCATAACCGCTCGGTGGAGATGGCAAAGAGATATGGCGTACAGCTGGTGGTACGTTCCAGCCTGAGCCGCGAAGAAGGAACGATCGTAAAGGAGAATGCACAAATGGAAGGTATGTTAGTAAGCGGCGTAGCTGCAGATAAAAACACGGCGAGAATTTCCGTCATCGGCGTTCGGAATGAACCGGGAATTGCCTTTAAGATTTTCCGCTGCCTGTCAAATAAGAATATCAGTGTCGATATTATTCTGCAGTCCATCGGTCGTGAAGGCACGAAGGATATTTCCTTTACAGTGGCCAGAACCGATCTGAAGGAAGCGCTGGCGGCGCTGGAAGCTGGCCGGGATAGCTTTACGGCCCAGGAAATTACCCACGAAGAGAATGTCGCAAAGGTTTCCATCGTTGGCGCCGGCATGGAATCCAATTCTGGTATTGCCGCTAAGATGTTTGAGGCTCTGTATAATGCCAATATCAATATTAAGATGATCGGAACGGCAGAAATCCGTATTACGGTTCTGATTGACGAGGCCGATGTGGTACGGGCGATGCGTGCCGTACACGATGCATTCGACCTGAGCGAATAGTGTATATGACGAAGCAATCCCTGACTGTAGAACAAACCCTTTACCGTCTGGGAATAGCGGCTGCGACCTTGGCGGCCGCTATTGTTGTCTTGCTGGAGATATTCCCAGGTTTGTGCTCGATTTTGGCGTGGCCCTGTCCGATCTTATCCTATACCGGCCTATACTGCCCCGGCTGCGGCGGAAGCAGAGCAATCACAGCACTTTTTCACGGACATGTCTTAGAAAGTTTGTATTACCATCCCTTTGTATTGTATGGGTTGGCGTTTTATGGATTCTTTATGGCTAGTCATACCCTGAGCATTCTGACAAAAGGACGGGTAGAAGGGCTGCGCTACCGTGGCTGGTATGCTGCGGTGGGCATGATTCTAGTCATCGGGAACTGCATTATTAAAAACATCATGAGGTAAAGTGTTGTAAGAAAAGCGCTTTCAACCTTGCGTTTATAAATCAAATGAACATGCAAGCATGTTTGCTTGATTCATTAGGAGGCAAAATATGGATATTATTAAAGTGTTGGCGCAGGAACTGAATATTAAGGCCTCCCAGGCAGAAGCTGCCGTAGGATTGATTGATGAAGGCAATACCATTCCCTTTATTGCAAGGTACCGGAAGGAGGTTACCGGTTCCTTGGATGACGAAGTGCTGCGGAACCTGGATGAACGTCTCCGCTACCTTCGGAATCTGGAAGAGAAGAAGGAACAGGTGCTTGCCACGATTGAAGAGCAGGGCGCACTGACTAAGGAACTGAAGGCTGAAATTCTGGCGGCTGCCACTCTGGTGGCAGTAGAGGATCTGTATCGGCCCTACCGCCCAAAGCGCAGAACCCGTGCCACAGTAGCCAAGGAAAGGGGACTGGCGCCTCTGGCGGATTTGATCTGGCAGCAGCAGGTGACAGAACCTTTGGAACAGGCCGCCATGTCCTACGTGGATCCGGAGAAGGAAGTGTCTGCGCCGGAGGAAGCAATTGCCGGAGCCTGCGATATATTAGCGGAGAGAATTTCAGACGAGGCGGTATTCCGTACCTACATTCGGGATGCCGTTATGAAGCTGGGAGTCCTGAAGGCAGAAGCCAAGAATCCGGGGGCACAGTCTGTCTATGAGACCTACTACAGCTATGAGGAGCCGGTACGGAAGGCGGCTGGTCACCGGATTCTGGCATTGAACCGGGGCGAGGCCGAGAAATTTCTGACGGTTAAAATTGAAGCGCCGGTAGAGCAGATCCGGCGTTATCTGGAGAAAAAAGTCATCTTGCAGGACAACCCGTACACCACGCCGGTGCTAAGGACAACGATTGTAGACAGTTACAGCCGCTTGATCGAACCTTCTATTGAGCGGGATGTCCGTGGTGAGCTAACGGAAATGGCGGAAAGTGGTGCGATTAAAGTTTTTGGCAAGAACCTGGAGCAGCTTTTGATGCAGCCTCCGATTGTGGGACAGGTAGTACTGGGATGGGATCCTGCTTTTCGTACCGGTTGTAAGCTGGCAGTGGTAGATCGTACCGGAAAGGTGCTGGATACGACCGTGATTTATCCGACTGCCCCTCAGAATAAGGTGGCGGAATCCAAAACGGTGGTCAAAAAACTCATTGATAAATACGGCGTTACACTCATTTCTGTGGGAAATGGAACAGCTTCCCGTGAGTCCGAGCAGATCATCGTAGAGCTTTTGAAGGAAATCAAGGCGAAGGTGCAGTATATCATTGTGAATGAAGCCGGAGCATCTGTTTACTCGGCCAGTAAGCTGGCCACAGAAGAGTTTCCGAACTTTGACGTGGGACAGAGAAGCGCTGCTTCGATTGCCAGGAGACTGCAGGATCCGCTGGCAGAGCTGGTGAAGATTGACCCTAAGAGCATTGGCGTAGGCCAATACCAGCATGATATGAACCAGAAGAAGCTGGGAGAAGCCCTCCAGGGCGTGGTAGAGGATTCGGTAAATAAGGTGGGTGTGGATTTGAATACGGCCTCTGCCTCACTGTTAGAGTATATCTCCGGTATCAGTAAAGCCATCGCCAAAAATATCGTTCTCTACAGGGAAGAAAATGGTGCGTTCGGAGATCGGAAGGAGCTGCTGAAGGTGGCCAAGCTTGGCCCAAAGGCATATGAGCAGTGTGCCGGCTTTCTGCGGGTACGGGAGGGCAGTAATCCGCTAGACATGACGGCGGTTCACCCGGAGAGCTACAAGGCTACCGGGGTCTTACTGAAATCCCTGGGATACAAGCCGGAGGATATTCGAAAGGGAGGCCTGAAGGATATCGGCAAAAAGATTTCGGATCGAAAAAAACTCGCGGAAGAGCTCTCCCTGGGAGAAATCACCCTGGGGGATATTTTGAAGGAGCTGGAAAAGCCGGGACGGGATCCCCGTGATGAGATGCCGAAGCCGATTTTGCGGACAGACGTAATGGAAATGTCTGACTTGACGCCGGGCATGATCCTGAAAGGCACGGTGCGGAATGTCATTGATTTTGGTGTCTTTGTGGATATCGGTGTCCACCAGGATGGCCTGGTACACATTTCCCAGATTTGCGACCGGTTTATTAAACATCCACTGGAAGCTGTCAGCGTAGGGGATATTGTAGAAGTAAAAGTAATCAGTGTCGATTCGGCGAAGAAACGGATTGCGTTAACCATGAAGCTATAGGAGAAGGAACCGCGCGTGAGGCGCGGTTTTTTCGTGGAAAAAAACACAAAAACCTAAAAAATTTTGTTGCAACCTAACATTTTTTTTGGTATAGTGAAAATAGAAATAGAATCTAAACATATATTTTTTAAATAAAAGTACCCGTAAAGGAAAGATAAAGAAAGGAGGAGGCATGATGACTCGAATTTTGGCAACAGACGGTATAGAAGAGAAAGCTGTAAAGAAGTTAGAGGATTTGGGCTTTGAAGTCGTACAAGAGTTTTGTGAGCAGGATGTACTGGCGGAAAAAGTCAAGGGATTTGATGTGCTGGTGGTACGTTCCGCTACCAAGGTACGTTGTCCCATCTTGGATGCAGCAGCGGAGGGCGGAAGGCTGAAGCTCGTGATCCGCGGCGGTGTAGGTATGGACAACATTGATGTGGAGCATGCCAGAGCCAAAGGAATTACCGTAGCA
>Ga0153997_1000430_pt1 | contig 12200 bp, 18 predicted proteins | sample TSNC081MetaG_FD_104750 | JGI IMG/M metagenome (GOLD analysis project Ga0153997, IMG submission 104750) | Attine ant fungus gardens microbial communities from North Carolina, USA - TSNC081 MetaG | ecosystem: Host-associated > Fungi > Mycelium > Unclassified | place: USA: North Carolina, Lumber...
CATGCTACAGTTGTAACCATAACAGGTAAATCCTATCGCATTAAAGATCATATCAAGCATAGTGAATAAAGTGTCCTTTATTATATGATCCGAAGTGAGAACTTTTACTTGACAATTTATAACTGTTCTTATCTCGCTTTCTAAGCCACCCTCTGCAACTGCATCAAGATATGTACCCGTTTCCTGTAATTTCTCATAATATCGTCTTTCAGAGTTGAATATTTCCCAATCGTGTTCCCGAAGTTTCTGAATGGTATCCTCACCGACACCCAACTTACGCAATTCTTTTTCTTCGGCTTGTTTCCATAACCGCCATTTCTTTTCTTCTCTGGCTTTGTTGTAAGCCATATTATTTTCCTCCAATCAATCTGAAATTTTAAAAATCAGATTGATTGGGAGGACTTCGGCAACGATAACGCCGATTAAATAAGAAAGCATACCTCACCGTAAACTTACGATTAGATATGCTTTGGCAATTCATATATTTTGGATTTGACAGTTCATATTCAAAGGTGCAAAATGCCCTTACAAAAATAAGATTTTTTTTAACAGCTCACCTATGATGTGGTACATTCATATCCGCTACTTCTAATTTGTAGCGGAGTGTTTGACGTAATAGCCCAACACATAAACATCCCTCCAAACTTAAACGTAGCCTGGAGGGATGTTTATGTAAGGCATGAAAAATCGTCCGCCAAACTATCGTTTTTTTTGTTTGGCAGATTCCTTTATAATATTGCTATAATAATACATAGCCATTGTGCTGTGTCAGTTCACTATATCTATGAAGTTTTATACGTTTATTTATGGAATAGGAACTGTAAATTATTATATAAGGAGGTGAACCACCAGTGCATATTGTTGAAGACACACTCGGAAGCATTATCAAGAATGCCCGATTAAAGCAAGAACTTACCCGTGAACAATTAGCCGAAAGGCTTAATATTTCACACCGCTATCTCATTTCTATTGAAAATGAAAAGCATAAACCGAGTTATGACGTTCTTTTCAAGATTATCCGTGAGTTAGCCATTGTGCCGGACTTAATCTTCTATCCCGACAAGCCCTGCAAGGATACCGAGATAGAAGACCTCGTCCGTATGCTCTACAATTGCGATGAACGCTCTATAAAGGTTGTGCGTGCAACTGTTAAAGCCCTACTTAATACATACCAGTAAAATAAAAGAGCCGATAGTCTGTGAATGAACTCACAAATTATCGGCTCTGCGTCTTAGCGTCTGGCTCCTTGATAACGGTTGTATTTAGTTGTTGGACATTCACCAAGGTTTCCTGTTTACACTTGGGTAGAATAACAGGAAGTTTATTAGCGCGGTGTCTTGCCGTAATCTTGTCCGGGTCTTGCCCTTGCAGACAGGGCATAACAGCCATTGTTCTTTATCCATAACAACCTCCAGTCCGGTTGACATTCCTATTTATCTTCGCCTTTGGAGACTATTGCCAAGATAATCTTTTCAACCACGCAGTCATGAAAACTTATCATATCAATAGAGGAATCAATACCGATTACTTTTCCGTCAGGTACAAGTGTTGATAATTGCTCTGTTAATACTCCGTCGCCGCAACCGAGGTCTAAAACAACCTCATTTCCATTAATGTTAACTTCAGAAATCAACTTATTTCCCCATTCTTTTTGATGCTTTAAAGTTCTCCAGTATGGGGTTTCATCATCAAATAAGTATTAATTAAACGTATTTTATTTTTCTAAAGCTTATATACGTTACAGTCATGTAACACGCATATAAAAGCATAAAAATCCCTAAATACACGAAAGCTCCTTGTAACAACAAATGTTCTTTATTCAAAAAAGGCTTCAAAATCTGTTCCAATGGATACAGGCTGCAAAACATAAGTATGACTGCCATCAAAACAGGTATTGCAAAATTCAGAAAAACCTGTTTGAAAAGAATACGGTTGAGGTTACTGGCATCTGTTCCTAACTGTGATAATACAATAAATTTTTGTTTATGCTCACGAATATCTACAATTTGCTGTAAAGCGATAATAGAAAAAACAATTACCGTAAAAAGGATGGCGATATAAAACTGTGCAAAGCCCATGATGATGTCGTCCTGCTCACCTAAAAGCACTGATTCATTACCCACAAAAATCCAGCCAGCAACAAATGAACACATTGCGGTAACAAGACAGCCTGATATAACAGACGACATGCGAATCATTGTTTTTATTTTAGATATTAACTGTCCTGCAATGAATAAACGTCGGTTATGGTACAGAAAATTTCCACGTTTATTACGATACCATGAAAGCCATCCTAATATGGATGCATAGGAGCCGTACAGGATTATTCCAACAGCAAGCACAAGGGTTGACGCTGTAAAGGGATTGAAATGCGTTATCTGATAAAAGTAAACCCCAAAAGCGATTACAGTAATGACAGATAATAAGATTAAACGGGTTGCATTAGTCTTGCTCTGTTCGTTATTCTTACGAAAATCAAGCAGACTTTTTATATTCAGCCGCCTAATATATATAACAGTGAAAATCAACGAAATTGCATGAGCTACGATAAAGTATAGGCAAGTTTGCAATACAGCAAAAACTACATCTTGAAAACTCCATGTTGCAGACATAATTGTAAGAATAATCCAAAATAGAAATAGTCCGAAGAATATGCCTGCCAAAAGAGCAAATAGCCCTAATAGCATATGTTCCACAAAATACAAAATACTGATTTTATTTTGGGAAACACCTGATAACGAGTATATTGCAAATTCCTGACTTCTGCGTTTTAGCATAAATCTATTCATGTATAGCATGAGGAAAAGCAATGTCAGGGCAATGATTGCAGGAAGAGAATTGGACATAAATGCACCAGTCTCACCGCTGGATAATATCGAAAAAACAGGGAGCATAAAAGCGGATAGCATCATAGCCGCAAGTGTAATCAATGTCAGCGTATAAATGAGATAATCATATATCTTGTTTTTTATGTTGCAAAAAGCCATCTTAACGAACATTATTCAGTCCTCCACCCCAAATGGATAATACATCTAATATCTCATTAAAAAACTCCCGTTTGGATTTTTCCCCTTTAATAATTTGATTGAAGATTTTCCCATCCTGCAAAAATAAAACTTTTTCACAATAGCTTGCCGTTACTGCGTCGTGTGTGACCATGAGTATCGTACAATGTAAATTTGTATTCATTGATTGCAAAGTTTCCATCAATATCCTTGCGGATTTTGAATCCAATGCCCCCGTGGGTTCGTCGGCAAGCACGATTTTTGGATTTTTAATGATAGCTCTGGCACAAGCACAGCGCTGTCTTTGACCTCCTGATATTTCGTAGGGGTATTTATTCAACAGTTCTTCAATACCAAATTCTTTTGCTGTTTTTACAACTTCCTGTCTGATTATAGCTACTGGCTTATTTCGCATCGTAAAAGGCAATGCAATATTTTCATATACGGTCAATGTATCTAACAGGTTATAATCCTGAAAGATAAAGCCAATATGCTTTTCACGAAAAGCGGCTAATTCACGTTCCGGCAGGCTGGATATATCCACATCATCAAAAAGGATGTGTCCTGCGCTAGGGCTGTCAATGGTGGCAATCATATTCAAAAACGTCGTTTTGCCGGAGCCAGACGCACCCATAATGCCTACGAATTCTCCTGTGTTAATCTCTAAGGAAATATCATCAATCGCTTTTGTGACAGTTCCTTTATCATTTCCATAATACTTTTCCAAAGCTTCAATTTTGAGAAGTTCAGTCATAAATCTACCTCCGTTTCATAACAGCATTATAACAGTCAATACAAAGAGTTCATATAAGACTTGACTTACAAAAACCTTACAGAATTGTAAGATAAGAATTTTTATGTATTCAAAAATCCGATTGTAATTATTGTACTGCTGCCATGTGTGGAAGCGGCTGTTATTTCATGCTCTAATCTTTCGCATAGTTGTTTGCAGAGGTAAAGACCTAAACCAGTAGACTGTTTTTTATTTCTTCCGTTCGTACCAGTAAATCCTTTATCAAATATACGTGGTAATTCACTGGGCAAAATACCCATGCCATTGTCCTCAATTTTGAGCAGTATGTCTTTATTTCGGGGTTCTGTATAGATTTTCAAAAAACTGTTCACTTCATTCCTATACTTTACGGCATTAATGATAATTTGCCCTATCATAAATTCAAGCCATTTGCTGTCAGAGTAAACCGTTTCTGTCATTGGCTGTATGTACAAATCAACTGTATTTAGAAGCAAATGCTTGTTCTTAATAACGGCAGCATTTACTACATCGCAAATTGCAACTGGTCGTATCAAACAATCTTTATCCATGTTTTCACTCCGGGCAAAAAATAAAGCCTGCTCGACATAATTTTCTATTTGACCCGTTTCAAACATAACAGGTTGTAATACTCCTGATTTATCATTTTCACATTTTAGCTTTAAGGATGTAATCGGTCCTTTTATTTCATGTATCCATTGTTCTACGTATTCCCTGTAATCGGCATGGGCGTGACGAATGGTAGTAATTTCTTCCATCATGGATTTTTCTGCCTGACGTAAAAAGTCAAAGTAAAATTGTTCATTAAGAACGGCAGGACGGTCAATAACCTGTGTAATAAGATACTTTTTTTCTAAATTGTCTATGACAGATTGCAGATAGATAAAATGTTTTTTCTGTTTCCAGTAAGAGCATATAAACCATATAATCAATATCATAATCCAAACAAAAAGAATAAGACCAATAGACAGTTTATCTACATCTATCATGCTCAAATACAGAGCTGCGCCTATCATACATAATATATGCAAGACAAAAAGCCGCACATTGTTTATTAGATAATGCTTAATCCTCATATCATATACCCCCGTCCCCGCTTTGTAATAATGAAGTCGGACAATCCAATAGCCGCTAACTTTTCCCGTATTCTTGTTATATAAACACTTAACGTGTTATCGTCAACAAAAATATTGCTGTTCCATAAAGAATCCACAATTTTTTCTCGCATAGTAATGTTACCGTTGTTGGCAAACAAACAATACATAATTTTTGTTTCTGTTTTGGTAAGTTCTACCGTTTGATTTTTGTAGGCAAGTTGACCCGTCGTCATATCCAGCAGCACATCATTGTATGACAAGATTGTATTGCTGCAATTTTCAGAAGTGCGCTGTAAAATCCTGTTTATCCTTGCCAATAGGATTGCCGGATTGTATGGCTTTGTTATAAAATCGTCACCACCCAACGCAATACCGCTTAGTTCGTCTATCTCTGATTTTCTGCCGGTTACAAAAATAATTGGTACTTGTGAATTACAGCGGATTTCGGAGCATATTGTAAATCCGTCACCTATAGGAAGATTGATGTCAAGCAAAACTAAATTAGGTTTCATATCATCAATATCCGTTACTATACAATCGTAACCATTAGGAACACAAACTTGATAACTATTATTCTGTAGAAGTTTGGATAACTCTATTCTGATTTCTGGTTCATCTTCAACTATCATGATTTTTTGCATTTTTATTATCCTTTCGCCGCCCGTCTTTCGGTTTCACCGCATCTTTAGGTATTAGCCACATGCGGCTAATACGCACCACGCCGGGTATGCGGTTTCCCTCACAAAGTTTTTGTATGCGCCTTTCGGATATTTTCCACTTCTTAACAGCGTCTTGTACAGAAATATAATCCATGTTTCATTATCCTTTCCTTTATGGTATAAGTCTATTATATACGGTATGTCGTACAATATCAAACAGGATATTTTGAATTATTTATGGAAACAGAATCTTGTTTAATAAAAACTCCTCGCCATTGTGCTGTGCAGTTCACTATATCTAATCGCTTATTTTTGGTATAGGAACGGTAAACTATATAAGGAGGTGAACCCCTAATGTATATTATTGAATACACGCTCGGTAGCGTTATCAAAGATGCCCGATTTAAAAAAGAGCTTACCCGTGAACAATTAGCCAAAAGGCTTAATATTTCACACCGCTACCTTATTTCTACTGAAAATGAAAATCATAAACCGAGTTATGACGTTCTTTTCAAAATTGTCCGTGAGTTAGCCCTTGTGCCGGACTTAATCTTCTATCCCGACAAGCCCTGCAAGGATACCGAGATAGAAGACCTCGTCCGTATGCTCTACAATTCGACGAACGTTCCATAAAGGTTGTGCATGCAACTGTTAGAGCCCTACTTAATACATACCAGTAAAATGAAAGAGCCGATGATTTGTGATTTCTCACATTTCATCGGCTCTGCGTCTTAGCGTCCGGCTCCTTGATAACGGTTATATTTAGTTGTTGGACATTCACTAAGGTTTCCTGTTTGCACTTGGGGCAGAATAACAAGAAGTTTATTAGCGTGGTATCTTGCCGTAATCTTGTCCGAGTTTTGTCCTTGCAGGCAGGGCATAATAGCCATTGTTCTTTATCCATAACAACCTCCAGTCCGGCTGATATTCCTATTTATCTTCGCTTTTGGAGACTATTGCGAAGATCTACCTTTTTAAATGAAAACTTTCGCAATTAACGATTAAATGATGATTATTTTACAGATAAATTCACTTTGTTGCCTTGATATTCAGCCTTCTAAATGTTTCAAAACATTTTCCGTCTGATTGCTTGGTTTTATCTATCATAATATCAACAACTTTATTGCGAAAACTCTCTTTTTTATCATTGGGAAGATAGTTAAGAAACGGTACTAAGCTTGGTTGGTCTATCCATTTTATCATTTCATCAGTATCAGCAAAGTATCTGTCGGCATTTTCATATAACACGTCAAATCGATTGAAACCTACATTTTCAATTAAAAGTATATAATCGTCCTTACTCGGCATATACCACGGACATTCATAATTAACGAAAAATTCTTGATATAAAGGCATACTCATTACTACGTCTACAGTACTATAAAAATTAGAGCAAGTACCGTCTCCTGCGAAATTCCAAGCCAATACTCCATTTGATTTTAATGCCTTAATACTGTTCTTTAAAAGCTGTTGATGATTTTTAACCCAATGCAAAGCGGCATTTGAAAATATAATATCAGAGCAATTTTCAAATTCCATATCATCAATATCCAAGCAAACATACGATAAATTGGATTTTTCAAGTTTTTTAGCAGTTTCAATCATACCAATAGACGAATCAATACCAATTACTTTTCCGTCAGGTACAAGTGTTGATAATTGCTCTGTTAATACTCCGTCACCGCAACCGAGGTCTAAAATAACCTCGTTTCCACTAATGTTAATCTCGGAAATCAACTTATTTCCCCACTCTTTTTGATGCTTTGAAGCTTTCTTATACTTTTCACCGTCAAACTGAAATGTACTCACTTACTTTACCCCCTAATATAAATTTGCTATCACCATAGCGTCAATTCTTATTTTTTCCGAAAAGATAATCTAAAAGGCCTTCTATTAATACATTCTTTGTTTCAAGGAAAACATCCCTATGTATCAAATCCCTGGTCATATTCAATATTCCAATATTCTTTAGAAGGTTGGCAAATACTTTCCAGTCGCAATTAGGAGAAGGGTTTGCCATTTTTTGTAACATCCATTCACATATTTTTTTATCGTTATCAGGATTAAAAATATAAATATTCGGCCACTTTGCCAATATATAGGTAATATCTTCTTCGTTTAAATTCTGATAGAAATTCACATTATCACTTTCGCTAAAATAGAAATATTCAGCTATCTGTTCCCGTCCTAATAGACCGTTTTTTTCAAAAAGCTCTTCAAATTTTTGCTTTGAAATACTCCTTTGGTAAACAAAAATTTGATAAATAAATTCTTCTTTTGATTTGAAAAAAGTATAGAAAGTTGCTCTTGCTATACCACAAGCTTTTATAATGGCTGACACAGTCATTCCTTTTGCACCGATTTTTTTCATTAAGCGGAATCCATTTTCCAACATTTTATTACGGGCTTCTTCTCTATCTGTAAAAATAACCGGCATATTTTTTCTCCTTCTTTGATTTCATCAACGAACGGTCTTTAAATGAACTTATAGGACTATAATAGTTCATTTAATTCATTTTGTCAAGAAAAAATATAATTTTGTAATAGTGATGTCGAATCTTATACTAAGATACATATAATCCATTGAAAATGAGAAACAGCATTGTGCTTTCGAACATTTTATCGGTGTATCACTCTTTTCAATATCTCGGTAGACCAATATCTTTTTCCAAATAAAGACGCCGCTGGAAGCTCACGTCTCAGGCAGCCTAACAGTTTGATAAATTCGGCGAATGGGATTTGATAATGGTTGAGGGTACTGTAAACGGGATATGTAAGGCAAAAGAGCAAACAGAGGAATGAAAACCTCTGTTTGCTTTTGCCAATTTTCAATAGATAGGGATACCATAACCAAGAATCTCATAATAACCTATCGAATAGCGTCTCTGTCTACAACTATCGCTTGAGTTTCCTTCAATAGTGTAAACCGTGCCGTTCTCAACTTTTTCCACGATACCCACATGGTCTGCATTTCCGTCCTGACCGCTATCAGCCCAATCAAAGAAAATAATATCGCCGGGGCTTGGCGTGTAGGTGTTATCCTGCCATTGCCCATGCTGCTGAAACCAGGTGACACCATCCGAGCAAAGGGAAAACTTTGGTATAATGCCTGCATCAATATATCCGCATTGTTCCGCACACCAACTGACGAAGCAGGCACACCATTCCACCCGTCCATCAAAGCCATACCATGACCAATAAGGCTGACCGCCTACATTGCCAATTTGTGATGCAGCCACCTCTACAATAGCACCATTTCCCATTCCTGTAGACATCCTGCCAAACGGATAATACCGCAGAACATGGGATACATACTGCGTATCCCCATAGCTTGACCATCCCAGACGTTCTGCCTGCATGGTAGAAAACTCAACCGCATTTGCGTAGGTGTAACCGCCATAATTACTCTTTGCCCATGATATATAGCCATTGCCATAGTTATAGCCTTGCAGAGCCAGCTTGATATTGTCCATGTCTATAGGACTTTCTGCACCCACCGCATTCAGGCAGGCAGCTAAGTTTTGTACGCCGACATTGATGGAATACTCTGGGTCGGTAATGCCATTCGGGGTGTTGGGATAATGGGTATTGTAACCACATTCGGATGCCTGCATGGGGTCATTTCCACGCCCGCCGGACTCCTGCATCATAACCGCCTTGATAAGCTCTACATATTCAGGGATACCGTGTTCCTTTGCATACTTTTGTATCAGCGGCTCGTAAGCCTGTACCTCGGCACTGACAGGTGTGTAGGATGAATTGCTGCCGCTTCCTCCTACCAAGCTAAACAAAGCTCCAAACAACACAACTATCAGGATAATGAGTAGCGCAATTCAACCGCCTGCGATAATAGCGGAAATCAGAGCCTTTGTTCCTGCAATGATGGCTTTGACGGCGGCTATGGTAGCCTTGACCGCAGCTTTCACGGCGGTTGCCGTAGCTTTGGCGGTGGTCTGTGCCGCCTGTGCCGCTCTCTGGGTGGCTTTTACTGATGCTTTGGCGGCGGTCTGTGCCGTTTTCGCCGCCTGTTCGGTGGTCTTGATTGCCGCCTTTGAGGTGGTCTTAGCTGTCTTAATGCTTTTCTCGGCAGTCTTAGCCGTACCTTTAGCGGCAGTTTTTACTGTCTTTTTTGCACCTCGAGCCGATTTCTTTATGGTTTTTTCGGCTTGCTTGGGAGCGGAAGTAGCCGCAGAAGCAGTGGTCTGGGCAGAGGAACGGCTCACAGTCCCATTACGGAGCTGTGAGCCGACCTGTTTGGACGCCGCCTGCTGTGCTTTTTTCTGTTCAGCCGCATTTAACGCCCATTTTTCTTTGAAGTCTGCAACCTTATCCTTTGCCTTGACGATATTCTCCTTTGTGGTCTGAACGCTTTTCTGCCCCTGCTTATTAAATTGATGAACACCTTTCTACGTAACACGCTCCGTTGCATGAGATATTCTGTCCGTTGCATATTCGGTAGCAGAATTTTCCTCGGTATAATAACCCTGCTCCGCCTTATCTTTTGTCTTGGCATAGGCGGACTTCATACGCTCGGCGGCGGTAGCTGCCTTGTCTATGGTTTTAACCGTACCCTTGACCGCATCTCTGGTTTTTATCTTCCTATCAGCCATTCAAATCCTCCTTTCCCAGAAGATTTTGCGGCAAGGTCATATCCCTCCATATGCTAAACTGATTATCTTCGACTGCCTTATCGGTTTGTTGCAAGACTCCCATTCTATAAATAATCTGCATTTCACACCCTTGCGTTTAATCAATAGTCCAGCAAACGCCCTTTCGCTGTGGGATAAATCCGCAAAGGAACGCTGTACAAGGTTGGTTTCGGTAACTATCAATTTTGCTTCATCATCGGATAAGCCTGTCTTGATGATAACCGGAATTTCTTTCAGTCCTGCCAGTTTCGCCGCATTTGCCCTGTTGTGTCCGCTGAGAATTTCGTAGGTTTCATCCTCGTTCGGACGGACGATAACCGGCATAAGTACGCCGAGTTCCTTAATACTCCGCACCATATCGTCAAGCCTATCGCCCTCGTACAGCTTAAAAGGGTGGTTGGTATACGGCACAAGGTCGGCAATATCCAATGATAAAGGAGAATTAGGAGCCGCCTCTGCCGCCTTGATTTCATCGCCTAACAGGATACTCATAACGTCCTTTTGGGTTTCGCTTTTACTCTTACGTTTAGGTGTTGCAGTAGGTTCACTCACTTATCATCAACTCCTTTGCAAAGTCTTGGTATGCTTGTGACGGCTTGGAGCTTTCGTCATACAGCACGACACTCTGACGGTGCATATTGGCCTCGCCAACCCTTGTAGAATGTGGTATAATGGTGTCGAAGATTTTGATTGACTGGCTGTATGTCTTATCCATAATTTCGCTAACATCTTTGTAGAGATTGGTGCGGGTATCGCACATGGTCATCAGAACACCATCAATTACCACATCGGGATTGATATGCTTTTGTACCTTTTGAATGGTCTTTATGAGCAGTTTCAATCCGATTGCGGATAGTAACTGTGGGGTAACGGTAATCAGCACTCCATCGCTTGCCGTAATAGCGTTGACGGTAAGGATGCCGAGGGAGGGTGTCGTGTCGATTATAATGACATCGTACAATTCCTTTAACGGTGCAATTACGGATTGTAATGCACTTTCACAACCGATTTCGTGTCCTCGGTTAAGTTCGATTGCCGACAGGCTGATGTTGCAGGGGATTACATCTATCTTTTCACAGGATATAATGTATTCGCTTGGGTCGGGGAGCTTGTCCTCATTTAAGACAGCGTTTAAGAGGGAATAGGTTGTATGTATCAGGCTGTCGGGGCTTTGCACTCCCGCACAGATGGTTAGGCTTCCCTGCGGGTCGGCGTCCACGACTAAAACCTTTTTACCCATAATGCCGAGTGCCGTTGCCAAGTTGAGGACGGTGGTTGTCTTGGCGACACCGCCTTTTTGATTCGCTACGGTGAGGACTTTACACATTTATTTATCGCTTCCTTTCGTATTAGATTGCTAATGTTGCCCGTTTTTGGGCGTAAGAAAATAGGACTAAGCTTGTGAAACCCTTTGTTTATGCGGGTTTGCTAACTTAGTCCTATTATAACAGCATCGTCGGCATAAATTTCATATAAATCCCATTCAGGCTGCCGTTCAATATATTCTCTGAAATACCGCTGTTGGCTTTCAAAAGAATTAGCCTGATCTTCCTTATCCGTGGAAACACGGCAATAAACTGCTACTTTCATTTATCATTCCCCTTTTTCTTCTCGTTTTACCGTAATTAATGTTTCTCATGGTTGTTCTGTCAGCTTATCTATGCACATTTGACATTGAATATCATCGATCATTCCCTGTTCTTTAAGTGCAAGCAGAACGGCTTTCTGATATTCTAAGAGGAATTCGGGAGTATTTTGTTTGTCTATTTTCGTCTGTTTCTCAATTCGCAAAAGCTTTACCGTCTTATTCGTCATTCCACTCGCCACCTCCCTCGTTTCAATATATGAGCCACAGGCTTATCCATATAACGAGAGGGCTAATCCTTTTTTTGAAGCCCAATGCTGATTGCTAACGCTTTATCTGCCGACAAAAGAAAACACCCGCTAAGAGTTCCTATATACTCTCGCAGGCGTTGTTTATCAATTGTTCTGATTTGTTCATACAGTATTATGGAGTC
>Ga0153997_1000434_pt1 | contig 12181 bp, 14 predicted proteins | sample TSNC081MetaG_FD_104750 | JGI IMG/M metagenome (GOLD analysis project Ga0153997, IMG submission 104750) | Attine ant fungus gardens microbial communities from North Carolina, USA - TSNC081 MetaG | ecosystem: Host-associated > Fungi > Mycelium > Unclassified | place: USA: North Carolina, Lumber...
ACTCGCGCCCACATCAAAAAGGCCAACATCGACAACGACAACTTTAATGTTCCTCATCATTAGCGTCCCTTGACCATGCGCACCAGCTACCTCAAGCTCTCTCCTCAATACTTCAACGCCTCTTTCCATAGCTGCAGCGCTCATCGACCCCACACTTGCAAAAGGCAACCCTACACGGACATCCAGAGCTGGTAAACACACAATCACCGTCTTGTCCAACCTGTGATCTTGTGCAAATGCCGGGCCAGTACGCAAAAGTGGCAACAAAGCCTGGATCACTTGGAGCGGTGTGATATGCGTCGCTGTAAGATACGGCAAGTACGTTTCAGGGACAGAGATATGTTCAAGCGGAGCGAGTGTTGGAGTGGGTCCACCACGACTTGTGGTAGTGGGAAGAGTGAGGAGAGAGATGACGGAATGGATGTAAGGATGGGAAACAAGCGTTGCGAAAGGATCGCCTGGAGAGTTGATTGGGAATTTGCGAGAAAGCGTGGCATTCAGAGACCTCAGAAAAGCTGGAACCATGAGTGGCTTTAAGCGCAAACTGTATGTCAGGAAAAAAAAGGGATCGAAAAACAATGCATCTTCCATACCTCGTAAGGATCCAAGACCAAAACCTTGACATACCCTTGCGTCTGGCGTTCCAGCGATTCAACAGCCTCGGGCGTAGCAACACTGGCAATAACGATATACCCCCTTTTCTCCAAATCTAAAACAAGAGGCTGTCCCAAAGGCGAATCAGCACCCAGAACAACTAAGGATAACCGATGAGCATGGATGTGAAAGAAAACAAGTCGTACTGTGCCTCACCCACGACCTGTCTACGGGCAGATGACTTGACCTGTTGACGACGCAAGCGATGAAGTTCTTTTCGTCTTGGTTGTGTGACAATATAGCCTGCCAGCCCAGCGAGAGATATGAAAATTCCCAAGGTCTTCCATGGGTGCTTGCCTATCCAATTGGATGACTTTTCCAGCCACTGAGAAGCCGGGGACGCAGGAGGTGGTGGTGGTGGAGGAGGAATCTGGAAGTCGCCGAGGCTGGGTATGTGGACCTCTGGAAATGCAGGAAGGCCAGGGCCATAGCGAGAGATGTCGATCCAGAGACGGTCAGTCACCTCGTGAAGACTGGGTAAACCGACAGCTGAGAGAGACGAGAAAAGTTGTTCCTCGAGCGAGGCAAAGAGCTCTTCAATTTTGTCCAGAGTCTCCATCACAGTCAGTGGTCACAATCGAGTCTCACACCCATATACTCCACTAGTGTTCACCTGACTCGCAAAAAAGTCGTATCTATTCAAACGCGGGAATCTACTGCATTATGGAATAAAAAGAGTCCCCCGTCCACCCAGATAACTAATTGCCCATCTCTTTTGCGAGTTGCTCCGCCTTGGCCTTGACATCATCAATCGTTCCAGACTAGAAAGAAGGGGGTGAGAACATCATGGACGGGGAAACTGTAAAAAGCCTACCATGTAGAAAGCAGACTCTGGGATTGAATCATGGGCACCAGAAAGGATTTCCTTGAAAGAGCGGACGGTGTCCTTGAGAGAGACGAGCTTGCCTTCATAACCAGTGAAGACCTGGGCAACCTGGAAAGGTTGTGACATGAAACGCTGAATCTTACGAGCACGTTCGACCTAGGAGGGAGGGGGTGAGATAGAATATGCAGAATTTGGAGAGAACGCACGGTGAGTTTGTCCTCTTCGGATAATTCATCCATACCAAGAATAGCAATGATATCCTGAAGGGACTTGTAGTCCTGGAGGATTTTTTGGACGGCGGTGGCGACCTCGTAATGCTCCTTGCCGACCTAGGATGAGAGGATGAGCAAAGGACGAGTGAGGAGAAGAATTGAGACTTGCAATACGAGGGTCGAGCATACGAGACTTGGAGTCAAGGGGGTCAACAGCAGGGTAGATACCGAGCTCAGCAATACCACGAGACAAGACGGTGGTGGCATCCAAGTGAGCAAAGGTGGTGGCAGGAGCTGGGTCAGTCAAATCATCGGCTGGGACGTAGACGGCCTGGACGGAGGTGATGGAACCCTTTTTGGTGGTGGTGATACGTTCCTGCATGCCACCCATATCAGTAGAGAGGGTAGGTTGGTAACCGACAGCCGAGGGTATACGACCAAGGAGAGCAGAGACCTCTGAACCAGCCTGGGTGAAGCGGAAAATGTTGTCGATGAAGAGCAAGACGTCCTGGCCTTCTTCATCACGGAAATACTCTGCGATGGTGAGGCCTGTGAGGGCAACACGGGCACGGGCACCGGGAGGCTCGTTCATCTGACCAAAGACAAGAGCGACTTTGGATTCACCGTCAAGGTTGATGACACCGGTCTCGATCATTTCATGGTAGAGATCGTTACCCTCGCGAGTACGCTCGCCGACACCTAGGAAGAGGGATGAAGGAAAGAACGGGGAGAGGTGGATAGAGAGGGAACGTACCGCAGAAGATGGAGAAACCACCGTGGGCCTTTGCGACGTTGTTGATGAGCTCCTGGATCAAAACAGTCTTGCCGACACCGGCACCACCAAAGAGACCAATTTTACCGCCACGAGCATAGGGTGCAAGGAGGTCGACGACCTTGATGCCAGTTTCAAGGACCTCTGCAGTGGTGGACTGGTCGACAAAAGCAGGAGGGTCTGCATGAATGGGAGAGAGCTTGACGCCGTTGATGGGACCACGCTCGTCGATGGGTTCACCGATGACATTCATGATACGACCCAAGGTGGGCTTTCCGACTGGGATCTGGATGGGAGCACCAGTGTCGACGACCTTTGTGCCGCGGACGAGACCCTCTGTACCGTCCATAGCGATGGTGCGGACGGAATTTTCACCGAGGTGTGAGGCTACCTCGAGAACGAGACGACCACCGTGAAAATCCTGGACCTCAAGGGCATTGAGAATTGGGGGTAGGGTGCTTGAGTCAAACTGGACATCGACGACGGCACCGATGACAGTTTTCACGTGTCCGACGGCGCTATTTGATACTGTTGCATAGGAACGAGAAGAGGCTGTGGGGTATAGGGGAGATGAGGGGTGCAAGAACGAAAAAAACCAGAGACTGACTGGAGGAAGAGAAAGGCGGAAAGGACCGGGATGAGGGCCTGGGGAGAGTTGGAGGAAGTCGGGATAGGGTTGGGGCGAGGACGAGGGCAGATTGTGAACGGGAAAAGAGACGCTTTGGCAGACGGGTAAGGACGCGACGAGAGAGGAGCATATGGAGGGGAGAAAGAAAGAGAAGGAAAAAACGTCGAGGAGAGTGAAATTGAAGAAATTCCCACGAAAATATTCCCACGGGACGCATCACCTGCAGCCATGTCGCTGCTATCGGAGAGACAACGGGAGGACCTGTATGTGGTCTTGAAAATTTATTGAGCATCGGCTGTGGTAACGACAGAGCACAGACACAGGGCAATACTCGACTATCTCTTCGCCAACAACTTCACTGACTCCTTCTACTCCTTCAAGGCCGACACCGGCATCGACTACTCTCCAGACCCTGCCTCCCAGTCCAGAGCCATCCTCGAGAAAAAATGGACCACCGTCATCCGTCTCCAGAAAAAGGCATCCTTTCTTTCTTTCTTTCTTTTTTCCTTCTTGAAAATCAGCTCCCAGATCCTTGACCTCGAGTCTCGCAATGCTGCTCTCCAGGACGACCTCTCAACCGCACCCGCAAAGCGTGCAGCGAACGCAGATTGGCTCCCCCGCAACCCTCCAGCTCACACCCTCACCAGCCATCGTGCACCCATCACCCAGCTTGCTTTCCACCCCCTGTACTCCGTAATCGCCTCCGCCAGTGAAGACGCCACCGTAAAGATCTGGGACTGGGAGACCGGCGACTTCGAGCGCACCCTCAAGGGCCACACAAAGTCCGTCAACGATATCAATTTCGACCACAAAGGTCATCTCCTCGGTAATAATCTCTCCTCTCCATCCTCCATTTTTTGTTCACCGGCTCTTCCACAGTTACTTGCTCCTCCGACCTTTTCATCAAGATATGGGACTCTCAGTCAGAATACAAAAACACAAAAACATTTCCAGGCCACGAACACTCCGTCTCCTCCGTACGCTTCATGCCAGGCGATCAATACATCATTAGTGCCAGTAGAGACAAGTCCATCAGAGTATTCGACGTTCAGTCAACGTGCGCACTCCTCGTCTGCTTTCCTCCTCCATACCCACCAATATCCTTTCCAGCCACCAAGTCCGCACTATACTCGGCCACTTAGAATGGGTCCGATGCGTCACCCCTTCTTACGATGGCAGACTCATTGCTAGCTGCTCCAAAGACCAAGTCTGCTTTTTTCCTCCTCCCCGTCTCTCCCCCTCATCTTCCTCTCTCCCATAGACCGTCAGAATCTGGGACCCTCTCACGGGAGAACAGAAAGCTGAATTCAGAGGCCACGACAACGACATCGAGGTCGTCGCTTTTGCTCCTCTCTCCACCTACGCCCCGATCAGCCAACTGACAGGCATCCCAGTATGTAATCACACATCCTCCCCCTCTCCTAGTACTCAACCAATAAGAACACCGAACGTGCCAAACGCCACGGTCTTTATGTTGCCTCTGGTTCTCGTGACAAGACAATCAAGCTATGGGACACCCAGACCGGTCAATTGCTCAGGACTTTGGTACCTACAATCTCCTTCCCTCAATCTCCCGTCTCACTCTTCCCCCCATCTCTAGTCCGGTCATGATAATTGGGTGAGAGCCCTCGCTTTCCATCCCTCTGGAAAATATCTTCTCTCTTCTGCCGATGACAAGACCATTCGCATATGGGAACTTTCAACCGGTCGCTGCATAAGGACAGTCGAAGCTCACACTCACTTTGTCTCTACTCTCGTGTGGGGCAGACAAACTGTTTCGACCACAGGTAGTGATACCAAACCAAATGGTTCAGATTCATCTGCGGAACCTGAGAAACTCGTCAATGTCCTCGCTTCAGGGAGTGTAGATCAGACAATCAAGATTTGGCTTCCGTAATTTCTTTTTTTCGTCTCTCCCGGATGTGATTATTGTGACTATTATGATCCCCTTTCCTCGTTCATTACTTCCACGATCCTTTTTTCCCTGAAAAAATAATAATGATAACGACTGTCAGACGATTCCATCATTTGTACACAAGGAGATAATTATTCCTGGAAAGCATTTTATTTGGAGTTGGAAAAATATAATATATTATCATAAGATACGAACAAAGCAAGCGCTTGAATCTTCTACCCGAGTCAACCAACTTTCTAAACACGGGTATACGAGAAATCTGAGGTGGTGTCCCCGTCGTTTTCGTGAGGGGCGTAGTCGTCATCAGGCATGAGCCTAGCCACGGAAGCAGAAGAGGAAGAAGGATCGTTTAGAGGATAGAAAGGCGACGTCAAGCTCAGGGTCGTGGAGTTCCTTCCATCAGATGATGGTGGATATTCTATTGTTGTTGAGTAATGATGATGATCATTTGCACGATAGTCGTAACTGGAAATGAAAACGTCAGCATATAAGAATAATTCAAGAAGCGTATATAAATATATATATAAATATATTTTTATACTGACTCTGTGTTGTTGTCGTTATTGTAGCGTTGCGTCTCGAACAAATAATTCGGGCTTGAAATCGAGGAGAACCCAGCCCCAATTCCGAAAGCACGGTTCCCGCTTTCCTCCCCTTCTTCTTCTTTCGTCATTAATGATGATGATGATGATGATGATGACGATCGTATAACCAAATCCTCATCACCAACCTCATTATCGTTGTTATTATCATACGACGACGGCATCATCATCATCATCGAATCCTGTTCTCTGGCCATAGTCGAGGTAGAATGTGATGGCATAGACCTATAACCCTCCATCGTCATATTCATATTCATATTCATGCTCATGTTCATGTTCATGTTGGAAGAAATGGGAGAAACGTCATCATTCCTGGTCTGACGCATATTTGTCCAATAAGGAATGTATAACTCCTGAGTTGGAGTCCGAGATTGAGTCTGAATGGTCGGTGTTGTCGGTGTTGTCGGTGTTGTCGTCATGGATTCGGAATACGAATACGACGACGACGCTTCAAATTCTCCTTCGACGCCGAGAGGATAATGACGATGAAGAGGAGGAGGGAGAGGAAGAGGAAGAGGAAGAGGAGCATGAGAAGGATAATAACCATAATAATGATGATGATGATAAGACGAGCGAGTCAAATCATAATTCGAGATAAGGGGGTAGTCATCCCGGCCACTCGTAGAATATTCCAGAGGTGACTGCAATTGCGGCTGGCGCTGTTGCTGCTGTTGCTGCTGCTGGTGCGATTGTTGGCTCCGCTGCTGCTGGTATTGATGTTCCTGACCCTCGCGTGATATAGGGTACCCTGGACGATCAACGTCTTGAATGGATGGCGATGACGACGATGACGACGATGGCAACAAATCCCTGGTAGGAAGGGTAGTCATCGAAGGCGCTATTCGCACCCGAGCAGGTCCACGTGCACGAGTCTCTCGATAAGAGTATTCACATATGAGACCTCTATCAAGACATCGCTTACAAACGGGCTTTTCACCAGAACACTAAAAAAAAGATTTTTTAATAAAAAAGGCACATACACACCCACACAGATATATGTGAATGAGAGAGGGGGAAAGCATTGACGAACCTTGGTTTTCCGTTCACGACATTTATCACAAGCCTGTGCAGTCCTCTGACGTCCCGAAGTCATAGAATGAAAATACCCAACAGACCCCTGTTCAGGTGGCGACGAAGAAGAAGAAGGTTTCATGGTGAACACCTCGAATAAACGACTTGACAAACTGAAGGATGGAGAACAGAAAGAAAGAGAGGGTGGGGAACAATGTTCAAGGCGAACCTGATCCAACGCACATAACATTTTTTAAAAATTTCTTTCCGCGGCTAACGTCGGGGTTTACAAATAGACCGGCGAGTGGATGTGGAGTGTGGATGTGGAGGGTGGGGGGAAGAGAGAGTGCTGGTGTACTTTTTTTCCAATCAGCAATCAGCTATATTTGAGGGCGAGACCATAATTGCCTAAATTCTCTGCCCCCCCGGCCCATTGAAGAAAAAAAAACTATTACCCTCAAAATGTAACAGATCGATCGGTTCCAAGCGATGGAGCAGCCTTCTCCCCTACCTTTTTTTCGGACTTTCCTCTCCGCGGCGTCCCCGCCACAATAGTTGACTACTATATTCTCATTTCTGCTCTAGAACACATCAACTGTAACGAAATTAGCGCATACAATGACCAGCCACATGTTATATGAAAAAGCCGAGCCCTCACTCGCTAACAATGTCTTCTGACAGGCCATCTTGATGGTCTGTCATCTCAGTCTCAGAGCTAATGTCCATTCATGCTTTAAACTGTTCATTGAATTCTCTTCCAATCAGCATTCGTCGAATTTCCTGAGTCCCGGCTCCGACGGTATACAAGCGAGAATCCCGGAGGATACGACCCATTGGATAATCTGGCAAGTCATGTCAGTCGAGCCTTGGTCGAGTTCGAAATTAGACTCACCGTTGATATACCCGTTGCCCCCGAGGCATTGCATGCCTTCAAGAGCAACCTCGACCGCTCTCTCAGTCGAATAAAGGATCGCTCCAGCACAGTCCTAGAAAGTAAAGCACCGCCATCGTCCATTCTAGTCAATGACCCCAAAACAGGAAAGAATTTTTTTTCCATTACTCACTCGGCGACTGACTCTACCTCGATCACACGCCCGGGCCACAGAATAAACATAGGACCGGCTTGCATTAATATTGGTGTACATATCGGCGATCTTGGCTACGGCGGAGTTCGGTGTCAGGTTGGAGAAAGACGATTCAAGATCCTACCTTGCATCAATTGGAACGTCCCAACTGGCCGGCCAAATTGTTTCCTATCATGGACATATTCCACGGCATAGTCAAACGCCGCTTGCATCAATCTGACCACTGATTAGTCGCCGAGTCCAAACCTGGAAAAAAAGCAATTAAGGTACCCCAAAGGACCACCACTTAGAACTATCCGTTCAAGATCCAAACCCGACATCAGAACAGCGGCGCCTTGATTGACCTGACCGAGGACATTTTCTTTTGCAGATTAGACTATAGATTGAGTCGTTAAGCAAGAGGAAACTCACCTTCGGGGACTAAACAATTCTCGAAAACAAGCTCACAGGTGTCACTCCCTCTCATACCAAATTTGTCAAGCTTCTGGCTAGTAGAGAAGCCCTCGAAGCCGCTTTCAATGAGGAATGCTGTTATTCCCTTTGACCCCTTTTCAGCTGCTGTCTTTGCATATACAACGAGCGTCGAGGCAATGGGCCCGTTGGTGATCCTAAACTACTTGAGGATGGCTTTGAGAATAAAATCAAGTAGACTAAGTACTAACCAAAACTTGTTTCCATTGAGCTTCCATCCGCCTTGAACCTTTTCCGCCTTTAAACGCATGCTGACCACGTCACTTCCACTTCCTGTTTCACTCATAGCCAAGCTTCCAACTTTGGTACCATTGACCAAATCTTTCAAATACTTCTCCTTTTGTGTTTCTGTGCCGTGTCGATGGATCTGGTTCACGCAGAGGTTAGAATGAGCTCCGTATGATAATGCCACCGAGCCTGAAGCTTGGGAAAGTGCTTCCATTGCAAGGGTATGTTGTAGATATCCAAGATTCAGACCACCGTACTTTTGGTCAACAGTGATACCGAGGAGGCCCATGGAGCCTAGTTTCTCCCATAGATCCTGGAGCCCAGTGTCACTTTTGTAAGAGTGTGAAGCCGAGCATACTACAGCTCACGAGAGGGGATGTATTCGTTTTATCAATTTCAGCTGCTCTCGGTGCGACTTCTCTCTGCGCGAAATCGACTACGGCATTACGGAACTGGTTTACTAAAGGGTCATTATTCCAGATGCGGTCTGACGTTGAGCCGCACGCACTTCAAGTTCTTCATCGGTCAGGCCGGAGATGTCTGCATTGTACAGCGAAATGGAGCGTTTATGCAAGAATGCAGGTTGGAGCAAGCACCTCGTGTTCAGCTGGCGCAGGGACACATTTGAAACGAAACGAAAGTAGACCATTAGCAGGAGTATGCTCACAGGGTCAGATATTCTATAAGTGTCAGTAATCTGTCTTCGTGAACACCATGTCCGCTCAAAACCGGTCCTTCCACGTGATGACATACGACGAACTACCGGGCATCGACACAGATTTTTCGAATTACAGGATTGTAGCTCAATACTATTTCCCGATCTAATTGCTCCCACTTTCTAAGCCTGGTCAAACTCTTGGGATCTAGGTCGATCACGGCGATCGGTTGCACCCCAGTCGCGAATTGATCGTCTGGATCAAGCCTCACAATGATCGAGCAGTCTTTGAAAGTAGCTGAGAGCAAATAAGCCAAAATGTAGTATCGCATGTTCTCAATTTGTGGTTGACTGTGGTCCATTTCCGCTGCTTGAGGAGATTGGAAGATGTCAAGAAACCCCGTCCAATCTGATATGTCAGGGTCTTGTACTGGATGATGTGCAGAGGGAACGCCGAGTGGTGTCGGCACAGGTTCTTCATGAGCTAACTGGCGATCAAGTTCAGTCTCCCTCCAAAGTTTCGATAGACCCTCGATATCTAGGGTGTCCAAGTTTCGTTGCAATTTGGAAATGGTCATCAAGATCGATGTATTGGAAAGTGCATCGGACAAGGCACCCTTGAATGTCTGCTCTATATGATCAGGGTTGGATGTTCTGACGACCCTGCCACCCAGAAGACACTCGATCTATAAACCGTCAAGACGCCCCGGCAAGCTATTTGTAAGTGAACACTACTGACCTGGTTTGGCCCGACGGTTTCACCACGGGCGAACACCTTAAGATTGTTCATGTTGCCGTCACTATGCACCCATGCCTCCCATAGACATTCAACAGCCTTACGGATACGATCGGCATTTCCAGAGAACAAGTCGAGCGGACAGTAGTTGTTAACGTATCCTTGGATCTTTTGACCCTTCATGTAGTTATGCATGCAAAAACGACAGGTCTGCATCTTGTTCGTCTTTGTCTTCTCCGATAGGTGAAATGGAGATGGCAGAAACCCCCATTTCGGCTAGAGGGATTAGAGATAGGAATACCGAAGCACACATAAATCTAACCTTGATCTCCACCGCAATCCAGTCGCCTCCTACGAGGTCCGTTGCCAAGACCGCTCTCTTTCGCGAAAGGTCAATATGGTCTTTGCCTTTCCTTGCCTCTGGCCGCCGATTCTCATTTAGTTCTCCCAACCTTTCTAGCCACTCCCTCTCTAGACGTACAGACCGCAACTTTGGGAGGTTTTCCTGGGGCAAGAGTCTCTCAATGCACTTGTTTTGGAACTCGATAATCGGATCATCTTCATCAAGCGCTGAGGGCGTTTCAGCGATAGCCTTCCGGAGTCGTAGCACCATGCCATCGTAAGAGGGATTGGGAGGGCCGATGTAGGAGAAGACAATCGTGGCACCGCCCTCAGAAACGTATCTCCAATGGCTTGCGAGAGTCCAACTTATTTGATCCATCTGTTCGTAGGTGTTCGTGGTTCAGTGCCCATATTCGGATAGGAATGTAATTTATTTTTGCTACGTATTCCTGAGCTGGGAGCCAGACATTTGAACGGTGCGATACAAGTCGATGGCACAGCGCAACTCAGATCCAATTCTCATAAAACCGAGGGCGATCATCTCAGTAATACATTGCTTGTGATCGACTGTCCAGAGTGGGTTCCAGGTCAGTCTACAAAATCGGATAGTGGTACGGTGCGGAGTATTGCGTCTAGTATCACCTCTCATCGGCAAAAACAGGTGTCTTAATTAATCATCTCCCAATAGTCTGATCACTATCATCGTACTCGTACTCAGCTGGAGCGGTCTGTTCGTTGATAACACCCCAGACGGAGGCTTTGAACTAAGGAGGAGATTGAATGTCAAGAGGCATTGGTTGATGACATGACTTGCCAGGGTGAGCACCAAGCCCATCTTCTTCTCCAGCACTCGCAGGCGTGCTAGCATTCTTTTGTCCGGCTCTTCCTGAAGCATGCGCGTTTTCTGCGTCATCTACGCATTTACATTTCATCAGAATTCTGATGAATTCTATCAAGTTCCAGGAATGAAACCCACAAATTTGACATGATGCGCAAGCTTCGCGTACTCCCAGAGAACCTCTGCTTCCAGCGATGTCAAGTTTGGGTGTAATTCATATGGATTCTCCGTAAGGATATCATTGGCCCCCGATGGGCTTGTCATGGTTCGAAAAGAGCGTCGTCTGCTTTTGAACACATCACTCATGCCATCAAGTCTTGTCTTCACTCTGACCCGGCTGCTGGTCGTGAGTTATACTTCAGGCAGAACTCGATTTCGGCACTCATCGAACCATCCTCGAAACAGTGCTCATGACAAGCGTGTTCAATCGCATAGCGACCATGAACGAGTGCATAACACTTGCATTTTACATCACTAATATCAAGTGGTTTGATATCACGAAGTTACCTAGTAATTATAACTAGGTTAAAAGAATTTCGATCAAGAGCCAAACATGGACCGAACATCCTATTCACATCCACATTCCTGGCCATCCCTGACCGATGACGGCGGCTCACATCTAGAATAAAAGACGTGAAACAGCAAATTTGATCTAGCGGGCTCTTCCAAAAGACGACCCCTGAACTTGGGGCAGAAGACAATAAGAACGGGTATATGGAGACAGGAAAACAATTGGCCTCACAACCGGACAACAACTCATAGTCAATAAAGAAAAGATAGATCTAGATCAGATGGCGCTCGTCAATAAAGGCGCCTGATCACCTCATGAGACCAGGACAATTAAAACACTGGGACTCCTTGACAGACGACCTCAACCATTCCCTTTTTATCCAGAACGAAACCAAGTTTCGTCCTCTCGTCCCTTCTTGGTTTCTGGACCACCTGTTCGGCTCTACTATCGCATTTTAATAATTTTAGGACAATAATCTGGTTTGCTTTTGTCTGAGCCTCCTACTACAAAAGTTCAGATGTGGGTTCGCGGTCTAATTGTCTGGTCCTTCCGACTAACTATCCCCCCGATCAAGTTTTCTCCTTCTCCTACTTATGGACTCACCCTGTGCTGGCCCTTTCTCCCCCTCTACGCTCACTGATGTTCCTATTGAGTACATCATTGAACAACTTCGTAGTTTGGCGCCTCATTACTGG
>Ga0153997_1000435_pt1 | contig 12171 bp, 19 predicted proteins | sample TSNC081MetaG_FD_104750 | JGI IMG/M metagenome (GOLD analysis project Ga0153997, IMG submission 104750) | Attine ant fungus gardens microbial communities from North Carolina, USA - TSNC081 MetaG | ecosystem: Host-associated > Fungi > Mycelium > Unclassified | place: USA: North Carolina, Lumber...
ATGCTCTGTCCTAGTGCACAGACCATCACTTTTCTGTATTTAAGGACTCATAGTCTGAGGATTAGACCTCAGACTTAACAACATCTTTTGTCACTTGCCTTACTTCGCATTTTTGAACTCTTTAAAGTATCAAAGCACCCATCACAAATAGTAAGTGACCATTTGTGATAGGTTACCAGTTGATTTGCCTAATATCTTGGCCATTATTGATTGCTTTAAGACATGACTGGTATCGATTGAAAGGTCTTTTCAAGGGCTTTAAGCTGGTTTTAAGATGGTGGGAATCGTCAAAGAATTGGTGGAGATATGACCAAATGAAGTTTGTGACAGTCAGTTAGGGACTGAGGGAGGAAACTTTGCACCAAGTTCAGGTGTACAGTTGACTCCTGACCTGCCAATTGAATGTGTTAGATACTATTTCTCAGTATAAACCTTGTGCTGTGCTCCATTGTGAGTAATACATGCAGAGGAGTGACGGTTACTTTTAGAAGGCTGTCTAGAGTAGGGGTTCTCTTCTTAGGGGCAATAGTATAACCATATTATTAGGGCAGTAGTCAGTAGGGCAGTAGGCATCTGGCTGGGTGAAGATCTTGCACCCCAGCAGACATAGAAATAAATAGTGAGACTCAACACTACATCCGTACCCTTGAGATATTGTCATGATGTCTCAACAACAATATCATAACCTCATGAGCAATTTGCTCAAAGAAAAGCGCGCCCTCGCTTCACTAAGGGCAAAGTTAGAAGGAAGACAAGAGAGAGAATGTTGGAAATGCAAGAGGTTCGGACACTGAGCCCAACACTGTAGGAGGAAGGAGAAAGAAAAGGGGAAACCAACTCTCCAAAATAAATTTGAGATATTAGCAAGTAGAGTAATGAGCTGTGATGTGGAGTTAAGAAAGTAGGAAACTAAGCAAGGAGGATGGAAAGTGGAATGCTATAAGTGTGGAGAAGAGGGGCATAAGTGTAAAGAGTATCCGTTATAGAAGAAGATGGAAAGGGTAGCGCGTTCCAACAGGGGAAAGGTGTACCAAAAAGAGAGGAGGCCAGTATGTCCCATCAGGGAAAAGGCGCAGGAAGGAGAAAGAAGGTTGAGGAGAGTAGAGGAAGAAGAAGCGGTGCAGGTGGCCAAGCCACGAGAAGCACAGCAAGGTTGGTGAGGGAGCTTTGTAGAAGAGCTAAGGAAAAGAGCAGAGAAGCACTGTGGAAAAGGCGTTCTAAAGAAGGCGTGACTATTAGAGTTAGGATGGATGACAGGAGAAATAGTAGTGTCATACTTGACCTGCAAGTGCAAAAAGAAGAGATCCCATGTAGAGGACAACCAAGAGCAAGGAGTGGTCCCCTTTTGGAAATGGAAAAAATTAAGTTGGTGTAGATGCAAAGGGAAGACAGGGGGAGAGGCGGCACAGCCCAGAGAGGCAAAAGCGCAGCAAAGCGGCACAGAGTCTGGAGAACCAGAAAGCGCAGCAAAGGAGGAAGTAAAAGAAAGGGACATCAGGAGAATGTTCAAAATTTTAAGAGAAGTATAATTAGACATAGGAATAGAGAAAGTAGATACACATGAAGGCGTAACAGTAAAGGCACTCTTGGACAGTAGCACCACCAGGATGTTCATGGACAGAGAAATGGCCCAGAGGTATGGTTTCAAGATAACGAAACTGGAGAGGCCGTTATGAGTCAAAAATGTAGATGGGACAGAAAACAGCAGAGGAAAAATCACGCACCAGGTAGAAGTCAATGTCTTCTACAAAAATCATGTGGAAAGAATGAGAATGGATGTGTGTAATTTGGGGAAGACAGAGGTAATACTGGAAATGCCTTGGCTACAGGCCCACAACCCAGAAATCAATTGGGAGACAGAGGAAGTAAAGATGACAAGATGCCTGCCTCTGTGCAGAAGAAATATAGTGATGAAAGAGGATATAGAGCAGAGAAAGAAAGTTGGAAAAAGGATAAGAAATGTGGAAAAGGCAGATAGAGATGAATGGGAATGGACGATGGAGAAGTTTGATGAGGAGATCAAACTAGATAGAGAAAAAGTAAAGGAGATGGCACCATGAAAGTTTCACAAGTGGCTAAAGGTTTTTGGGAAAGTTGAGTCAGAAAGGATGCTGATGAGAAAACCATGGGACCACACAATCAATCTGAAAGAGGATTTTGTCCCAAAGAAAGAAAGGACATATTTAATGTCAAGGCAGGAGAAAGAAGAAGTGTGAGAGTTCATAGAAGAGCAGTTGAGAAAAGGGTACATTAAACCCTCAAAATCACTGCAAACCTCACCAGTGTTCTTTGTGGGGAAAAAGAATGGAAAGAAAAGAATGGTACAAGATTACCAGTACTTCAATAAAGGGACAATCAAGGACAATTACCCCCTACCTTTAATTTCAGACCTGATCAACACTATGGGAATGAAAAGAGTGTTCACAAAGATGGATTTGCGATGGGGGTACAACAATGTACTAGTAAAAGAGGGAGATGAGTGGAAGGCAGCGTTCACAATGCACTTAGGGGTTTTTGAACCCACTGTTATGTTCTTTGGTCTCACAAACTCACCAGCGACCTTTTAGGCAATGATGAATGACATTTTGAGAGATCTCATTAACACAGGAGAAGTGGCAGTGTTTATGGACGATGTCTTAGTAGGAACTGAGGAGGAAGAAAAACATGATGGAATAGTGGAGGAAGTGTTGAGAAGGATAAAGGAGAACGACCTTTATGTAAAGCCCAAAAAATGTGTATGGAAAGTAAGAGAAATTGATTTTCTGGGGCTGGTAATGGGGTCAGAAGGAATTAAGATGCAGGAAGAAAAGGTGGCAGGAGTCCTGGAATGGCCAAGGCCAAAAACAGTCAAAGAGGTACAGAAGTTTTTAGGGCTAGCAAACTACTATAGGCAATTTGTCAAAGATTTTGCTAAGATAGCCAAACCAATGCATAAATTGGTCAGAAAGGATGAAAAATGGAATTGGGGAGAGAAGCAGGAAAAGGCGTTTGAGCAGTTAAAGCAGGTATTCACAACACGACTAGTATTAGTGGCACCAGACTTAGATAAAGAAATGAGAGTAGAAGCAGATGCATCAGAATATGCAACAGGATGGATTTTATCGATGAAGTGTGGAGACGTGAAGTAGAGGCTGGTAGCCTTTATCTCAAAATCGTTAAATGAAGCAGAAAGGAATTATGAAATTCACGATAGAGAGATGTTGGTGATAATCAGGTGCTTAGATAAGTGGAGACACCTGCTGGAAGGAGCACAGAACAAATTCGAGATCTGGAGTGATCACAAAAATTTGGAATATTTCATGAGTAACCAGAAGTTAAATCAAAGACAAGCATGATAGGCTCTGTACCTATCCAGATTTGATTTTATGCTCAAACATGTACCAGGATCTAGCATGGGAAAAGCCAACAGTTTAAGCAGATAACCAGACTGGCAAAAGGGAGTAGAGAGAGATAACGAGGACAGAACGATGATAAAGAGGAAGTGGTTAAATGTTAGGGCGATGCAAGTAGTGGAGGTAATAATAGACAGAGTAGATCTATTAAAAAGGATAAGAGAATTGGAGGCAAAAGACGATGAAGTCGTCAAAGCAGTAGAAGAGATGAAATGAGCAGGAGTAAAGATGTTGAGAGACGAAGAGTGGAGAGAGGAAAATGGATTTATGCTAAGGGATAGAAAGGTATATGCTCCTAAAGATGAGAAATTGAGAGCGGAAGTTATCCGGCTATACCATGATACACTGGTAGGGGGGCATGAAGGACAGTGGAAAACGACAGAGCTGGTCACTAGGAATTTCTGGTGGCCAGGAGTAACAAAGGAAGTTAAGAAGTACATAGAAGGATGCAACGCATGCCAGAGAAATAAGAATTGAACAGAGGCACGTGCAGGAAAATTAATGCCGAACATAATACCAGAGAAGCCCTGGACACATATATCAGTGGATTTTATTACGAAACTACCGTTGGCACAGAGATATGACAGCATCTTGGTAGTATGCAACAGGATGACAAAAATGGCACACTTTGTGCCAACTACGGAAAAGACTTCAGCAGAAGGAGTGGCAAGATTGTTCCGGGATAATGTCTGGAAATTACATGGGTTACCAGAAAGTATTATAACGGATAGAGGAGCACAATTCACAGCAGGGATGATGAAAGAATTGAATCAAATGCTAGGAATAGATACAAAGTTGTCAATGGCTTACCACCTGCAGATGGACAGCCAAACAGAAAGGATGAATCAAGACTTAGAACAATACTTAAGAATGTTCATTGATCATCGACAAGAGCAATGGCCAGATTGGTTAGTGACAGTGGAGTTTGCATATAACAACAAAGTGCAGACAAGTACAAAGGTATCACTATTCAGAGCAAATAATGGACGAGATCTACGCCTGGGATTCGAAATGAGGAAGAAGGGAAAATTTGAGAAGGCGGAAGAGTTCGCAATGAGGATGAAAGAGGTATATGAGGAAGCAGAAGCAGCACTGAAGAAAAGCCAAGAAGAGATGAGGAAATATGCCGATAGGAAAAGAAGTGAGATAGAGGAATATAAAGTAAACGACTGGGTGCTTTTGAGCACAAAAGATCTCAAGTATCAGATGAAAGGAAGACGATCGGAAAAACTAACAGAGTGATTTGTAGGACCTTATCAAGTGAAAGGGATTATTTCAACAAACACAATAGAACTGGATTTACTAAGTACAGTCAGAATACATCCAGTAGTTAACGTTAGTAGAGTACAAAGATACAAAGATCAAGTAGAAGATTAGAGAAAGGAACGACTGGCACCAGTTATAATTGAAGGGGAAGAAGAATATGAGGTAGAGAAAATATTAAATAAGAAAAAGTTCAGAGAAAAAGATCAGTATCTAGTACAGTGGAAAGGATATACAGCAGAAGAAGATACATGGGAGCCAAGAGAAAATTTAGGGAATGCAGAAGATTTAGTAAAAGAATTCAAGGAAGTATACAGTGAAATTGGGAGAGTAAAGAAAAGAAGAAATAGGAAAGAGGATAGAAAGGGAGAGTTACCGGGTAGGTATATAACAAAGATGTTATATGGATAGGACGACAAAAGGTTCAATGAAGAATATTGGGGACAGTTGGAAAGAAATTAGAACAAATGGAAGGGAAAAAGAAAGGAAAGGATCGATAAAGAAGAGGAAGAAGAAGAAATCAAGAGAGGAAGAATAGAGGAATGGGATGAAGAAGATAAAATAGGAAGGATGGAAGACCCATACAATGAGTTATAAGAAATTTTTGGGACAAAAATTCTTAAGGAGGGGGTACTGTCATAAGTCAACACAACTATGACAATGTGGGAACAGTTGATGGACAGGATCAGTTGATGGGAAGAAATGAGTGACATGAGAAGAAACATCAGGAATGACTGATGGACATGGGAAAGAGATGGACAGATGTGAGAAAGGACTTGTATTATTAATAGATAGGAGAAATGTATAAATAGTGTAGAGGAATCAAGCGAGAACTCCATCGAGTTCTCTTCTAACCCTGAAGAGCTCCCTTGATCTTAACCCAGGATTAAGGTCTTAAGTCAGTTGCTGACAACTGGGTATGACAGGGAAGGGCGGCCTATTGGGTAGTTGTCTACTGGGATAGTCCAAGGCTCCGTTTTTAAGGATCATAATCTACTGTAAGGGCGACTGGGGCACACTCCAGGAGAATCCTCAGTTAATATTACAGTTTGTAATTATAATACAACTTATCTCCAGGAGAATCCTCAGAAATTAGGATAAGGCTCCTAAAGGGATCTTCTATATTATATACTAGGTTTACATTCTTTGTGTCAGGGTCAGTGTAATTGGAGCTATACTAGTGTGTTTAAGTATTACTTTAGTAATACTTGAATAGGCTTAGGTCACTCCAGAGCATTGTTATACAGTTCAGGGGTGGAAATAGAGCTGTCTCCTAATAATCTACAACAAAGAGCTACTTGCAGTAATTCAGGGACTAGAGAAATACAAATATCATCTGGAGGGACATCCACACAAAATTGAGATCTGGTCAGATCATCAGAACCTTACATTCTTTAGGACAGCTCAAAAGCTGACCAGGAGGCAAGCAAGATGGGTATTATTCATGACTCATTTTGACTTTGTACTCTATCATAAACCAGGAAAGACAATGCAAGCAGAAAACCCCTTGTCCAGATGAGCAGATCATGAGATGGGGATAGACCTCGACAATATGAACTAGGTGTTGCTAAAACCTGAGTACTTTGCTATCAACGCATTAGAGGCTACTCATGAATCACCAATAAATGACAAGATAATCCTAAAGGAGGTCAAAGCTACACTCTTATCAGATGAAGTCACAAAAGACTACAAGTTGTTACTCAACTCTGGTCCAAGAGAATTTGAAAAATCCTTACAAGACTGGAACTATGAGAACGGACTACTTCTGTACAGAGGGAAGATATATATCCCTCATAGTGTAGATGACACATTGCAACAACAGATCATTTAGATATACCACAATTTGCCGTCTGCCAGACACTCAGGTCAGTAGAAAACCTATGAGTTGGTCTCCAGAAATTACTGGTGGCCTAGGATGACTATATTTGTCAAGAAATACGTTACAGGTTGTCATATGTGTCAGTGGATGAAAAATCACCCACAACAACCTTTTGGACCACTTGTGCCTAACAAGGTGCCTAATGGGCCTTGGGAAATAATCTCTATGGACTTAATCACTCAATTGCCAGAGTCAAATGATTACAACACTATCTGCGTTATTGTCAACAGGCTCACCAGAAGGGCTCACTTCATTTCTATAAATAATCAGTTTTCATCCAAGGATATGGCACAGTTACTATATGACAAGGTTTATCCACTGCATGAACTGCCCCTACAAATCATTTTGGATAGAGGAGTATAATACTCAGCCAAGCTATTCCAAAAATTTTAGGAATAGAATCTACTATGTTGACAGCATACCATCCACAAACAGATAGACAAACGGAATATGTAAACTAGGCTCTAGAGCAATATCTTAGGTACTATGTTGATTAAAATCTTAGTAATTGGTCAGATCTGCTACCAAGTGCAGAATTTGCTTACAACAATCAAGCACATGAAGGAATTAAAGAAAGTCCATTCTACCTTGAATATAGCAGACATCCAAGAGCAGGTCCAATTCTAGCCAAAGAGTTGCTGCAAAGGGACTTAAATGACCTAATGTATAAAAGACAAGAAGCCTTGGAGCAGGTAAAAGCAGCTCTTACTCTTGCAGCAGAAAGAATAAAATGGTACTACAACAAGAAAGTCCAAAGCATCCCATTTAAAGTTGGCAACAAAGTGCTACTCAATTTGAAGGATTACCAGACTACGGAGCAAGCATTACGATCCTGGTATGAAGGACCATTTGAAATAATAGAAAAGTTGTCCTTGGTTATGTTCTAGCTTAGGATACCACTTTGCTACTAAGCACTGCACTCAGTCTTTCATGCAAGCAAGTTAACTCAGTACTCTGAATCCACCATCTATGTCCAGAAAGTCACTCCCTCTATCACTGACCTTGATACAGGGCCAGGAAGAATGGGAGATGGAAAAAATTCTGGACTTATGATAAAGAGGCTGTTTTAGCTAGGGGTTTTCCTGTTTTCTTTTTCAATTGAAGTTCCCCAACTACTATCTAAGTAGCAGTGAAGATAAAAGTTTAAATAAGATAAAATATGTGTTCTCCTAAGGAAAGCACCCTAGTTGACACTGTGTATCAGCACAGTGTCCCTCATGCATATTCATGGGGAAATGAATTCAGAAGTTGAAGGTAGAAAGAAGTTGTAAAATTAAAGTTCTGCTGATATACTGTGGTAGCAGTGATGTTTGAAACTCGAAACTTGATTCTAGACTACTGTATTGGCCCTGTGCCTGAGTCCTACCTGCCTGGTGTTGCCCTAATGCCCTGTTTCAAAGTTGTCCTTACAGTAGTACTCTTGACTATGTGATCAGATATTAACGTTGTCCCTATAGTTAAGTTACTTGTTCTGTAGTCTCTTTGGTTTGATTCAGTCTTGAGTTGAAGCAACTTAATCACCAATCTGATCACTCTAAAAATAGATTTCCACTTTTGAAAACCCAAATAGAGGAAAGAGGCAACCAAGATTGCTTGCTCTCTTCCTACTAAGTGGGGGTTTTTATAGGTTTAGAGAAATACAAAAAGAAATATATGAAAAATAGAGAAAATAATAAACCCAGTCATAATATATTATTACAATGATCATTCTGGTAGTGATAGGAAATCCTGTGCCTTCTTGTTTTTTCTCAATTGTTTCCTATTAGTTTTTGCTAGGTCTACTCTGCCCTTGCCGAGTTACTGGGTTGCCTACCACCAATCCTGCAGTGGTCTCCCCTTCTCTTTGGCTTATCTCAGTGACTTTGGACCTGACTCTTTCCTTTCCTGCCTAGGGAGTTTTGGAAGTTGTTTCCACTACTCCCTGAGGCTCTTTGTTACTCCTTTATTTCTGATTATAGTAGATCAGTTTTGATGTGCTCCTATTCTTAGCCATCACTGATTGGGTGATGTTGTGGCTATTTTTATTTCCTGCCAGGCCACTGGTCCTGTTCCTTGTGATGGGCGTTTCTCTGGACTTTTCCACATGAGGCTTCCTTTCTCTGACTAAGCTGCTTTTCTCAGTAATGATGCCATAGGGCCATGGGCTTGGCTCCACTGGTTCTCAAGTGATTGGCCTGTTGGTGGTAGTGACCTTATGTCCCCAGGTATACTACTACGTAGTTAGGTAGCTAGCTTTTGGTAGTGAGGTTCTCTGTACCTTCCCTGCTATCTAGCAGATGATTCTATCTTAGTCCTTCTTCTTGGGGTGTGAATTTGCAAAATTTGGTTAATTTGAGGCCTAAATAGATTTTGGGCTTCACAATGACAAAGACATGGAAAGAATGAATATCTTGTCAGATAGAAAGAATACACTCAAGGAGACAACACGTAAGAATCTGAAGGAAATTTACAAAATGCAGGCATAAATGTGCAAGAATATCTTCAGAGTATACCACAATCAAGATAACTTCTCAATAGAGCTCGAACCAAGAAAGAGGGTAATGTCACAAACTTCATTTGGCCATATCTCCATCAATTCTTTGATGATTCTTACAGTCTTAACAGCTCCTGAAAGCCCTTAAAAAGACCTTCCAATTGATACCAGTCATGTCTCAAGGCAATTAATATTGGCTGAGCTATTGAGCAAATCAGTAGGTAACCACCATGGTACCACATATTAAATTGCCAATATCTTAGAAACTGCCATGATCTAAGCTTCAGTTCTAGGCTTAGCAGAAGCTCTCTTTATACTGCTCAAAATAAGCTCAAAACAATCTCAAAGCAATTAATATTAGTGGAGATATAAAGGCCTCAATGTTTGCACATAGACTTTATTAATTACCCATAGATAGTCATTTGTCCTTTTCTTAGAACAAAGGACAGCCTCTATATGGTTAACTTATCACTATTTCTAGCACAAAGGCACTACCATATGCAGAACAATAGGTAGTAGCATATGATGATCTGTCCTAGTGCATAGACTATTACAATTCTGTATATAAGAACTCTCTGTCTGAGGATTAAACCTCAGACTTAATAACATCTTTGCTGCTTGTCTAAACTTTGCTTTTTTGAGCCTTTTGAATATTCAATTCACCAATCACCAATCAGTAAGTGGCCATTTGTGATAGGGATAAGGAATGGAGAGAAGTCAACAGTATAATGTATAAGGAGGAAAAGGTGTATGTGCCAAAAGACAATAAATTAAGAACAGAAATTATCAGGCTACATCACGATATGCCAGTAGGAGGTTATGGAGGACAGTGGAAGATGGTGGAATTGGTCACTAGGAATTTTTGGTGGCCAGGAGTTATAAAAGAAGTGAAGCAATATGTGAAGGGGTGCAATGTCTACCAGTGCAATAAAAATTGCACAGAATAACCAGCAGAGAAACTGATGCCAAATTCAGTCCCAGAAAAGCTTTGGATGCATATATCAGCAGATTTTATTATGAAACTGCCTTTGGCTCAAGGATACAACTCTATCTTAGTAGTAGTTGATAGATTAACAAAAATAGTACACTTTATACCTACTACAGAGAAAATGTTGGTAGAGGGATTAGCAAGATTGTTCAGGGACAATGTGTGGAAGTTGCACAGCCTACCCAAAAGTATTATATCAGATAGGGAGCCACAATTTGCAGCAGGCTTAATGAGAGAGTTGAACAGAATGTTGGGAATAGAAAGTAAATTGTCGATGGCATTCCACCCTTAGATAGATGGACAAACAGAGAGGGTCAATTAGGAATTAGAACAGTACTTCAGAATGTTTATTGATCATAGGCAAGAACAATGGCCGGAATAGTTGGGAACTGTAGAGTTTGCATATAATAACAAAACACACTCAAGTACTAGAACATTGCCTTTCAAAGCAAATTACAGACAAAAACCCAGGATGAGATTTGAGGAAAAAAAGAAGGGGAAGTACAAGAGAGCAAAGAAATTCATTGAAAAGATGAAAGAAATACAGAAGGAAGCAAAAGCAGTACTAGGAAAAGTGCAAGAGGAGATAAAGAAGTACACAAACAGAAAAAGAGGAGAAGTTGACAACTATAAAGTAGGGAACTTAGTAATGTTGAGTACTAAGGACCTGATATTAGGACTCTAAACCTCACAGTTGAATATACATTTCAACTTAAAGCTTATATCTAATACTTGATATCTTCACACTCCTCAATAGAGGATCCGGTTAAGGTTTTCAGTGAAGTTATATTGGAGGAGAGATGTCAACAAGACTTTGAATAGCACCCTTGAGGTTGTCCTAAGACAAGTGAGAGTACCGATTCCTCAGAGTAAGGTTTTACAAAGGGAATACAAAAAGAGAGAACTTGCTGTTTCCTTCTCTTTCTGGTCTGTATTTATCCTAACTAGGTGTTGTGACTATGTTACAATGTGGTAACAATACTTGTAACTACTAGTGACTAGTTAAGTGACAGTCCAGTGATAGAAGTAATGAAAGTGACAAGTTGAGTCAGTGTCTATTAATGGGTTAGTCTAATGTTGTCCCATTTAGCACAGTCCAAAGATAGAAGGAGGAAATAGTCCAAGATTTCTCCAAAGAGTCCTGTTCATACCATAAGTCTATTATCTATTAGATTCCTCAGACATTCAATACATTACTACATAGTAATGTCCTCGTCTAGTATTGCCAACATCTCGTCTACTAACCACTCATTATCAGACCATGGCTAATAATAACTGTAGTCCCACTCGATGTTCATAACACCTGAAGTATCAAATGGTTAGGAAAAGGACAGAGAAGTTAACAGAAGGATTTGTTGGCCCTTACAAAATAAAGAAGATAGTATTGTCAAACATAGTAGAACTGGAATTACCTAGTACAGTAAGAATACATCCAGTAGTAAATGTTAGTAGAATACAATGCTATGTAGGGCAAGTAGAAGGGCAGAAAAAGGAGTAACCAGCTCCAGTAATAATTGAGAGAGAAAGAATGGGAGGTAGAAAAAATTCTAAATAAGTGGTGGACCAGGGGAAAAGATAAATACTTGGTATGCTAGAAAGGATTTACAGCAGAATCAGATACTTGGGAGGGGAGAGAATTTGGAGAATGTAAAGAAAGTGATCAAAGAATTCAAGAAAGAGTATTGACAAGACCAGGAAGATGTAACAAGACAAGAGCATAAGGAAGGAATATTCAAAAGAGGAGAATTGCCAGGAAGATTTACAGCAAAAAGGTTATTTGGATGGTCAGATAAAAGGTATGATGAGGAATACTGGGGAAGGCTAGAAAGAAATTGGAAACAATGGAAAGGAGGACAACCCAAGAAAAAAAGAACAATGGAGACAATTAAGAAAGAAGAAGAAATTGAGCAGGAAAAATCAGGAGTAAGGGAGTGGATGGAAGAAGACAACAATGAAATGGGCAATATGGTAGACCCATACTACAAGCTATAAAGAATTCCTCAGGACAAGGAAACTTAAGAGGGGGGTAGTGTCATGACTTGGTAAAATAGCTAAGTCATTATTTGTAAGGGGACCCCTCACACACAACTCTGGAGCCCGTATTAGCCCTCCGGAGTGACCCTGCAACAGATCAAATATTACTATGTAATATTTGGACTTATCCCCATTGTTCTAA
>Ga0153997_1000436_pt1 | contig 12114 bp, 10 predicted proteins | sample TSNC081MetaG_FD_104750 | JGI IMG/M metagenome (GOLD analysis project Ga0153997, IMG submission 104750) | Attine ant fungus gardens microbial communities from North Carolina, USA - TSNC081 MetaG | ecosystem: Host-associated > Fungi > Mycelium > Unclassified | place: USA: North Carolina, Lumber...
CACTAACACGATAAACACAATATCTTTTAGCTTATGTACTACTTTCCATTCTTGTCGTTCGTCTTTTATACCATCCAAAAATATTAATATTTCTTCCATGCTTTTGACACAACCTTTTTTTCTATCAATTTATTCCTTTTTTTTCTACTTTTTCATGCGTTTGTCGTGAGATTATTGACACCATGTTGTACGCCCTGGCCAGCCCGCTGGCGGGATTGCCGTCGTTGTTTTGCGCTTACGCTATGTTTGTCGTCCAAATTGTCGTCAATTTTTTCGTCGGTTCCGGTACGGGTCAAGCTGCCCTTACTATTCCCATCATGGCGCCGTTGGGTGATTTAGTGGGCATCACCCGGCAAACTACTGTGCTGATCTATCAGTTTGGCAACGGTTTTACCGATATGAGTGTTCCGACTTCTGCTGTTCTGGTCGGCTCGCTGGGTATGGCCGGCATACCCTGGGGCAAATGGGTCAAAGTAATGCTGCCACTGCAAATCATCTTTCTTATCCTGTGCTTGCTGATGATTACGCCTGCAGTATTTATGCACTGGGGGGGCGTGTAGGTTATTTCTCGATTTTGCTGATAAAAAGAGCGACACTTCATCCGATGACTAACCCGCGTCTTAACCCGCTTCTGTAAGCGGGAGTTAAGAGCGGCTAAGTCATTCGGATAAGGTCGACTAAATTTAAGATGGGGTAAAACGCGTCTCTTTTTATCTTAAACATTGAGTCAAGACTCCCGCCTCTACAGGCGGCTTCAGTTCAGGTGGAGTAGACTCTCCACCTGAACCCCCGATGTTTCAGATTTACTGAAACAAGTTCACGAAGGTCAGAAGAGGCCTCTAATTTAATAAAGACGAAGATCAAATCGAGGAGGATTTGGCATGAAACAGGATATTACTCGCTTCATCGAAGGAATGCGAGAAACGCTGTGGGAAATAAGTGATTATATTTACCACAATCCTGAACTGGGACAGGTGGAATTTAAAGCATCGAGCAAGCTTGCTGAACTACTGCACAGCCATGGCTTTACAATAGAAACAGGGCTTTGTGGCTATAAAACCGCCTTTCGCGCTGTTTACGATTCAGGTCAGCAGGGACCGACAGTTGCCTTTTTGTGCGAGTATGACGCCCTCCCGGAAATTGGCCATGGTTGCGGACATAATATGATCGGTGTTATGGGGGCAGGAGCCGGTATCGGCCTAAGTACTGCGCTCGCATCAATTGGTGGTAGGGTTATTGTTCTGGGTACTCCGGCGGAGGAAACGGTAGGCGCCAAGGTTGCCATGACTGATCAGGGAGTGTTTAACGGTGTAGATGTCGTCATGATGCTCCACCCGGATGGCAAAACGCATACGAGTGGACGGTCATTGGCCATGGACGCTCTCCAGTTTGAATTCAAGGGTCGGGCCAGTCATGCCGCCAGCTCACCGGAAAAAGGCATTAATGCTCTTGATGCGGTCATTCAGACGTTTAATGGTATAAACGCTCTGAGGCAGCATCTTGCCATAGATGTAAAAATCCATGGTATCATTAAACATGGCGGCACTGCAGCTAACGTTGTGCCCGATTATGCGGTGGCTCAGTTTTATGTCCGGGCAGAGCGGCGCAAATATTTATCTGAAGTTGTAGCCAAAGTTACAAGCTGTGCTCAGGGCGCGGCAGCGATGACGGGGGCTGAGCTCACTATCAGCAACTACGAGCTTTCTTATGACGATATGAAGACAAATCAAACGTTGTCAGAAGTCTTTAACCGCAATTTGCTGGCAGTTGGTGAGCCTGTCATTCACCCGTCCCGCTCTACGTATGGCTCGCTCGATATGGGCAATGTTAGTTATGTCGTGCCTGCCATCCATCCCTATATTGGCATCGGCAAGCTCGAGCTTGTCGGCCATACTGCTGAAATGGCCTGTGCCACTTTGACAACAGAGGCTCATCAAGCACTGGTACGAGGAGCTCAAGCCATGGCTTGCACGGGGTATGACATCATAACAGACCGATCTCTTTTGCAGGCAATAAAGCAGGAATTTGCCGAGACCAGATAGCATGCTGGTCATGACCCAAATCTACAATACATATACCGGGCAAAAGGCAAGTCATTATGCAGGGTTTATATTTATCTTAAACATTGAGTCAAGACTCCCGCCTCTACAGGCGGCTTCAGTTCAGGTGGAGTAGAGTCTCCACCTGAACCCCCGATGTTTCAGTTTGCTGAAACAAGTTCACTAAAAATTCTGGGGGGAAAGTGTATGCAAGTTGTACGTTCTGTTTGCCCTTATGATTGCCCCGATACCTGCGGCCTGCTTATCTATATAGACGAGGGTAAAGCAGTCAAGGTCGCCGGTGACGCTGACCATCCGTTTACCAGAGGGACGCTTTGCCCTAAGATGGCTCATTATGAAAGAACAGTGCATTCACCGCAACGGCTTACTACGCCGCTAGTTAGGAGCGGACCGAAAGGAAGCGGTACTTTTCAGCCGATTTCCTGGGAGCAAGCTATCGAGCATATAAAAATTCGCTGGAATGAAATCATCGGCAAATATGGCGCGCAATCAATACTGCCGTACTCGTATGCCGGAACGATGGGCATTGTGCAGCGTAATGCCGGCCATCCTTTTTTTTATAGTCTTGGCGCATCACAGCTTGACCGTACCATCTGTTCGCCGGCCAAAGGCTATGGCTGGAATGCCGTAATGGGGCAAACAATGGCCCCGCATACTGACGAGATTCAGCATAGTGACCTCATTATTCTCTGGGGTACTCATGCGAAGGCCACTAATCTTCATATCCTGCATGATGTAAAAGCGGCTAAACAGCGCGGGGCTAAGGTCTGGCTCATCGATACGCATGAAACGACGACCGCCAGTGTCGCCGACAGGGTCATCGTTGTCAGGCCGGGTACCGACGCCGCCTTGGCGCTGGGCATGATGCAGGTGATAACAGCCGAGAATTTAACCGATAAACTGTTTATCGACAACTATGTACAAGGCTTTGCTGAACTGGCGGCAGACATGCTGCCTGATTATTCGCCGCAAGCGGTAAGCGGGATTACCGGCATTGACGCTCCGGTAATTACCGACCTGGCCAGGCAATACGCTGCTGCCCGGGCGCCGTTTATTATTCTGGGCAGTGGTTTATCCCGCTATGGCAACGGAGCCATGACTGTAAGAACGATTACCTGCTTGCCGGCAGTCGTTGGCGCCTGGAGTAAGCTAGGCGGCGGACTGCTAGCCAGCACAGCGACAGGCGATGCTTTTGCCACTGGCCGGATTACCCGTGAAGACTTTCAGCAACAGCCAACCCGGACGGTCAATATGATCGAGTTGGGGGACGCGCTTAATCAGCTGTCAGATCCGCCGGTGATGAGCCTGTATGTATATCATTCCAACCCGGCATCCGTGTCGCCTGATCAGAACAAGGTATTACAGGGACTGGCCAGAGAAGACCTCTTTACAGTTGTGCATGAGCGTTTTATGACTGATACGGCGAAATATGCCGATGTTGTTTTGCCGGCGACTACTTCGCTTGAGCATAGTGACTTATATCGCTCATACGGTAATTATATCGTACAGCGGGCTTATGCGGCCATTAAGCCCGTAGGGCAGTCAAAGTCCAATTGGGAAGTTTTTGGCTTGCTGGCACGCGCCATGGGGATTAATAATCCGTTTTTCGACCAAGCTGCCGATGACTTGATCGATAATCTGCTAAACGCACCTTCGGCCTGGCTGGCAAATAGCCCGATTGAAGCTTTATTTCAAGGAAAGCCAGTGCAATTACCATTACCACAAGGGTATAAGACCGATTTTAGAACGCCCTCGGGCAAGATTGAAATACTTAATCCCAGGGAGGATGACCCTCTCCCCAGGTATAACAAACCACACGGCGATGATGCCGCCTTTTGGCTCGTTAATCCGCCGGATGCGCGGCTATTGAATTCGTCATTTAATGAACGAGCAGACCTCACTAGGACAAATAAGATGGTTTTACAAATGAATCCGGACGACGTGACAGCGTTGAGCCTTGTCGATGACCAGCTTGTTAATGCCTGCAATAAACGGGGTGAAGTGACATTTACTTTAAAAACCTCTGACAAAGTTCCCCGGGGCGTTGTCGTTGCCCCAGGCATCTGGTGGCTTGAGCATGCGCCGGGCAACCGTTCGGTTAATGCGCTGACGTCACAGCGGCAGACAGACAAGGGCAGAGGAAGCACTTTTTATGATGTTAAGGTGGATATAAAAGCTGCGGTGCGCGCTGTGTGAAAGACCGGAAGTGACAACGGCTTGACATTATGGCTGCAGGCACATTCTATCATAGGGCAAAATGTTATGCCCTCAATGAACAGAAAACTATAATATGCATGCCTTTACTCTCCCGGCAGCCATCTGATGTATTATTTGTTGTACATCAGGTGGTTGTTTTTTATTGCACATGGGTTTGTCTTGACGCTTACGATTTAATATATTTTTGGTTAAGTTATAAAAAAAAGTTTTTTTGACTATGTAGATTTTTGTCAATATTAAAAATATATTGACAAAATTACCATTAACTTACTATAATAAACATGAACGACGTTCGCTATAATGGATGATTTGGTTCAAAAATTTAGGGAGGGATAAATAATGTTAAAGAGACCGTATTTAATTGTCGAGTGGAATGATACCGAAACGGAGGCAAAAGGTTGGCTATGTGTCTATAACTTTGTAAAAAACTACACAGGCGGCGGTACGCGTATGTATCCGACTGTTACCAAAGAAGAGGTAATCCGTTTGGCAACTGTCATGGCCTATAAAAACAATGCTGCCGAGATGTTCACAACCGGCGGTGCCAAAGGCGGTATTGCTTATGATTATAAAGCCCCTGACGCCAATGATGTTCTTCGCCGTTATATGATTGCCATGACTCCGTACTTAAAAGCAGGTGTTTCTCTGGGTAGCGATCTTGGCACAGACTACAATTATATTCTCGGTATCTTTAACGAAATGGGTATTGGCATACCGCAGACGAAAGCCATGCGGGCTGACGTTAAGATTAAGCAGGGCATAAAAGATTTTGATGCTGTCATGGCCATGACGTATGACGGATTTTTAGTCAATGACATGGTGACGGGCTATGGTGTAGCCTGGAGCGCCGATGAAGCCTGGAAGATCAGCGGCAAGGGAGCCGGGGCCAAAGTCGTCATCCAGGGTTTTGGGTGCGTAGGGGCCAGTTGTGCCAGGGCTCTTGACAAACTGGGGTACAAAATTGTCGGTATCGCCGATGCCAATTGCCTACTAGAATGCCAAAGCGGCCTTGATGTAAATAGTCTGGTTGACAACCGGCTGCCTAAAGGGGAGATGGATAAAGACAAATTTAGACCGGAATATAAAGTGCGTCCTAACACCGAGTGGCTTGATGTTGACTGCGATATCCTGATACCGGCAGCCCTTGAAGATGTTATTCACAAGGACAACGCCTATAAAGTCCGGGCTTCTCTCATTGTGGAAGGGGCTAATATTCCCATAACGGCTGAGGCCGACGAAATCCTTAAAAACATGGGTGTGGAGATTGTAACCGACTTTATTGCCAACTTAGGCGCCGGACGGTTTTATGACTCCATTATCTTTGGTTATGTAGAGCCTACCGCCACTGCCGTAGCCACTGATGTCGAACAACTGTGCCGCCGGAACACCAGGAAAATTTATGCTGAGGCGCAAAATAGCGGTAAAACATTGCGTGAAGTCAGCTATGATATTTTCACGCCGACTGTTTTTGATACGCCGGACAATTAAGATAGCGGAGGCCGAATTTAGGATGGAAAAAATGATCATCACTGTTGAAAGCTGCAAAGCTTGTCTGTATTGTGTCGAGATGTGCCCTAAGCAAGCTATTACCCTCTCAAAGCATATCAACAAAAGCGGCTATCAAACAATTGCGGTTGACAAAGCAAAATGTGTGCTGTGCGGTCGTTGTGTTACTGTTTGTCCCGATTATGTATATGAGATTGTAGAGGGGGTGTAATGATGGCCAAACAGCTTATGAAAGGGAACGAAGCCATCGCCGAAGGGGCTGTGCGGGCAGGGTGCCGCTTTTTTGCCGGCTACCCTATAACACCGCAAACTGAAATTTTAGAATATTTGTCATGGCGGTTGCCCGAGGTGGGCGGTACTTTTCTCCAATGTGAGTCGGAAATTGCTGGCATATCGGCTGTCTACGGCGCCTGCGCTTGCGGCGTCAGGGCGCTCGCCAGCTCCTCCAGCCCGGGATTTTCTCTAATGCAGGAAGGGATATCCTATATTGCGTCAGCCGAACTTCCCTGTGTTATTGTTGATGTAGCCCGGTATGGCAGCGGACTTGGCGATATCTTTACAGGACAAAGTGATTATTGGCAAGCCGTAAAAAATGGCGGACACAGCGATTACCGCTGCCCGGTGTACGCTCCTTCATCGGTGCAGGAAGCGGCTGACCTTGTCAAACTCGCTTTTGCCAAAGCCGAGCAATATAAAAATCCGGTTATTGTTTTGTCAGACGCCTCTATCAGTCAAATGATGGAACCGGTTGAATTTAGCGAATTTTATGAGCATGATCAAAATAAATTTGACTGGGCTCTTAAGGGGACTATTGACGGCAAATTCAATCTCATTGCTTCGACTATGTATTATATCGAAAATTATGAAACGTATATTAGAAATAAATATGACCAAATAGAAAAAAATGAGGAAATGTGGGAAGAGGTAGCAACCGACGATGCAAAGGTTATCCTGGTCGCCTATGGCATATCTTCCCGGATTGCCAAAGAGGCTGTAACTTTCGGCAGGCAGCAGGGGGTGGCAATAGGGCTAATTAGGCCGATTTCTCTCTGGCCGTATCCACGTAAGGCTTTTCAACATCGCCCTGATGTTAAAGCCTATATTTCGGTGGAAATGTCGGCTTTGGGGCAAATGATGGATGACATCGCCCTGGCCTGCGCCTTGAAAGCTGACGTATATGGTTTTCTAACAGGTAGTGTGGTGCCAGATTCGCTTGATATTGTTACTTATGCAAAGCAAGTGCTGGCTGGAACGGTCAAGGAGGTGTATACAGCATCATGCTGAGGAAAAGACCGGAGCACTTATATACCGATAATAAATACTGTCCGGGCTGTGGCCACGGGATTATCAACAGACTGGTGGCCGAAGTCTTGGAGGAGATGGGTGAACACCGGAATGTTATTTGCTCCTGTTCCGTTGGGTGCGGCGGTCTCATACTTCTCACATACGGTTGTGACATGATCCAAGCTCAGCACGGGCGGGCGGCGGCTGTAGCCGTAGGCATAAAGCGGAGCCGGCCAGATGCCATGGTGTTTTCCTACCAAGGCGACGGCGATGCGTTGGCCATCGGTCTCTCTGAAACGTTGTATGCAGCCATACGCAATGATAATATCACTGTTGTTTTTGTCAATAACGGCGTATTTGGGATGACTGGCGGCCAAATGGCGCCAACAACTCTATCAGGACAAAAAACAACGACATCTCCCGGGGGGCGTGATGTAAAAATGACCGGCGAGCCCGTTAATATCATTGAGCTCCTGAGAACGCTAAATATTGGCTACCTGGCACGCGGCAGCGTAATATCGGTGCCTGAGATCAATAAAACAAAAAAGTATATTAGGAATGCTTTCGAAGCCCAGAAAAATAAGGAAGGATATTCTCTTGTAGAAGTGCTGTCCCCGTGTCCGACAAATTGGCACATGCCCCCCCTGCAATCGCTGGAACATATTAAGGAAAATGTCATGCAGGTCTATCCGCTAGGGGAATTTGCAAACAGGAGGGGCATTCATGACTAGTATTATTTGCGCCGGCTTTGGCGGGCAAGGTGTTTTGACAATGGGCCTAATCATTGCCAAAACAGGTATGGATATTGGTGAAAATGTGACATGGATTCCTTCTTATGGTTCGGAAATGCGAGGGGGTACCGCAAACTGCAATGTCAAAGTCAGCCAAGAGGAAATTGGCACCCCCTTTGTGAAGGAAATCGATATCTTAATCGCCATGAATGCCCCTTCAATCGACAAATTTGAAAATATGTTAAGCGCCAATGCGACAGTCATCATCAACTCGTCTATCATAAAAGATCGCGATTTTCGGGAAGATATTCAAGTTGTTTCTGTTGATGCCATCGAAATTTCTGAGCAAAATGACAATATAAAAGGAGCTAATATTGTCATGCTTGGAGCACTGGCCAGAACAGGCCTCCTCTTTGGAAAAGACACCTTAAAAGCCGGTGTCGACGGCTTTTTTTCCTTAAAAGGCAAAAACAATCCTAAGAACAATAGTTGCTTTGACCACGCTTTTGCGGCGGCAAAATACCATGGCACAAGCGTTTTAAGGGGGCTGTAACTTGGACATTACAAAACTCTTAGTTCCGCGCACTATTTGTGTTGTCGGTGCCAGTGAGAAAGAGGGCTTCGGCGGCGATACATGCCGGAATATTGTCAAGTACATGGACTTATCACGGGTATTCTTTGTAAACCCCAAACGCGATAGCGTCTTTGGCGTACCTTGTTATCAGACAATTGATGCTGTTCCTGAGAGCTTCGACCTTGTCATTATCTGTACTCCCAAAAGTACTGTTCACGACCTCCTCCGGCAGGCCCACCTAAAAGGGGCTCGGGCTTGCGTATTGTACGCCAGCGGCTATAGCGAAGTAGGAACAGTAGAGTGCAGGCGCGACGAAGAAGAGCTTCAACATTTATGTATTAAGCTTGATATTGCTTTAATGGGTCCGAATTGCGCCGGTTTCATCAATTTTAATGACCAGGTACAGGCATTTGCTTTTATCTCGGAAGAGCGAGACCGCCGCGGCAGTGTCGGGCTGATATCACAGAGTGGACAACTGTGTGCGTCACTTATGGACAGCCCCAACATGAAATTTTCTTATGCTATTTCATCAGGCAACAGCTCCATTATTACTATGGAGGACTACTTAGAGTTTCTGGTCAATGACAACGGGACAAAAGTAGTTGCGCTCTATCTGGAAGGGGTTAAGAAGCCGGAACAGTTTGCCGCTAGCTTACGAAAAGCGGCTGTTAAGAGAAAACCCATTGTTGTTTTAAAAGCAGGTCGGTCAGCCAAAAGCAGGCAAATTGCATCTTCCCATACCGGCAGCCTAGCCGGCTCGGATGAGGTGTATGACGCGTTGTTTAGAAAATTCGGCGTAGTACGCGTCAGTGACATGGAAGAGTTACTGGCTACCTCGCTTCTGTTTTCGGTGCTGCCGCAGCTCCCGGACAAGTCTACTGTCGCTTCAATAAATTTTTCCGGTGGAGAAACAGGAATTTGTGCCGACCTGGGATTTATATACGGGATAGACTTCCCGGACTTTTCAGACTCAACGCTCAACAAGCTAAAGGAAATGCTGCCTTTTTACGCAACACCGAATAACCCTCTGGATATGACGGCGTCGCTGTCCAATGATACCGACGGGTACGCCGGCGTTTTGCGCACAGTCATGGACGATGAAAATGTCGGACTTATCGCCATAGGTTACACATTGTTACTCCAAATCGTCGACCCGTGCATCCATTATATGTGTGCCGGCATTGAAAAAGTGGTAAAAGAACGAGCCGCAAGCGGTTGCTTAAAGCCCATGGTCATGATACCGTTTATTGAAAATACGCGCAATTACGAATATATGGAAACGTTAGAGCAACTGGGCATTACAATTTTGCCGTCATCTGATTATGCTTTCAGGATACTAAAATATCTGATGGATTTTGTGAAATACGATTATAGTCAAGTCGATTCGACGCTGTCTATTCCCAGTAAACCTCCTACTCAGGGCACCAAAGCGCTAACGGAACACCAATCAAAAAAATTGCTGGCGAAATACGGAATTCATACGCCGCCTGAAAAAGTCTGCACAAGTAAAGAGGCTGCCGTCGATTTTGCCAGTGAATGCGGCTATCCTGTCGTCGCTAAAATTGACTCTAGCGACATCCTCCATAAATCAGACATTGGCGGGGTCAAAGTCAACCTGAAAACAGCTCAAGAGGTGGAGAAGGCCTTTGATGCCATTATGGACAATGCCAAAAGTCATATGCCTCACGCTCATATCGGCGGTATTTTGGTACAGAAAATGGCAGATGCAGGTCTTGAAGTCATCGTGGGCGTCAATAATGATGCGCAGTTTGGTCCCGTCGTTCTGTGCGGCCTCGGCGGCGTCTTCGTCGAAATATTTCAAGATACTTCCCTTTGCCTGGCTCCTGTATCGAAAGCCGAAGCCCTGTCCATGGTCAACTCGCTTCAATCAGCTAAACTACTGCAGGGATACCGGGGTAAGCCCAAACTGGACAGCGACTCTTTGGCCGACATAATTGTTAATATCGCAAAATTTGCCAGTGACCACAAGGATACTCTCCAGGAACTTGATATCAACCCTCTTTTTGTTTATAAAAACGGCGTTTGCGCCGTAGATGCCCTTATTATCAACAGAGCTGATAATAATTTAAAACAAGGAGCGGATTAAGTATGACTAAAGCTCAAAAATATTTGGCCATTGTAGCTTTGTCGTTAAGTGGCGCATCAATTTTTTTTATCCCTTATATGCGCTACTATTTCCAGACTCCGATGTTAGAGGCCTTTCAGATCACCAATGAACAGTTAGGGCTTTTCTATTCGATTTATGCGTTTGGCTGTATCTTTTTGTATATTCCGGGCGGCATATTAGCCGATAGATATAAGCCGAAAAAAATCCTGATAGGCTCGCTGGTGTGTCAGTGCGCATTATGCCTGATATTAGCTGCGTCCCTCAACTATAAAGTGGCTCTGGGTGTATGGTTTATGTTTGCCTTTACGACAACCTTCGTTTTTTGGACATCGCTTATTAAAGCTGTCCGCATGATAGGGACGTCTGAGGAGCAAGGAAAGATCTTTGGGCTTTACTATGCAGGCAATGGTGCTGTTAATACAGTAATCGGCTTTATAACCGTAGCCGCTTTTTCCTATGTAAATGAAAAAATGGGGGCAGCAGCCGGTATTCGGGCCGTTATCCTGGTGTCGGTTGCAGTGATGGCGCTTGCGGCCTTAGCCGTTACTCTGTTTTTTAAAGACGGTGACAGCAACGATGAAGAAAAAGAAAAATTCTCTGTTGCGGCAGTGCTGCCTTTAATTAAAACTCCCATCGTTTGGCTCATTGCCTTTACTGTATTTTGTGCGTTTGGACTGGTTAGCAGCAGTACCTATTTTGTCCCGTTTTTAACAGATGTTATGGGTGTTTCGGTTGAGACTTCGGCTACTTTAGGTGTTATCCGCACAAGTTTATTCTTACTTGTTTGTGCACCGTTGAGCGGTTTCATTGCCGACAGGCTTCAGTCGACATCTAAATGGTTTCTGATTGCAATGACGCTGCTGGCTGCGGCTTTCGCCGGGTTTTACTTTATGCCCGCCGATACCAGCCAAGTGCTAGCCATGGCGTTATCGCTAGTACCGGGGGCGCTGGCTTTAATGATTTATGGCATTGTATTTTCCATTGTCGGAGAATGTAAAATTCCCCTCCGGCTAACGGGTATTGTCGTAGGACTTGCTTCCATTATCGGCTATTCACCCGACTTGTTTTTCCACGCTATGTTCGGCCAATGGATCGACACCTACGGTGCCCTGGGATACAAGTATATATTTCTGTTTTTGACCGGTCTTTGTATCTTGGGAATGTTTTTAGCGTATAGCATTCGTAAAATGACAAAGAACAGGCCGCCAATTATTCAATAGTTACAATAGTATACATGGCAGATGCCGGTCTTGAAGTCATCGTGGGCGTCAATGATGATAAAGAAGCTTCCCTTTGCCTTGCTCCGGTATCGAAAACCGAAGCCCTGGCCATGGTCAACTCGCTTCAATCAACTAAATTGCTGCAGAGATACTGGGTAAGCCCACATTGGACAGCGACTCTTTGACCGATATAAATGTTAATATCGCAAAACTTGATAGTGACCACAAGGATAATCTCCAGGAACTTAATATCAACTCTCTCTTTGTTTATGAAAATGGCGTTTGCGCCGTAGACGCCCTTGTTATCAACAGAGTTGATAATAATTTAAAAGAGGGGGCGAATTAAGTATGACTAAGGCTCAAAAATATTTGGCCATTGCAGCTCTGTCGTTAA
>Ga0153997_1000438_pt1 | contig 12075 bp, 11 predicted proteins | sample TSNC081MetaG_FD_104750 | JGI IMG/M metagenome (GOLD analysis project Ga0153997, IMG submission 104750) | Attine ant fungus gardens microbial communities from North Carolina, USA - TSNC081 MetaG | ecosystem: Host-associated > Fungi > Mycelium > Unclassified | place: USA: North Carolina, Lumber...
TAATAATGAAAGGCACCAACATACTGATTAAACTGAAATTTAATTGTTGGGCAAGTTTACCTTATTAAACAACTACTTTATTGGAAAAATTTCATCAAATATACCAACAGCATCTCTAAAGCAACTCACGTCTTTGACTTAATTTCCCTATACAGTTACTGTATAGGCATTTTGAATTGTCGCCCTTACCTTGGAACCATAGAGTACTATAATTTAACGTGTAGCTTTATTACAGAAAATGAAACATCGGTATATTCATTAATAATATAATATTAGCAATATTCATGTTATATGTTTGACCGAAGAGCAGAATTTCTTGTCTGAAATAATTTAGCTATCATCATCAGCAGAAGTGTTAGTACGTATATACGTATAATTTAAACGTAACATTTTTTTCCAAAAGGTATTATACTTTATTAAAACGTTAGGATGGGGTTTATATTTAATGAAAACATGCGACATTGGAACTGATTTATTTTATACTAATATTGGTAAACGCCTGGCAAAATGCCGTAAGCAAAGAAGAATGACTCAAGAGCAAGTGGCTAATAAAGTAAATATTGGACTAAATCATTATGGAAAAATAGAAAATGCACTAAATCATCCATCTCTGATAACATTGTCTAAAATATGTCATGTATTAAATTGTGATATTCATTATGCTATTTTTGGAAAAACCATTTACAAGGAGGATCTTTCTTATCTTGATGCATACGATCAAGAAACCGTAAATCTTGTAAGTAATCTCTTGGAAAACAGGCTTAAAGACAAATAATGATCTCGAAAGTAGGTTTATGATGCAAAAACTTAAAGTATTGATTATTGAAGATGAGAATGTTCATTATGATATATTGTATGACAGGATAATCAAATTCGCTGTACGTTATAATCTAGAGATTGAAATCAATAGAATAGATAACGCATGTGCCTTAATGAAAATTGACAACCGATACGATATTATTTTCTTGGATATCATGTTAGATGAGCATAACAGCATTTCAACAGTAGTTAACCTAAGAAAAAACGGGATTATTTCTGAAATCATTATCACAACTTGTAAAGAAGAATTTGTTTTAGATGGATATAAGGTTCGTGCACATAGGTACTTAATTAAACCAATTACAGAATCTAATTTTAACGAAGCGTTTTCTTCTTGTATATCTGATATCAAAAAAAGCACAATGAAAATAAAAATACTTAGCAATTATGTAACAAATATTATATATGCAAAAGATATTATCTATATTGAATCAGTGAACAGAAGGAGAAAAATAGTTCTTCCATATGAAAAAATAGAAACATTTGAATCATTCAAAGACATTAATGATAAATTACCAGACAAATTATTTGGAATGCCTCACAAGAGTTATATAGTCTCTTTTCAACATATAGAATCTGTAAAAAAATCAACTCTAATGATGATAAATGGTGATGAAATTCCGGTTTCACGAAATAAAGCAGATAGTTTCTTTTGTAAATTTCATGTATATGTAGAAGGGACAATAAAATGAAGTCAATTGAGTTACTAATTTCCTTCATTGCAAATTTAGCAATTAACTATATACTGTTTTATAGTATATTTATTTTTTTGAATGCATTTTTAATCCCTAAATATAAAAATATATCTTTATATATCGTCTTTATATCAACATTTTTGTATAGTCTAATCACCTAGTTTAATATGACCTTTTCCAATTTTATAATAATTGTTCTATTTGTCGTTTTATCCACATGTATATTTTATCTTGGAAAATTATTAAGTAAGCTATTTTATATTACTTTATACCTCTGTTTTACTATTATATCAGAACTAATCATACTGCTTGCAGGTTACTTGGTGTTTGGAATGTCAAGGACGCCCGATTCTTTATCTTTTATTACAATTATAGTATTAAACCTACTTAATCAATTAATTGTATTTATACTCATTCAGTTATCTGTCATTCTGTTTTCGAAAACCAGAACACAAATCACAAAAGAATCAAAATCTGCTATATTATTACTGCTCTCACCAATCGCATCAACAATAGCCTTATTCTTAGTAATATATTTAGCTTTTGAAAACTACATAGATTTTAGAGAAGGACTAATATGTCTAGTAATAGCCATTGGTTTGGCTATTTCGAATGTTTTGGTGTTTTATGTACATAATAAAAATCACCAAAGATTTGAACTTGAATTAGAGTATAAGCAATTAAAATCTAATATTGAAATTCAAACAAAATACTACGAGATTATTCAAAAAAACGTAGAAAGTGATAGAAGTCAAATTCACGACTTTAAAAAACATTTATTGCTGATTAGCAAACTGGCTAAGGGCAATCATGAAGTTACTAGGTATGTAAAGGAAGCCACAAAATCCATAGATCAAGAGTATACTCCAGAACGATTCGGTCTTGATAATAAAATCCTGAATTTAATTTTGTTTGAAACTTGCAAGCGTTGTAAACATCATAATATTGATTTTAAATACAGAATATTATATCCTAAAATCGGAAAAATTACTTATGTAGATACTTGTACGATTTTTGCTAACGCAATGGATAATGCCGTTGAATCATGTTTAAACGCAAATAGTTCTAAGAATAAAAATATCGAATTTATAATTTACAAAAATAATAATATGATTTGTGTTTCAATAGTTAATACAAAAGCTAATATTTGTAAGAATTTAGATGGGAAAATAATTTCTACAAAAAATAATCCCATGCATGGGTTTGGACTAAAAAATATTAAGAGAACAGTTCAGCAATATAATGGACTAATGTCAATTGATGACACAGGTGACTTATTCAAGCTATTACTAATCTTTCCTATTAATGGTTGAAATGTAAAAAGTACTTTTTAAAAACGGCTTCTTCAATTTGCACAAAGAACATCAAATCATTGCGCTTCAGAAGGCATAAATAGTTTGGTTGGTTTAAGATATATTTGTATATTCCGACTCTTATCGGTCGGAATATACAAATTTTAATCATAACCCTTAAAAGCAATTTACTACTTTCCAGTCATTATGTTTTGTGCATATTTTTCATTCATGCTAAAATTTAGACTTTTGAGACTTCAATCATTAATGAGGCATCAAAATAACAGATCTGCTTACTTGTAATAAGCAGATCTGTTATTTTATAAGGTAATCTGTTTGTTACAAAGATTATCCATTATATTTCCATGTTCAACAAAAATGCAAAGTTTATCTTTTAATGTTTCATTTATAAATTTCTTTATAGTATCAATACCATCAACATCAAGGTTTGACGTAATTTCATCAAACAGAAATAAATCCGCATTTTTGAGAAGACCTCGTGCAAGAGCAATTCGCTGTATTTGTCCTCCAGAAAGATTACATCCGTTTTCTAATATTATAACATTATCATCCAATGGTAATTGATTCAACAATGCTTTCATTTCAGCTTTTTTCATCGCTTGGCTATATTCACTATCTGAAATTTCCAAACCATAACGAATATTATCCTCAATTGATCCATTAAATAAATATATTTTTTGAGATACCACACTCATATGTTTTCTTATACTGCTCTTCTTGTACCTACTATGACTATTTTGATTATATAAAATATCTCCCGATGCAATCGGATACAATGCTAAAAGCAATCTTAATATGGTTGTTTTTCCAGTCCCATTCCCTCCTTTTACCATTAATTTATCATTGCCTGATAAATTAAAATTCATATTGTTAAATAGAAGATCTCTCTGCGATTTGTACTTAAAACATACATTTTGAAATTCTATAGAATTGATACCTGAAAGCTCCTCTTTTCCCTGATCTTCCTCTTCTTCACAGATTTCATTCATAAAAGAAGTAATTCTTTTAAGTGAGACTAAAGCAGGTACCAGAGTTATAGATAACACTGCTACACTTTGCATTGGTGCATATAATTTTCCAATATAATTAGAAAAAACCATATAATCTCCTATTGTGAGATCTTGAAAAATTACAAATCCCCCTCCTACGACTAAGAGAATAACTCCCGTTATTGTTCCAATAAATGAGAGTACTTCTAAACCTATCGCATAACTATTTGATTGCTTAATACCCATTTTTAACATTTTCTCATTTTCTTTTTTAATTTTTTGTGTCTCTTTATCTTCTACAGAAAGATTTTTAACTTCCTCCATACCTTGAATTGACTGTTGAATTTTATTATTAAGTTTAGCACTTTGCTCTATTGCAATTATAGATGATTTTGAAACTGCTTTCATATTCTTTCTTCCAATTATGTAAAATATAGGAGATATTATTAGCAAAATTATAGTTACAATTGGATTTATAGTAAAAAGAACAATGCACACGCCAATAAACTCAAAAATAGTTATAATAACTTTCATTGTACTAACCGAGAATAGGCTAGCCACATTATTAACCTCATTAATTCTTGCAGTTATATAGCCGCTTTCATAAACTGTAAAGAATTCCATAGGTAAGTTTATTACTTGCTGTGTAACATCATTTCGAAGATTTGCAATAAGCTTTTGCGAACATTTATTCAAAATAAAAGTGGATCTGTAGTTTAAAAAAGAATTAATGGAATATAACACTAACAAAATTGCACTAAAAATAAGTACATAGTCAAACTCGCCAATCAATATACCTTTGTCAAATATATTTTTAATTATTAATCCAGGGAAGATATTAAGTCCTGCAAGAGAAATCAAAATTGCGAACGTTAAAATTGCATCTTTCTTGCTTGCAGCTATATACTTCCAAATAAATTTTATTGAATTCAAAAAGTCACCTCGGCTAAATTCTATTACAGAATTTCATTCCTTTAAAATTTTTACTTGCAAACGAATCAAGTGCTCTACAATCAAAACATACCAAATTTTTTTCACAATTGCAACAACTTTCTAAATCTTTTTTTGTAACTGTCCAGTACTTTTTATGTTTACGTTTATAAAAAATCTCCCATAGTGTTTCCTCCATAATGTTTCCAAGCAAATCTCTTAGCATTACACAAGGATATAGGTTTCCATCACAGGCAATAAATATTTGACCATATAGGCAATTGTTAAAAACTTCTGTGTATTGATATGTAAAAACATTCACATCAAGTTTTCTCACAGAAACATCCATCATCTTATCATAATATAGTGGTGAATAGAAAGCATTAGTAGGATAGATATATATTTCTTGCAAATTTATGTCATTTAATTCATTCTTAATAGTTTCTACACAGTCTTCGTTGAATTTGCTTACAATAAGATGAGCAAAAAAGTTTATATTACTATTTCTTAAAAATGATATGCCTTGTTGCACATTTTTATAGATATCAACTGGACTTTCCATTATGTTATTATATGCTTCTTGATTAGTTCCAAAAAGCTGCAATATAATTGTAACTTCATGAGATTTAATAAACGCTGCTTTTTCTTTATCAATTAAGCTACCATTAGTAAAAACAACACATTGGATATTATTTTTATACAATTTTTCAATTAACGGTTTTAGTAAATCCCAGCAAAGAAAGGGCTCACCACCAATGAAGTCCACTCTTTCTACTCCGAGTTTAATTGCACTATCTATAATCCTGTCATAATCATATAAAGATAACCTTTGCTTATCACTCCACTTTTTGCATCCACAAGTCCGATAAACAAGGTTATCAGAAGTACAGAATTTGCAATTAAAATTGCATTCTCCTGTCAATTCAATACTAAGACGTTTTAGACGAAATTTATTAAGGCGTTCATTTTTCAGAAGATCAGTGTTAATCGTTTTAATTTTTTCTATATGGACATTTGAGCTATAATAATCACCCAAACCATAATCTTGAAGTTTATCTAGAAGTATGTTAACTTCTTCTCCCCATCTTTTAGAACACTCTTCAATACTTAAATTATTTTCAATTATATTAACTAATATTTGATATTGAATATTTGAATAATCATAATTGCTTTGTTTAATTGTATCAAAAAGAGACAATATTTCTCTATCTCGTCCAAAAGTGGGAATTACCTCAGGAGCAATCTTAAAGTACATAGCTATTCCCTCCAGTCTAATTAATTAGTTGTTTGATCTTTCAATAAACTATAATAAAGTCCAAATGTTGATCCAATACTTTCCTTAAAATCATTACATAATTTCTGATTAAATACAAATCCTCGATCAGATTCCATATGCACATAGCACATACTACAAATATTTTTTAAATTGCAATCTTTACATTTAACATCTAATATGGCAAGAACTTCTTTCAAATATTGAGTAATTTTTTCATAATCGAACCCAGTGTAAACATTTCCTATTGTATAGTTCGGATTAATCTTCTCACAAATATGAAAGTTTCCTTCAACATCAATGGATAACTTATGTGAACCTGGTATGCAAACACCTCTTAAGAAATTTGTATTGTAACACATTTTAGAGGAACATGTCATTGTAAAACCATCAAACAGCTTTTTTAGAAAATTATTTTTTTCTCCTGTTCTCATAGAATTTTGATACATCTTTAACAGCTTCATTAATTGTAAATTTCTTTCATCCAATATCTCTTCAGTAGATTGATTCTTGTAGTAATCAGTATTTTGATTGTTAACTTTATTAATATTCAGTATATTATCCTGTAATTCTTTGTTTTCTGCAAAAAAATCATTCATACTTTTCAAATCTGTAAGGTTATCATACGTAATTAAAATATGATATGGCATCACTTCTTCATTTTGGGTTCTTCTTGCTTCAGTAGCACTATGTAATGTTAATAGATTGTTGAACACCCTATCAAATGTGCCTTTATTATTTCTATCAACACGATTTCTGTCATGTTCTTTTTGACCACCGTCAAGACTTATACTGATTGAAAATCTATTTTCTAACATATATTTTACTTTGGAATTATCCATCAGCAATCCATTTGTTGTAATTGAAAATACATAATCTTCAAATTTCTCTTTGGTATACTCAACAATTTTTACTATTGTATCCCAGCAAAGTAGCGGTTCCCCACCATAAAATCCAATACTTGGTCTTAAATTCGGATTACTCTCTATGCTTTTATAATTGATACTATGATAATAATCAATTGCTTTTTTTGCTATTTCAAAACTCATCCATCTTTTATCAAAATGTTTACTATACTCATAGTGATCTGAAAAGATGCAATATTTACATCTGAAATTACATTCATCAGTCATTATTAGACATATATGACCAATTCCCCCATCGATAATTATCTGCTTGATTAGACTCTCATTTACATCAATAATTGCAGATGGATTATTATAGGAAAAAAGATTATATTTCTTAATTTTTTTTATGATGGAATTTTGCTCATCATTCCAGTTAAAATCCTGCAACGTAGTTCCTTTCCCGATTTTTACCAGAAAATTCTTTTCTTCATTGTTGATTGGGAGAACAATACCAGTGCTGTCATCATAAAAATATTCTGCATTTTCTGATTTGAAGAAAAAAGGATTTACTATAAACATTAAATCACATCCTTATAATTAGTTTTTTAGTACAAAGTGGAGTAAAGTATATTTACTCCACCTTATTCATAGATTATCCCTTATAAAACTTACCTTCGCCAAGGCCTGCTCCAATAATATCAGCAACCGGAGAAATAGTATCTAATGCGCAAGTAGCGAAGCATGCTGCAGCACATTGAACTGTACACCATAATGCATTTGCCATAATGTCACCTCCTTTTTTTGAAATTTATGATAAAAACTTTTAATTGAGAGTCTTTATCTATGTATTATTTTAACTCATCGTTAAAAAATATAGGAATTTTATGTCATAAAAACGATTTTTTATGTACTAAGTGTAAAAATGTCTGTTATTAACTAATTTGAAGTATTTATAACTGAACCCCCTTCCGGCTAAAGCCCAACATCATAAACTTAAGGAATATTTGCTCTATTATTTACTGTTTTCGGTGGAAAATAATTTGGGTCCTTCATATTTCATAAGAAAAAAGAGCATAAAAGTCCCTTCATTCATAGATGGGTTTTTATGTTGTAAGTGGTAAACTATAACCAGCAGATTTAGGCAAATAAAAATAAAGCACTGCATATTTTTTCTCATAATATACAGTGCTTCATGATATAAATGTCTTTGTATACAGTCTGAGCAGAGGAATAAACCTCTATTTTCTTTTGCCTATTTTAGTGGATTGGTATACCATAACCATAAATTACATTATTGCCGACCTCATAGCTTTTCTGTTTGCAAGCATCACCTGAATTACCCTCAATGGTATAGACCGTGCCATTTTCTACTTTTTCAACAATGCCTACATGGTCTGTCGTACCATCACCTTCCCAATCAAAAAAGATGATATTTCCTGCCGTCGGCGTATAGTTTCTATCTTGCCATTGTCCATGCTGCTGAAACCATTGGACACCGTCTGAACAAAGAGAGAATTTTGGAATCACTCCTGCATCAATATAGCCGCACTGTTCGGCACACCAACTGACGAAGCAGGCACACCATTCCACACGGGAATCAAAACCATACCATGACCAGTAAGGCTGACCTCCAACATTGCCAAGCTGTGATGCTGCCACCTCTACAATCGCTTGATTTCCCATTCCCGTAGACATCCTGCCAAACGGATAATACCGCAACACATGGGATACATACTGGGTATCCCCATAGCCTGACCACCCAAGGCGTTCCGCCATCATGGTTGAAAATTCAACTGCATTTGCATAGGTGTAACCGCCATAATTACTCTTTGCCCACGAGATATAGCCATTACCATAATTGTAGCCTTGCAAAGCCAACTTGATATTATCCATGTCTATCGGGCTTTCTACCTCTGCTGTTTTTAAACTGGATGCAAGGTTTTGAATGCCTACATTAATAGAATACTCTGGGTCGGTAATCCCATTCGGTGTGTTGGGATACTTTGTATTGAAACCACATTCGGAAGCCTGCATCGGGTCACTTCCTTTTCCGCCTGACTCCTGCATCATGACTGCTTTAATCAGCTCCACATATTCAGGAACGCCATGCTGTGCGGCATATTTTTGTATCAGCGGCTCATAGGCTTCCACCTCTGCACTGACGGATGTGTAGGAGGAATTACTGCCGCTTCCACCCACCAAGCTAAAGAGAGCACCGAATAATACAACAATCAATATAATGAGTACCGCTATCCAACCACCTGCAATAATGGCAGAAATAAGAGCTTTCGTACCTGCAATAATCGCCTTTATTGCGGAAACCGTTGCCTTGACCGCCACTTTTACGGCATGAGCTGTGGCTTTGGCGGTGGTTTTCGCTGCCTGTGCCGCTTTCTGTGCCGCCTTTGCCGAGGTTTTCGCCGCCGCCTGTGCTGTTTTGACAGTCTGCTCCGTGGTCTTGATTGCCGTCTTTGCGGCGGATTTGGCTGTTTTTACGCCTTTCTCCGTGGTTTTGACCACAGACTTGGCAGAGGTCTTAACTGTCTTTTTTGCACCCTTAGCCGACTGCTTGATTGTTTTCTCAGCTTGTGGTGCAGTTTTTACGCTTTGGGCAGACACAGAAGAATAAGTTTGACGGGCAGCACCCTGACGAGCCTGTGAGCTTGCCTGCCCGGAAGCTGTCTGAGCCTTTTTCTTCTCGGCGGCTTGCATTGCTCTTTTTGCTTTAAAATCAGCCGCTTTATCCTTTGCCTTGATGATATTTTCTTTGGTATTCCGAACGCTTTTTCGTCCCTGTTTATCAAACTGATGGACACCTTTTTCACTTATACGTCCTGTAGCATGAGAAACTTTGTCGGTAGCGTATTCCGTAGCTGAGTTTTCATCTGAATAAAGTCCATGTTCCGCTTTTTCCTTTGTCTTAGCATAAGAGGACTTCATACGTTCGGCGGCGGTAGCTGCCTTATCTATGGTCTTAATCGTACCCTTGACTGCATCTCTGGTTTTTATCTTTCTATCAGCCATTCAAATCCTCCTTTCCCAGAAGATTTGCAGCAGGTTACACAACCTTTTTTGCCACCACCACGAGTCTGCCGTTGTTTGCGGAATACTCACAGGTGGAGAGGGTAATCAGCCTGTCGCCATACTCTGCCGTCACACCTGTATCATACAAAGAAAGCTCCTTACACTTATCCACATAAGCGTCAAAGGAGCTTTCATCTTCTGAATCTACAAAATCATAATAACGGTAGCCACTGGAGCTGTAGGCAACCGTTTTGAATACGGCAATAATCTCATATTCAACGTGTTCGGTCAGCGTATCAAACTGGATAATCTTGTGTTCCTCATAGAAACTCTGGGCTTTATAGCTTTCCAATGCACCAAACATCTTTTGTCCTCTGATATGATGACCATAGATGATAAGGTTGTCACTGGTGGCAAGGTCGCAGTTCTCCTGTATATACGGAACACCCAAATCACTGTATTCCTTATAAAAATTGCGTTTGAGGTAGTAGTTTGGGTTGTCTGGTGTCTGCATCACGGGATAATTGATGCTTGTCCCGTCAATCTTAATCCAACCAACCATGTCGGAGTTCTGTAAAAACAAGTCTCCATATTCTGGAAGTGCCGTACCATCTTCCGTAAGGACTGCTTCCTCCGTATCGGGTGGCTGTTCCACTATCTTGGTAAGGTCGTCAAAGGCTTCCACCTGCTCGGCTTCCTGTGAATAGTGGTGGTAAATCTGATAGCCGCAAAAAGCCGTTACCCCTAAAAGAGCAACGGCAGCAATGATACAAATATTCTTTTTATATTTTCCCATAATCGTTTCCTTTCTTATCGTGTATTATCCAGTTGCTTTTTCGGAGTAGTAAGCTCCCTGCAATATTCCGGGTATTTTATCTTAATGCCTTCCATAAAGTAGGGAGCGAACTCACAGCAGAACAGGTCATAGGGCGTAAAGTCGCCCCTGTTTTCCTGTTCCGTGTAACCGTTCCAGAGGTTAAAGGCAAGGCGGCAGACCCGTACCGTACCGCTTGTCTGCCAACCGCCGTGCATACCGTCAGGCTTGATACAGTCCTCCTTAAAATCAAACATCTGCCCGATATTTCTCCTTGTTTCCCCTGCAATCCCCATAATATAGAAAAATGCTCTGTGGTAACTATCATTTGTCCTGCATCTGCCCATCATTTCCAGAAAAAAATCCTGATGTGCCGTAGACTTGAATACTATTTTTGACATCGTGTACCTCCTTTTGATTGTGTATTAATAATAAATATTGATACTAACTCCCTTTTTTAGATAATAGTTAGTGATAATTTTAGCTTTTAGAAATAAGGGCAGACGTTACATCCGCCTTTGATAGCTGTTACCTCGCTTTTTCCTGTGACAATGGTTTTAAATCAGCCTGCTTTGCCGATTGCTCTGCACGAATGGCTTTCAAACTTTCTTTCACGGACGGCTTTTTTTCCTCACGCTGTTCCAACTTCGCCACTTTTTTCATGGTGTTGTCTGTCATCTTCTCCATATTGGATAAAAGACTGCCAGTAGCTGCAAATAACTTTCGTACCTTTGCCAGAACACCTTTATCGGGATTGTGCGGCGTGACTTCCTTCGCCTGTCTGCCAAACAGTGTCCTGCCGATATTCTTTGAATGTTCACCAATGGAATGAATTTCACTGTTAATTGTACCGATTTTAGAAATATCCTCGTTGACGGATTTCACTGCATTTTGAAGCCCCAGTTTTAGATGGGATAATGCGGAGTAAATACCCATTGCATTGACCGCCTTTTGAAGTGCTGCTACGCCTTTTTTCTTAAAAGCATCTACGGCATTGACAGCGGATTTCACCAGATTATTTTTGACTGTGACAAGCTGGCTTTTGACTTCAGATACCTTTGTCTCTGCTTTATCCACGACACGCTGTACGGTTGCTTTCACCCCTTTATCCTGTATCTGCTCAAGCTGCCCCCGTACTTCTTTCAGTTCCTCAAGCACCTGACCGAACCCCGTCTCCATGCTTTCAATATAATGGACAAGGCTTTCTATTTCCTGCTTTTCCCTGCCCATGCTGTTTTCATCTAAAACCTAGTGGTAGAATATAAATAGTACAAGTTAAAAGTGGAAAATTCCAAAATAAAAGTTATAATTAAATTAAAGAAGATGGAGGAATGGAACATGAGTAAACAGTATGATAAAAAGTTTAAAGA
>Ga0153997_1000439_pt1 | contig 12051 bp, 16 predicted proteins | sample TSNC081MetaG_FD_104750 | JGI IMG/M metagenome (GOLD analysis project Ga0153997, IMG submission 104750) | Attine ant fungus gardens microbial communities from North Carolina, USA - TSNC081 MetaG | ecosystem: Host-associated > Fungi > Mycelium > Unclassified | place: USA: North Carolina, Lumber...
CTGTCTGACGAAGAAAAAAGCATTGTGATTATAGACAAGAACAAAGATTCCTTCTGCAAACTCGCGCCATCTTTCGGAGGAATCATACTTATAGGTGACGCAACAGAAATCTCCGTGTTAAACGAAGCGGAAATCGAAAAGGCAACGGCGGTTATCTCGGTTACTAATAATGATAATACAAACATCATGGTAGCGCAGCTTGCCAAGGAATTATTTCAAATCGGCCAGGTTGTCGCGCGGCTTTACGATCCTGAACGGGAGTGTATCTACCGGGAATTTGACATCGCTACAATATGCCCGGCTGTTTTATCCGCAAAAGAAATTGACAAGCTGCTGGACGCATCGCAAGAAATGGAGGATGCCGGATGAAAAAAAGAGTTGTTTTAATTGGAGGCTTTAATAAGACAAAATCGTTGGCTACTTCACTGATAAAGAAAGGCTATCATGTGACTGCTATTAATAATGATACGCAGAATTGCCAATCGCTGGCCAAGATCGAAAAACTCACCGTTTTTAATGGGGATGGATCAAAGCCTTTCATTCTGGAGGACGCAAACGTCTACAATGCCGACATCGCCATTGTACTTACCGAGAGAGATGACAGCAATCTTGTGATATGCCAACTGTGTAAAAAAAGGTTTCATGTTAAAAAGACCGTGGCATTGATTTCCGACCCCAAAAAGACGGAGTTTTTCTATCGGATGGGGATCGATTCCGTGGTGTGTGCCATTTCAGCCATTGCCGGGATCATTGAGCAGCAGACCTTTTTGGACGAAATGGCAACATTGGTACCGGTTGGCGAAGGGCGTATAAGAATCGCACAGGTTCCTATATCGGGAACCGCACCGGCCGTGGATAAGAAACTATGGGAATTAAGCCTGCCGAAAGAGGTGATTATCGGATGCGTCTTGCGAGGTGATAAAAGCATGATACCGCGCGGTGATACGAGGATACTGGCCGGAGATATATTGGTGCTTATATCATCCGATGAACACGAAGTGGCGGCGGTGAAGGAGCTGACGGGACGGTGAAGTATTGGAGAAAACTTTTATTTGACAGCAGTAATTACGGAAAGCTACTGCTGCTCATCGGAATACTTATCATATTTCCGCTTATGGTCTTGCCGTTTTATCCGGAAGAAACAAAATACATAGCAGCGTTTTTGATTCCATCCGTAATTTCCATTGTTTTGGGTACTGCCGTATGTATATTAGCTCCGCACAAGGAGGAGGGTTTTACCGAATGGCAGTCACCTTTGCAAAGAGGAAGCCTGCCTGTTATGTTTGCCTGGTGTTTCTCTTTTCTTGTCGGTGCTTTGCCATTTGTTATAGCAGGACAGTTAAGCTTTATTCATGCTCTTTTTGAATCCGTCAGCGGATGGACGACCACCGGACTTTCTGTTGCAGATGTGACTGTCATGCCGCGTATTTTCTTGTTTCATCGCAGTTTTATGCAATTTTGCGGCGGATTGGGATTTATTATCATGATCGTCATGCTCGTTCAAGGAAAGCAGTCCATGAACCTTTACAATGCGGAAGGACACCCGGATCGGATAATGCCAAGCCTTAAACGAACCGCAAGGACAATTTTTTCATTATATACCGGTTTTCTTATATTAGGCACATGGCTTTACTGGGTATTTGGTATGAAATTGTTTGATGCCGTTTGCCATACCATGTCTGCATTATCCACAGCCGGTTTTGCAACACAAGCGAACAGTATCGGGGAATATGGCAGCCTGCCGATTGAAATTATTACAATCGTACTTATGCTGATAGGATCAACTAATTTTGCAATTCTTCTTTTGCTTGTGAAACGTAAATTCCGAAGAATGGTTCGTGTAAGTGAATTTCATTTCTTAATTGGGCTATTGCTTATCTTTGTACCATTAGTGGCGTTCTCACTGATTAAGGATATGAATATGGGCATTGGTGAAAGTATTATTAACTCCTTATTTGGGATTGTGACTACCTTCTCAACAACGGGATATTCTACCATGAATTATGCGCAGTGGCCGCCTTTTGCGGTAGGACTTTTGATTCTGCTGATGATTATTGGTGGAGGTGCGGGTTCTACAGCCGGCGGTATTAAGCTGTCACGTACATATCTGTTGATTCGAATCACCTGCGAGAACATCCGCAAACGGCTCTCCCCACCGCAGCGTATAACAGCACCTTTTTATTACAGGGTACAGGGTAAAACACCGATTGATGACACCCTGATCAAGGATACCGTCGGGTTTACCACTTGCTATCTGGGTGTTTTCATAATCGGAACGCTCTTATTGACATTAACTTCCGGCAGCTCGCTCTTTGATGCTATGTTTGAGTTTGCATCCGCATTCGGCACTGTTGGAATTTCAAACGGGCTGACGAATGCAGATGCTGCCGCAGGCACATTGATCGTTCAAATGATCGGGATGATCCTTGGCCGGCTGGAGATATTTATTGTGTTCGTCGGAGTTTATTCAGGTGCGCAGGCCCTAAAGCAGCAGCTTCAGAAGAGAATTAAAAAAGCGTAACTGGCTGCACGCCGTTACGCTTTTGCCGTTGATATTGGAGGAAGTTGTCCTGTAACTATATCAAGATACGATTTTGTATGTATATTCAAATAATCGCAATGACCGTATCCACGAAAAATTATTATCTTTGCCTTTTCGTATTCCCTTATCCTATGTTTGCATAATATAGCTGGTTCTTTACTTCCGAAAAAGAAGGTGATTTTTGACTGTTCTTGAACATCAAGGGGCACTAATTCGTTGCTATAACAAGCGTCTGGCAAATTCCGAACACTGGGCTCACTCATTTGCCGTGTAATTCTCACCATTCGTTCAGCAGCTTTATCATAATCTTTCCTAAATTTTTCAACTGCTTTTTCGGGATTGTCATTACAATATCTCCATATTCGTAAAAACTGGCTTCTGACAATGCTTTTGATTATTCTTCCGAACTTGAAAAAGGGAATACCATCAAGATACAATCGCTGAACATGTATATTACTATTCTGAAATACACGAAATGCTACAAGCGCGCCTAAAGAAGTACCTAATATGAAATCCAGATTTGTAAAGCCTTGTTTTATTAAATAGTCATTAATTTTCTTTACTTGCTCCTGTAAAGAAATAAATTCAGTTTTACCATCATGTCCGTCTAACGTGGGAAGAATCAAAAAGTAGTCATCCGCTAAATGCTCTCTAAATTTATTAAAGCAAGAAGCATCATTGAGCATTGGATGAATAAGTAACGCCATCGGTTTCCCTGTTTGACCAACTGTTTCAAATGTCATATTATTTCTCCTTAATTTATATTTTTCCATTTAATAGTTTCAGCCATTCCCTTTGCCTTTGCCTGTAAAACAAGCAGCTCCACAAAAACCGGCACATATCTCAACCTCGTCAGTATAATGGGTCAGGCTATCATTTATTTACCTAACATCAAATGTTAGACATTTACAAGGTTATAACACCCGTATGCTCAAGCAGTATTTTCAAACCTATCAATACCAGTATAACACCACCGGCAAGCTCGGCTTTTGATTTGAACTTTGTACCGAACACATTGCCGATTTTCACACCGACCATGGACAAAACAAGCGTGATAATGCCGATGAAGGAAACTGCCGGGATAATTCTGACTTGAAGGAAAGCGAATGAAACGCCTACCGCCAGCGCGTCAATGCTAGTTGCAAGTGCAAGGGGAAGCATTTTTGCAGGTTTTAAGGAGGCTTCCTCCGAATCAGGACGTTTCCCTTCCGGACATTCTCTGTCCGTGCATGTTTCAACAGGACATTCTCTATCTGGACAGCCTTCTTCTTTGAAACTGCCTATAATCATTTTCGCTCCGATAAGAGCAAGGAGCACAAAGGCAATCCAGTGGTCAATGTTGACAATCATATCTGAAAACTGTGACCCGACAAGGTATCCTATTAACGGCATAGCGGCTTGAAAGAATCCAAAATACAGACCAACAATCAACGCTTTTTTGCATCCTACTTTTTGCATGGACAATCCGTGACAGACAGCAACAGCAAAGGCGTCCATTGAAAGACCAATCGCAGTAAGGAGCAGTTCTAATATACTCATTTTTGACCTCCCGAATATCGTAAGTCGAATTAAAAGGAAAAAGCTCAGGCGTTGCTTTTACAAGCATATACCTGAGCTTTTTGAAAAAATAAAAAGACCATGTATAGCTGTAAAAGATATACATGAGTCTCGTTTTTTAAGACAAGCCAGACCACAAAAGGCCAGCATGTTGACTTGCCACACACTATCGTGCGCTAACTACTCCCTCACGAGCTTATTAAATTATTCCGATTGTACCATACAAACTACATAAAATCAAGCGCGATTTTTCACTTTCTACGGCGATGAGGGAAATATTGTCGTTGTTTTGGGCGGGTGGTTATGGTATGATAAATATGGTTTTTATGTTCGTCTAGGGACGATCGGCGAATGAAGATTATTTATATAATGGTGGTGTATTTATGGACTTTGATTTTTTAGAAGTAAACAATAAGAAACAAATAGAGGAACTGTCAGAAATCGCAAAGCTAATATGGTCTGAGTATTTCCCCAAAATTATTACGCCGGAACAAATCGAATACATGGTTGAAAAATATCAATCGGCCGACGCTATTGCAAGGCAAATTTCAAATGATGGTTATAAGTATTTTATGGTTTTCGGCAATGGAGAAGTTTTAGGATATCTCGCAGTAAAAGCAGACAGGAATCAATTGCTATTGAGCAAATTGTATCTTAAAAAGGAGTTTCGCGGCAAAGGTTATTTTAACGAAATGCTTTCATTTGCCGAAAAGATTGCGAAAGAAAAAGGGCTTAATTCCCTTTACCTTACTGTAAATAAGCATAATGACAATTCTATTGCTGTCTATCTTAAAAAGGGGTTTTTTATTAAAAAAGAGCAGGTAACAGATATCGGTAATGGATTTGTTATGGATGATTATGTTATGGAAAAAATGATTTAGGTTATAAGAGCTTTATATGTGGTGCCCCTTAATTTCTAAACACGCGGCGGGCATATTAGAAAACTACCCGCCGCGCTTTCCGTTCAGTAAAACCCTGAGTACCGCAAACCCAACAGGGATACCCAACAACGCTCCCAATCCCCCATAGACAAGGCTTTCAAGCATCAGGATATTGGTAACAGCTTTTTCCGTTGCCCCTATGCTTCGGAATGTACCGATCACAGGTAGCCGCTCCAGTGTAATGACCTTATAGCTGCTAAATATAATAAATACGCTTATTGCCACGGAGAAAAAACTAATCAAGAAAAATGGCATGGACTTTTGCCGGGCGTCCGCCTCTACCTGCGTCTCGTTTACAACACGGTTTACTTTGTATTTTTGAGGGAGGCTTCTTCCAACTCTGTTTGTAAGTTGGCTGTACCCACGCCATTCGAAGGCTCAATCAGAATTTCGCTATATCCTTCGCCGGAACCGAGAATAGCGGATAGTGTTTCAACCGGAATAAGAGCGTTAAAGCCTCGTGTATGCCGAAGAAATACCGTATCATAAGCCGCAATCGCTGCTACCGTAAATTCATATGCTTCACCGTTAATCCACAGAGTAAAGAGATCGCCTTGTTCCACACCGAATTTCGATGTAAACCGATCCGGTAAGACAATTTGATTACCTGTAAAATATATTAGCTCGCCTCCATCCAAAAGGCGGGGGCGATTGATGTTTGCAAGCTCCCGGGGATTAGCGGCAATCACATCAAAGTTTTCATAATAGCCATCCTCTTTATACAGCGCCATCGTCTCGACCATGCCCACGGCATGATTTATGGAAGGCAAGCTCGGAATACTGTCGCTTATAATCCAGTTTTGATTACCCTCCGCATTGGAAGCAAGGGACACCGACAATGTGGCGCTTCCGGCCATACCACGGGACATTTTGCGCTGTGCTTCGGCATAACTGTCCCCAATGCACAAGGAAACAAACAGTAAGGTAGTGGACAGGACGATGGACAGCAGCATAACCGCAGTTCGCATCTTTCTGTCCCTGATATTGTTTAGAATGTACTTCAAAATGATCTTCATTGAAACGCCTCTCTCTTTTATTGAATGCCCTGCAACAGAGCATCCTCAATTGCTTTTTTAACTGTGTCGCTTGTAAGGGTAGCCCCCGATATAGCGTCCACCTCCAATGACTGCCCCGCAAGCACATCACCGGCAATCATTTCCGCTTGCGGTAAATAGGATTTCTTATGTTCCAGTATTTCGATACCCCTGATTTCATGACCGCTGACCTCGACCTTGACAACAGCGAACAGGACTTTGTTTTGACAAATGCCAATGTATGTCCCGTCCTCCACCGTGTTCAAATCAACCCGCCCTATGTCTAAGGTGCTTGGCCGCAGCAATGAAGCAACAACCACGAAAGACGCCAATAAAGTAATGACAACAGCAATCGAAATATTTCGCGCTTGTTTGTTTTTCATTTTCCCACCACCTTGTACCGGAAAGAAGTCCGGTCGTCCCGTAGGGACGGCTTTTCGCAAAGCGAAAAGTACTGAAATTGCCCAAAACAAAAAGGCTGCAAACCTTTTTCACTAGGGAGAATATAAGCTTGCAACCTTAATCTATCTTTCAGCTAACCTTAATTTAACCTTAATTTAGGATGGGGAAATATCTTTGGAAACTAAATCGTACGATGTTCACCGTCCAAAAATATTCATCACCCCATGAAGAAGCATTGTTGAATAACTATTTTTTGTTTTAAGACGCAAAGCGCCCAAAACAATTCCGTAACATAATCCGATGATAGCTTTCCATAACATGACGCTTGCAAGTCCCGTTTCTGTCCTGAATGCAAGGGAATCAATATATCCCAAGTGCCAAAGCGCAAATAGAACAGTCGAAACAATATAGGCAACCAATTCTTTATCAAAAATAGAATTGAGCCTATCCCAGATATATCCCCTAAATATCAATTCTTCAAATATCGGTGTTACAATGCTACCATAAAGCAGGAGCATGATTGCTTGAAATCCACCTGAATAATTTGAGGGCGTAACCACAAATAAAACAGCCGCTATACACGTTCCCAATATGTAAAACTTATTGAAGCGTTCAGGGAAAACCGATAAAGCCACCTTTTGCTTTTTTGCAAAGAAAACAAACAAAATCGAAAGAATAATCATCCCAATCATTGAAGCAATGTGGTCGGTATAATTTGTCCTCTCAACAATAATAAAAATAATCTGTTTTATGATAAATAGAGAAAGCTGTAAAACTATCAAGGAGCCAATAATAAGCAGTACAGCTTTTATTCTTCTGTTCTTCACACAGTCACCGCCTTTAATCTGAATTTGATAGAGGGAAGCATATTGTTATGTTCGTACCGGCGTCTGGCGCACTTTCCACGAAAATATCCCCGCCGTGAAGCTCAATAATCTGTTTCGCAATTGCCATGCCCAGTCCCGTACCTTCCGCTTTTTCATCCGTATTCGTGCCGCGGTAATACCGCTCGAACAGCCTGCTCACTTCCTCCGCGTCCATGCCTCTGCCATGATCTTCTATGGTTATCCTCGTTTTATCGGTAGCTTGTATCCCTATGCGGATTACAGTACCTTCGGGATTATGTATGAGTGCATTTATGATTAGGTTATTGATTGCCCGCTTCAACAGCCTTTCGTCAAAAGAATAGCTTATCTCTTTGTCCTCGCCTATGAAGCTGATATTTCTGTCAGAATAATCCGGTTGGTTCAGTATGTCAATTATGCTCTCTTTCAGAAAGCGGGTTAGGTTCGCTTGACGCATATTCAGGGGAATCATGCCGTTTTTCAGTTGATAGGTCAGCTTCAAATCATTTACCAACGCTCCGGCATATTCCGCGTTTTTCAAGATAACCTGTCCAAACTCAATACGGTCGGCTTCGGTAATGGGATATTCCGGGTCGGCCAGAAGCTCCGCGTGTCCTCTGATGGGGGATAATGGCGTTTTAAGGTCATGGGTAATATTCGTCAGCCATTCTTCCCGTTGCGCTTCATTACGCGCTGCTTCTTCGTCGCTTGCCAGCAGTTCCGCGTTCATATCATTTAAGCTGTCATAAATGTCCTGAAAAACTCCTTTTGTGTGGATCGGCTCATATAGCCGGTATGCAATTAGCCTCACGGATTGCGTCGTTTTGCGGAATGCCTTGTAATCCAAAGGCCGAATATCCCGCCGCACACGATCATCAACAGACCGGTAACGGATAGCAAAATCAAAAGAATTGACTTGCCGCCTGTAAAGCTGTCGCCATCAAGATACATGGTAACTTTAGAGATGTTCATTGGGAAACCGATGATGTACGTCCATTGCTCGGCGTCATATTCAACCATCCCTACGCAGACCGTAAGCTCCATACTATCTTCGCCCTTATATAGCTCCAAAAACTCAATCGGAGCATAGTGGGTTTGCTGGATGGGCGTCGTATTATGGGAATAGACTTCATTACCGTTAGCGTCGATAATCTGTATCCACAAATTATTGTTATCAAGTTCTGTTATTCCGTCGTTGCAAACGGTAGGTAGATTATCCTCGGCTACAATATGTCCGGCAAAATCTCTTGTGAACCTAAGCGGCCAGTTGCTTAATACGCTGTTGCCGTTTGGGTCGGTTGAGGTTATAACGCGGGACAGTAGTCCTATGCCGACAAGGATTATCGCAAGGAAAACGACGGACATAATGACGTAGAGCATGATAATTGACTTGTAGCTTGATTTTTTCATGGAATCACACCCGCTTTTCCAGCTTGTATCCCAGTCCTTTTATTGTAATGATTCGTTTGGGATTAGCCGGGTCATCTTCAATCTTTTCACGCAGATGGCGGATATGTACCATCATAGTGTTGTCAACGCCAGTCCCGTATTCGCCGCATACCTGCTCATACAGACGTTCTTTGCCTATGATTTTACCTACGTTTCGCGCCATGTACTCTAATATCTGATATTCACGGGCTGTCAAGCTAACCTCTTTGTCTGCCTTATATACCCGCTGGCTATCGGTATCTATTTGAATACCGCCAGCCTCGATAATTGTTTTGAACTGTGGATTGTTTTGCTCAAATTGCTTGCGTCGCAACTGCGCCTTTATGCGAAAGGCAACCTCTTTGGGGCTGAACGGTTTTGTCACATAATCATCGCCGCCGCTGCTCAGTCCTAATATTTTATCTACATCATCGCTTTTGGATGATAGAAACAGGATGGGACAGATTGAAAACTCGCGGATTTTTCTACATACTTCTATACCGTCAATCCCCGGCAGCATAATATCAAGGATAATTACGTCCGGCTTTTCAGTCCTGCATATTTGAATCGCGCTTTCGCCGCTTGTCGCTTTCAAAATATTTTGAAAGCCCTCTTGCCGCAGTACCTTTTCCAAGAGGTTCATAATATCCCGCTCATCATCCACAAGCAGGATTTTATTCGTATTTACATTTTCATTCATCTTCACCACCTCCAGATTTTTGATTGACCTTGTATCTTCCGTCCACCGGTTTTCCGCACTTGCCGGAACGAGCCATAGATTACCCTTTTTTATAGCGCCCTTAATCCGTCCGGCAGAACAATAATAGTTGACCATGCGGGCGGTAACGCCCCATTTTTCACCAGCTTCTTTTACCGTTAAGTAATCTATAGTTTTCACCATCCAGAGCTTATTCTTCTAATATATTTCGGTATGACGAAATACGCAAGCAAAAAATATGTTGAGGAATAACTTTCTTAACAAGCATATGCTTGTTTTTCGTCTTGAAGTCTTCTGATGAACGAAGTATAATGCTCACGGAGGTGTATATGCATGGATTATGTAACAACAAAAGAAATTGCTATCAAATGGGACATATCAGACCGCCGGGTATTACAATATTGCCACGCCGGACGCATTAAGGGCGCTGTGAAAATGGGAAATACATGGCTTATTCCAAAGGATACGGCAAAGCCTGTAGACGGGCGGAAAAAGCCAAAAAGCGACGGAGGGCATAATGGAGTTTAATAAAAAGCTGCAACAACTTAGAAAGGAAAAAGAATTGACGCAGGAGCAGCTTGCGGAAGAATTATTTGTGTCCAGGACTGCTATTTCAAAATGGGAATCCGGGCGAGGATATCCGAGCATTGATTCGTTAAAGGCTATTTCAATACGGTTTTCCGTATCGATTGATGATTTGCTTTCCGGTGAAGAACTTATTTCGCTTGCCGAACTAGAACAAAAAGAAAAAACAAAGAGTATGCGTGATTTGGTGTTTGGCATACTTGATTGCATGATGGCATTGTTGTTTTTTCTTCCTTTTTTTGGGCAGCAGGAAAATGGCATAATAAGAGTTGTGCCATTGCTTTCTTTCACCGAGACTAGAGACTATATATGGGTCACATTTGTTTTGATCGTGGGATTGATAACTGTTTTTGGTATCGTCCAATTGGCTCTCCAGAACTGGCAAAATCGAATATGGTTGAAAAGTAAAATTGTAATCTCTATTGCTTTAAGCGTATTCGCAATGATGTTTACAATAGCGAGCCGACATCCATATCCGGGGGCGTTTTTGCTTTGTATCCTTGTTCTAAAAGGAATTTTGCTCTGGAAACAGCCATGACACAAATCGTATCGCAGATGTGACGGCACGATTCTTTCATTTTTCCGCTCTCCATTATAAGCTGATAATGGATTTGAAATCCAATCACCTAAAATGGAGGATTTAAAATGAAGAAAAAAATCAAAATCAATTTTATCGTAACCGGCATATTGTTCCTGCTCTTTGCGTTGCTGACTACGGCTATACTGACAATTGATGTCCAGCCGATTGGGCCACTGCAATCCAGCGTTGGTCTCGCGACAATAAACAAGTTCGTATTTACTCTGTTTGGAGAAAACTTGCTCTGGTACAACATTACTGATTGGGTTGGCGTTATCGCTATATTGGTTGCTCTCGGCTTTTCGGTACTGGGACTAATTCAACTGATAAAAAGGAAAAGCATTAAGCGTGTGGACATAGGCATTATTACATTAGGTTTGTTTTATTTGATTGTAATTGCTTTTTACGTGTTTTTTGAAGTATGTATTGTAAATTACAGGCCGGTTATTATTCATAAATCTTTAGAAGCGTCGTTCCCTTCTTCCCATACAATGATAGTGCTCTGCATTATGTCAACTGCCATAATGCAGTTCCATTCCTTATTAAAAAATAAGGTAGTAAGAACAGTAGCCGATATATTATCAATCTTGATTATTGCCGTAACAATCCTCGGGCGTTTTGTTTCAGGGGTTCATTGGTTTACCGATATGATGGGCGGGTTGCTGCTTGGTTCGGCGCTTGTAATGCTGTACTACTCAGTTATGCGGTATATAAGCTATCTATCTTTTTCAAAGTGCAAATCGGAGCAATCGAAGATCGCTAAACAACCAAATATATCCGTTGGCAAAGAGCCAGACGAAGATACACAAAACAAATAAGACGCAGAGCCGATAATTATGACAGTTATCAGCTCTTTCTTTTTCTGCCTTGAAACATAAAAATAAGGTTCCGCTATGCCGTTTTTTACCCGGTCACGATTAGATAGTTTGTCAAAAAAAGCCTTGTCCTCTTAACGGGATATTCCGGCCGTCACCAGTCATGCGGGGATCTCCCACGATCGTAATTCCATCTTCTTTCAGTCGATTGTATAACGAAAGGTGTCTCAACGGAAAAAGCAATATGCGTCCGCCCTGTCGATTCAAACCCATTTGCATTGTCGCCTTGAGGAACAGTACATAGAAGTCTTTTAGGCTTTGATGTGTCCATATAGCTGCATGTTCCAATTTCATAAGACTCACCTTTTTTTAATAAAAGCTCAGATGTTACCCCGTGATATAATAATACCGTCGAAACAATCTTTAAAGAGCGTGACCCCCTTTCCACGCTCCTAGTTTTTTATTCCTTAACGACACAAGAAATATACTATGATAGGCTTCGACTAAATCTGGGCTGAGGTTTACATCGTCGGGGGCTATAGGTTCCAATCCGACACTCTCATGTAACTTATTGTCCAGGAGCAGGAGGGACAGTTCATACGGGCTA
>Ga0153997_1000441_pt1 | contig 12027 bp, 10 predicted proteins | sample TSNC081MetaG_FD_104750 | JGI IMG/M metagenome (GOLD analysis project Ga0153997, IMG submission 104750) | Attine ant fungus gardens microbial communities from North Carolina, USA - TSNC081 MetaG | ecosystem: Host-associated > Fungi > Mycelium > Unclassified | place: USA: North Carolina, Lumber...
CGTATCGGTATCGCCATATTTGACCTGGCCATAAGTGTCGCGTTCGGTATCGCCTATGCTGATGCGCTGATAGATCAGCTGCATCTGCGGCTCTATCGCCCAACCGCCTCCTAAAGATAACGAATAGCCGCCCTCCAGCGAAGTGGTAAGGCCCCAGCCATTGGTCGTCAGTTTTTCACCCAGGATCGATCTGGCTTCAATGCTGTTGTACATGGTGCCCTGAGCTATTGCATCGACATACCACCCGGCAGTTCCGTGATATGTCCAATAGATTCCGGCCGAATAACCGTTCATCGAAACAGAACCGGCAGGGCCGCCCAATATACCCTTTACATCGCTGTTTATGCGCCCCGCACCGATATAGGCGCCAACGTTGGCCATGCCGCTGTCGTATTGCCTGCGCCACAGGTCCATTCCTGCCTGAAAGCCGGCAATGTTGAAATCGTAGGATGGGCCATTCTTTTCAAACTTGCTGAAGCGTGCCGGCTCGCTGCTGCCACCATAGCTGACGTTGCCGGTTTCACCGAAGAGACGGCCCCAGGCTGCTAATCGTCCTTCATCCTTGTTTCTGGGAGCATAACCATCGAAAACGCGATCATGGTAAGTGCCGAGCATCGTCATTCCGAAACGGTTGGCCAATGCAGGCACCGCCATGTCTACTGGGACTTCGGCGTCCCTGGAACCACATTTTCTAATCCAGTTGAGCGGGGTGAGTATGACAATGATGGCAAGTCCTGCTTAACTTTGGCGGAGCTTGAGAAGTGGTTCGCGCTTGCAATTGTAGGACGCTATCACGGTGAGCTCCATGGCAAGCTACGCGAACCTCCGGTGGCGAAATGGCGGCGCGGGGTTGCTAATGCCAAGCTGCATGAGGTAACGCAAGCTGAAGCCTTTTTTGTTGATTTTCTTCCTATCGTTCGTCGACGAATAACCCGCGAGGGGATTCGCGTTGATCACATCAGCTATTTCTGTAATGCACTGCATCCGTGGATCGCAGAACGTGACTCCCTGGATCGCTTTACGATCCGGCGCGATCCACGGGACCTTTCCCGCATTTTCGTGCTCGATCCAAAATGTAACTTTTATCTTGAAGTTCCGTGTGCGCAACAGGGGCGTCCCAGAATCACGCTATTCGAACACCGACAGGCCATCACTGCGCTTAAGGGAGAAGGAAAGTCGCAGGTGGATGAGGCCGCAATTTTTCGGGCGGTGGCTACACAACGCGATCTAGTTAAGGCAGCTGCGGTGCGCACCCGATCAGCACGGCGCAAACTTGCCCGGATTGCTAGCAATCCACTAAGCGCAGCTCCTGCTGATGAAACTGTCAGGGAGGATAGCGATGTATTTAGGCCCATTACCGCTCTCTACCCGGTGACCAAATGGTAGCGCCATGAGAGAGTATCTCGCGCCGATAAAATGGGACATTCATCTATCTGCAGAGCTTGAGACACCGCAGCGTCTTGATCTTCTTCAGCGTGCTCAGTGGTGGATAGACTATAAAGAGGCGCGCGATGTTCTTCATCGGTTAGAGCAAATAATGCGTTATGGTCCTGGAAGGGTGCGTCCCCCGAACATACTGCTGGTAAGCCCGAGTAACAACGGGAAGAGCATGTTGATCGAAAAGTTCCGCCGAGATCACACTCCTGAACCAACGGAAGGGACGGATGTCGAGAATCTGCCGATTATTGTCCTGCAAATGCCGACACGGCCGACTTTTAACCGTTTTTATGCAGAGCTTTTGGCGGAGCTCGGCGCTCCGCATAGCAGATGGTTTCGCTCTCAAGATATGGAGCGGGTGGCGTTGAAAACCCTCCGGGCTGTAAGTGCTCGGATTTTGATCATTGATGAACTGCATAATATGCTCGCGGGCTCCGGGACGGCACGACGGGAGTTTCTTAATGTCCTCAGATATCTTGGCAATACGCTTCGGATACCCATCGTGGGTGCGGGGACACATGAGGCATATTTGGCTATTCGTACTGACGCACAACTTGAAAACAGGTTCGAACCGATAATCCTACCCCTTTGGGAGCCGGGAACTGAAGCAGCCACATTAATGATGAGCTTTGCTACTTCCCTGCCCTTAAGACGCGCATCGTACGATCTCCTGCGTGGTGACGTTATCAGAGCAATTATTTCCCGAACTGGTGGCCATATCGGTGAGATCCTCGCCCTATTACGAGCAGCGGCAATAATCGCAATAGAAACAGGGGAAGAGGAGATCAATGATAGAGCCCTCCGCACCGCCCATTACAAAGGTCCTCTGGAACGTCGAACTATTATTGAACGTCGGTTATCTGGAGTCTTATGAAACGACTGCCCATTCGCCCACAACCGTTGCCCCATGAAGCGCTTTCCTCATGGATTCGCAGGATGGCTGAGGGCTATGGCCTCGATGTGACAACATTCTTGGACGGGGCTTTCAACTACTCAGAATATAATTATGTTTCGGCTTTGAATTTTGACATCCGCACCCCAAAAGAACTTATTGTAGCGCTCTCGAAACGGACGGCAGTTTCTGTCGCGAAAATTAGTGCAATGACGATAGAAGGCTATATGCCCCTTCTCATCGACACCACATCGCCCACACACGGACTATTCAAAGCATATATAAGCCAATTTCCCACCCTCGCGCCCGTTCGAAATGAGGCCCCCCTTTTACCTAGATTTCTAGATGAGACATCTTGGTTGCCATGGCTATCTCCCGATTCACAATACAGGGCTTGCAGGAGATGCCTCGCCGAGGATCCGCTACCATATCGAAGAATCTATTGGCGATTGAGTTGGATGAGCTGTTGCCCACTGCATGGTGAGATGTTGGAGGGTAGGGGGCCGCCTCGTCAAGCGTCCAAGTCTATTATTGCTCTTGATCATCTTACACTGAAGGCTGTTACGTCCGGGGAAGTGCTCTTACGTGACGGGAGGACGATTCATGGAGCAGTTTGGTTGCGAAGTTTGCGAACGCTCATCGATGAACTCGCTAGGCCGACTTCTGCGTTAGGGCGAGCAAGACACACGATTGAATCGATAAAGAAATCAATCCAAAAAGGATACCGCCCCACCTTTCGTGTCTTTGAGTACATGGATTCAGAGAATCGAGAACATATTATGCAGATGATAGCTGAAACTGTCGAGAAATTGCTGAGCGGGGCGATCTTACCGCTATGCAAATCTACTAGCAGAAAAATGAGGACAACAATTTTTTCTTCCCCATCACCAGTCAGCAAAGGGGATCTCGTTTCCGTTCCCCCGCCTAAAGAGCCTCTCCCTCCATTAAATGCGAATTGGGATTTAATCTATGCCGTTAAAATTGCGCGGGAATATCCTCGTTATTCCTTCGATTTGCGAGAGCGGATGATTTTAATATTCGGTCGGGTGAGGGTGCATGAGATTGATATGCATTTGCGTAAATATGGCGTCCCCATCGTTAAGCATTACGGCGAGACTTTTTACCTTCGGCGTTCCGAGGAATATGTGGCTTAAAAGTATTCTTTCGATCAGGCCAATTATGTCCGCAAGAGGATCGTTGAGCGGACGCTTAAAACCTTGTCCGGTTGTCCAAGCAAGGTCACGCAAAATTTGTCTCATTTAAGTGGTACGATTTAAATTGCATTTAGGGGACCACTAACGTACACATTTCGGTATGATGACGACTTTGATAGGTTATGCCCGTTGCTCTACCGACAAACAGGATCTCGCGGCGCAGCGAGCAGTTCTCGTTGAACTGGGTGTCAGCTCTGACAGGATTTATACTGATCATGGTATGACCGGGACCAATCGCGAACGCCCGGGGCTTGATCAGGCGCTCGCTGCCGTGCGGGCCGGGGATACGCTGGTTGTTCCGAAGTTGGATAGGCTGGCGAGATCTGTTCCGGACGCCAGGTTTATTGCAGATTCTCTACTCAAGCGCGGTATCAAGCTGGCCTTGGGGAAAATTATCTATGACCCGGCCGACCCCATGGGGAAAATGTTTTTCAATATTCTTGCCACGTTTGCTGAGTTCGAGAGCGACCTCATCCGAATGCGCACGAGGGAAGGGATGGCGATAGCACGTGCGAAGGGAAAGTTACGCGGCAAGCAACCGAAGTTGTCCGAAAAACAACAGAAGGAATTGCGGCGGATGCACGATACAGGAGACTATTCGATTAGTGACCTCGCGGAACTATTTGCCGTTTCGCGGCCTACTGTTTATCGAACACTTGATCGTCGAAAGGGAGCAAGCTGATATGAAGAAGAACGAAACCCTTAGCGAGAAAATTGACGCAATCATTCAACGTCGCCAAGCGGGCCGACAGATACCGAAACACCACCCCGATAGCCATGAGCTTGACGATTGGTCACTGTATGGTCCGAAAAACGCTGATATCGCTAACTTGGTCGACCATCTTGCCTACCGTTTTGAGATGAGGCTCGTTGACATCGAAAATATCATTGAAATGGCGCTGCGAGCAAAAATCGCAGAATTGAAAGCAGATAGTGAGAGAGCGGAGTGATGGGCTTTCAAGTTGCCGAAAACTAACAATTCAAAATGTCGACGCTATTAATGCATTTGCCTAATGGGATGCATAGGGGAGCAAGGAACCGGTTTATTAAGTTGCAGCCGATGCCGCGAAATATTCCTCGCAGCGTCGGAGATTTTTTATTTCCTTGAAAGAAGCTTCAATCTTGTTCAACCGTCCGCTCTGGGAAACGTCTTTCCTAGGTCGTCTTACGCGTATTGTGGCTCGTTTTTCAGTGGCATGTTGTCGAGGTCCCCTATTGCATCAAGAGCGTCCTCATTGTCCGGCTCGACAGCATCGGCTTCCGCATTTTAAGGGTCGCGAAATAGTACTCTAAACTGATGCACTCGGGTTAGCGAAATGAAGAACTCAGCGCATGGCGCTAAGCAATCGGATTCGTATAATCCGCAATGATCGGGTGAGCAGAAACGGATGCCTCCCGACCAAAAGCCATAATTGTGTAGTCGATCGTGCCTAGATCTTAGGTCGCTGCTAATCCAACCCCTTGTCCTTGAGCCACTGCGACAGCAGATCTGCGATCTCGACATTATTCAGATCGGAGAACGGGAAGTGCGTATTGCCCTTAATGCCCGCTTTCGGCAGGTACACGACCGTTACGTCGCCACCGTGTTTGTTAACGGTCTCAGCCCATTTATTTGCCATTTGCAGACAGGCTCTCCAGTAATCTCGGGCGGGGATTTCATCGGGAACATCTGGAATGAAGTCTCCATAATAGATAACAATAGGTATCTGCGTCAGCTTTTTGAATTGCTCCATCGGTACCCCGTACGCGGCCAGGGGGCTGAATTTGTTAGGTATCGTTGCGGGTACTTCATTTTCCGGGAAAGCAAAGTTGCTGCCGGGTTCATATGCTACAACCGCCTTGATATTTTGACTTTTCATAATCGCAGCCCAACCGGGGCCGCCACCTTGAGAGTGGGTAACCAGAATCCCCTGGCCGACCTTGGCGTATAAAGCTGCAAGGGAATCGGAAATCACCCCCATATCGAACGGGCCGGTGTTGGGAGTCATCTGGCGGAAATACTGGTTCAGGGTTTCCTTGTCCTGCGGGAATTTCACTCCTGGATTATAATCGGGCCATACGCCGACACGAAACTGAGTGAACCACATTTGTTCGTCAGTGATCGGTGCGAGATTCATGCCCACGGTGCTGCGCCCGGCACTGCCTCTTCTGGGCTGGTCGATCAGATATACCCCATAGCCCCTGCGCAGGAAAATATTCTGGAAACCTTCACGCCCATCCGGAGTGCTCTCCCAAGTTTTAGAAAACTGTCCGGCTCCATGCAGAAAAATGAGGGGGTATGTGCGGGCGTTCTCCGGTTTTTGATAAAACACGGATGCATGGTCCCCATGCAATGTTTGACCTGCTGGCTCCACTGGCTTTTGCGGATTGAAAGTGCCCGGAGTGCTGATGACTGTTCCACCAACCGCGAAGCTGCCTTGCTCTTGAATCATCAAGGGTTGTGTTTTTGTCTCTGCGGCAGCCATAACCCCGACCGGTAAGCTCACACTTGAAAAAAGCAGGAGTGAGGCCAAGAACATGCGTTTATTCATATTTATACTTCCCTTTCGAAAACTACGGGATAAGTGGTCAAAGAAGCTAAATTCCACGTCAACCCAGTCAGCCCACCCCACCTTTGCGCAGCCAGTTGGATATTTCGCTCTGTGACGATCGCGCGCGACTGCCGGGCAGAGATAAGCCTTCGAGGAGATTCGCCTTTGGGCATAGCAGTGCCAGATCGTCGAAGGTCTTTTCCCGGTCTCCGCCGCCATGCGTGTTGAACGGTGCGATGGTTTTGCCAGACAGATTATTATCCAGCACGAAATTAAGGATTGGCACGGACAACGTCCCCCACCAGCGGGGTGATCCCAGAAAAATAACGTCATACGAAGCGATATTGACGGCTAGTCGCTGGATCGGCGTTCTGACGCCTGTTAGGATTTCGCGCCGGGCATCTCTCGTGGTGGTGGTGTAGTCGGTGGAATAGGGGGTGACCGGTTTTATTTCCAGCATATCGCCGCCGACCTTTTCATGGATGTCTTGAGCGACACTGCGTGTGCTGTCTGTCCGTGAATAGAAAAGTGTCAGGAATTTGCGGCCTGGTTTGGTAGCAGCATAGGCTGGGTCCATGGAAAACAGAGCCGGGACGACGTTTGCCGCAAGCAAAGCACCTGCCGCACCTTTCAGCAATTCCCGTCTCGAGGAGACGGTCGTTTTTTTCGATTCTCCATTACTCATTAATGCACCTCATTGATTTATCGCTCAGCAAGCTGGACCGCTCGCGCCCGCCTATTTTGTGTCGATGGTAAAGGCTGAACGTTGCCCCCAATCAGCGACAAGCAGCCGTCCATCCGGTGTTCTCGCCAGCCCGACGGGGGGGTGGAAATCTTCCGCGACAATTGTTGCGGTGCCGTCCATACGTATGCGCGTGACGGCTGTTCCGCCGTAATCCGCCACCACACCAGCACGGCATCTTCTCCATCCTGGACAATGCCTGGAGCCGGACTTCGAAGGCTACTATTGACGGTTGTTATCTGTTTGTTTGGATCAATGCGGTCTATGCCGCCGTTCAGGCAACTGATGATGAGGTTACCATCTCGGAATCTTGCGATCCCCACCGGAGAGTTGTGTCCACGTGACACGATTTCCTTGCTGCCGTCGGCACGCACCGCAACTATTTCTCCCGCATCGCGATTGGCGACATACAAAATACCCTCTGACCATAGAAGACCGGCTGGGACGGAGAAACCGGAGGCCAGCACCCGCGGCTCCCTGCCGGGCACCAGCGTGTAGACCACTCCCTGATCGTAGGATGCAATGAACAGAGTTCCGTTCTCGTCGAGGGCAAGACCCGACGGTCTGCCGACGCTTGTTGTCACGATCGTCCGGTTCCCCCGGCTGTCGTACCTACCGACCCTTGCCGTTCTCCATTCCGCGATGTACAGCGCGCCTTGCGTGTCATAAATCATGCCCACGGGATTATGCAGATCAGTGATGAATGCTTCGCGATCCGCTGCCAGAGCATTTCCCAGACCGAGCGCAGCGGTAAACGCTAAAGATAAAAGAGATTTGCACTTCATCACTTTTTCCTTGTCGAACAGGCGGGGGGGCAATTTGACCATTTCGGCCTTGTCTGCAGGTGAAGATAAATTTGCCCTGGCGAGGGTGAGTCCTGAGCTTAGAGTTGGATGACAGGCCACGGTGTCGGCGGCCTGTCGGAAACATGGGGCATGTATTAAGAAGAACAGTCCGAACTAAAGGGTTCGGGCGAAAAACGCTGTCAGTTTGTTCGCTGCCTCATCTACGTATTTCGGAACCCAGTAGGTTTCGATATGGCTTGCACCGTCAATTTTAAACAGCTCTTTGTCCTTTGTGCCGGTCGCCTTGGTGAATGCATCCTCTGTCATGTACAAACTGTCGGCCTTGCTGCCCGCGATCATCAGCAACGGCTTGTCGATCATTTCTATCTGGTCTGTGGCGTCCCAACGCATGAGATCCAGTAAACTGCTCATGGTGTAACGGGCGGATGAACCAGGATGTGCATGGGTCTTCTGGTAATATTCCATGCCCTGCCGGTACATCTCGAAGGGGAGCTTGGCGATCTGCTCATCTGTGAGCGGGGTCGGGTTCGCATAGGTGATTTCACCGTTAGCCTCGAGGGCACGGGCGTCGGATGCCTGCTGCAGCCGCTTCTGAACGGTGTCGAGCTGTGACTCCATGAAGCCATTGCGCCGAACCTGCCCGGAGTTGAACATGCTGAGCGTCGCGACAGCGCCGAAGCGCTTGTCCACTTTCGCGGCCGCCAAGGAGTATCCGCCGCCGCCGCAGATGCCGAGCAGACCCAGACGCTTGGCATCAGTGCCTGCATAGCTGGTGATGAAGTCCGCCATGCCGTGAATATCCTCGGTGCGGTATGCGGGATTATCCACGTTGCGTGGCTCGCCGCTGCTGCCGCCCTGATATGCGGCATCAGCCGCAATCGCGATGTACCCCTGCGCTGCGAGGCGTTGAGCATACAAGCCTGCCACCTGTTCCTTCACACCACCGTTCGGATGCGCCACGACGATTGCAGGATATTTCTGCTTCGGATCGTAATTCGCCGGTGTGTAAACATTGGCGGCAATGTTGAGGCCGTTGAGCTTGTAGGTGACCGGGTGAATATTGACTTTGCCCGGTTCATTCTTCGTGAGCGCGCCCTCATAGACCAGGGTGAAAGGATTTTGTCTGTAGTCCGCTGCCCCAACCTGACCGGCCATGGCCCCCGTCATCGCCACCATAACGGTGGCCTTCAAAATTGTGCGCTTCATATGAATGCTCCTTTTCAACTTCAAATGTTGTCAATGCTTTTGAGGTTTTCCCTTGCTCGTTACTTTTTCGCGCTGCCCACCAGTTCTTGAAGAACACCAAGGGCGTTATCGCCACGTTCTTTCCCGAGGTAAGACCCCATGACAGTGAAAAGGTGTCTCATCTGTTCCTCGGTAATTCCCTGCGCCATGGCGAGGCCGGTATGGGAACGGAACTGGGCATTGGCGCCAGGCAGGTTGCTGAGCACGCCGACGGTCGCAATTTCACGGCTGCGATAATCGAGAAGATCACGCATGAAAATATCCGCAAAAAGATGCTCTTTCAGGAATACTTCAATGGTTGGTGCGAATGCCTCATAGCGAGGCTTGGCTGCTGCAGGTGCCGTTCCCGGAGCGGCATTGGGATTGCGTAAAGTCGCCAGAACATCAGCACCGTATTGATATTTGCTCTTGTCCGTGACGACCGTCTTCGCTGGCGGTCCTTCCACATCCTTGATGCCCTGTTTTCCACGCTCATCCATGACGGCAATGAAGGTATTGATGCCATTCAAGGCGCGCGGGAAGCCGGCATAGGCGTACGTGTGAATGAGGACTTCCTTGATTTCGTTGACGGTCAAACCGGCTTCCAATCCCTCAACCAGAACTGTTTGGAGGCGGTCGGTATCACCACTGGCGGTGAAAGCCGCGATGAGGGCTACTTTCTGTAGCTGTAACGGCATTTCGCGTGAATTGACTGCACCATATTCCTGGTCGCTAACCTTTTTACCCCAAGCCACAGCCTTGCCTTCCACCCGTTCGGAAAGTGCGAGATGCGCCATGGCGGTATCGGGTGCTGCGCCATGCCAATGGACCACGTCTGCTGGTGTCCAGGCGATGTCGCCCTGGCGGATTTCGTGCAGTGGTCCACCCGTTTCCTGGACGTACCCACGCCCCGCCGTGACAATCAGCGTTTGGCCCATCGGGTGGCTGTGCCAGTCGGTTCTTGCGCAGGGTTCAAATGTAACGATTGCGCCATAGGCGTTAGAGCCTTCCTTTGGACTAAAAAGGGCTTCTGAACGGGCACTGCCAGTAAAGGTTTTGGGATTTGCTTTGGCAGAGGGTTGGGAGCCTGCACGGGTTATTTTGACATGCTCCGATTTCTTGTGTGAAGTATTCGCACGGTATTGCGCATCGGTTACCTTTTCCCGCCAGTTCACGTTGCGGTTGTTCACGGCCTCAGCCATGACCACGGCGGTCATTGCCGTATCGGGGGCGGCTCCGTACCAATGCTTAACCTTGGCTGGGAACCAGATGACGTCTCCGGGCAGTGCCGTTTCAATGGGGCCGTTCTCTTCCTGAATCACAGCCCGCCCAGAAGAGACAATGATTGTCTGCCCCATCGGGTTGTCCTGCCAGGCGGAGTGGGCGCCAGGCTCGAAGGTGACATGCTCGCCAGCCAAACGTGCTGGTTCTTGCGATACAAAAGGCTGGTCAATGCGAACAGTTCCCGTATAGCGCTCTGCGGCACCGTGGGAGGAGGGGTGCGCCCCTCCGCGCATGATGCTGATCTTCCCGTCGGTTTCAGCACTGAAGGCGCTGTCCGCAACCATAACGGCTGAGATCAAAAACAACGCAAAGGCAAGGATATCCAGAGGGTAACGAAACATATCTCCTCCAACTGGGTTGATGTCGTTTCGGCAGTATTGCCCTTGGACTTTGGTAGACAAATTTTGTCGCAGAGCTTCGCCAGAATTGTAATTTTTTGTACGGCGCAACGCTTTTACGCTGGTTTCGAACCATCGTGTCCGATGAACGAACCGCTTGGCAGCGGAGCCCGTTAGGCAGTTGTCTGCATCTTGAGCGGGGCGCAGTTGCGGAGAAAAGATTTGAGTAAAGGACGTTTTTGCCGAACACTCTTTACGGGTGCGAGGGAGGATTATTCCTTCAAAGGAGCTTCCAGCACCGTTTCGAGCATCACCTCTGGTCTGAATCATCGAAACCGCCGCAGGCGTACAAATTCGCTTAGATGTTGTTTGCCCGGCTAAAAATTACAGACATGGGGATTAACCAGGTGTCAGAAGGTTTAAGATTTGCTCCGACACTTGGTTGCCGCAACCAGCATGCGGGGATGAGTTCTCTGTCTAGTCATGCATGCTCGTACGCTGAGAGGATCGCAGCACGATTTGCGTAATCTCGGATGGTCGCCCCAAACGAAGCGGAAATCCGTTCCACAGACCTACACCATTGCTTACATAAAGCTTCATGCCATTGACGTCGTATTGGCCTGATACGAAACCTTCATTGACCCATTGTGCGATTATATGGGGCCCGAGAATCTGCCCGCCGTGGGTGTGGCCCGACAATTGCAGATCAACACCAGCACGGGCATTGATCGTTGTGGCTAAGGGGCGGTGGCTGAGCAAAATGACCGGATCAGTCTTCGACATGCCGTTCAAAGCCGAGTCAATATCGGGTGGGGGCAGGGCGAAGGTGGATGCCGTAATATCCGTGATGCCGGCCAAAACGAGGTTGCGGCCATCGCGTGTAATAATCACATGCTCATTGAGCAGCATGCGCAGGCCCATCTGATCGAATGCGTGGAGCCAGCGCAAGTAATCAGAATAATATTCGTGGTTGCCAGGTATCGCGAATACGCCGTAGCGGGCGGTGAGATCTTGCAACGGTTGCACATCAGCAGTACGGGCTTCCGGAGTGCCGTCAGCCAAATCTCCTGTGATTACAATCAGGTCGGGCGTCAGTGCGTTAGCTTTGGCGACGACGGTCGTGATCCATGGGGCTTGCAGCAGTCTGCTTGCATGAAGGTCTGTGAGTTGCACAATGCGAAACCCGTCAAACTCCAGAGGCAATCGTGGCAATGAGATTTCTATCGTCTTAACCCTCGGTATGCGGGTTGCCTCCCAAACGCCTATACCGGACAGGACTATTGCAGCGACACCGATGCCGTAATGCAAGCGAAGGTCTGTCAGCAGGGTGAGGCCAAGCTTACGGGAAACCACATACGAGAGCGCACCTGTAATGTCCCTGACCAACAGGACCAGGGCTAGCAAAATCAGGCTGCCGAAGGCCCAGCCCAACGTCGTGAGCACCAAAGATGGCACCTCGGGAGATGCCATCGTGCCGAAGAATGTACGGGTGACAAGATGATGTTCAGCAACGAGGATTATCAGGACGGCAAGCGACGTTTTGGCCGCCTTGCCCCAAG
>Ga0153997_1000443_pt1 | contig 12014 bp, 21 predicted proteins | sample TSNC081MetaG_FD_104750 | JGI IMG/M metagenome (GOLD analysis project Ga0153997, IMG submission 104750) | Attine ant fungus gardens microbial communities from North Carolina, USA - TSNC081 MetaG | ecosystem: Host-associated > Fungi > Mycelium > Unclassified | place: USA: North Carolina, Lumber...
AGGCGACTTTTTTTATGGCAAGTCAAGTAATGAGAATCACATTAAAAGCTTATGATCATCAACTAATTGATGCATCAGCAAAAAAGATCATCGAAACTGTAAAGAAGAACGGATCACAGGTGAGTGGACCAGTACCACTTCCTACTAAGAAAGAAATAGTTACAATTCTTAGGGCTGTACACAAGTACAAAGATTCCAGAGAGCAGTTCGAGCAAAGAACTCATAAGAGACTTATCGATATCATCACACCAACCCAAAAGACAGTTGATGCATTATCCAGATTAGAAATGCCAGCAGGTGTTTATATCGATATCAAAATGAAACAAAAATAAGAACATGAATTATCCTGAAGGGTCACTATGGATTGATATAAATGACTGTTCTAGGATGATTGCACAAAAGTGAGAATCACAGATGTGTAATCCGCTGTAGATGAAACAGGAGGTAATAGGATGAAGAAAGCAATTTTAGCGACAAAAGTCGGAATGACTCAAATCTTCAATGAAAATGGAGCATTAATTCCAGTAACTGTACTTCAGGCTGGTCCTTGTGTAGTAACACAGGTAAAGACAGTTGATAACGATGGATATAGTGCAGTACAAGTTGGTTTTGTTGATAAAAGAGAAAAATTAGTGAACAAACCAAGAAGAAGACACTTTGACAAAGCTGAAGTTTCTTACAAGAGATTTCTTAGAGAATTCAGATTTGATGATGCGGAGGAATACGCTCTTGCGCAAGAAATCAAAGCGGATATCTTTGCCGAAGGCGACAAAGTAGATGCAACTGCTATTTCAAAAGGGAAAGGATTCCAGGGTGCTATTAAAAGACACGGACATTCAAGAGGACCTATGGCTCATGGTTCTAAATTCCATCGTCATCAAGGTTCAAGTGGTGCGGCCTCTAATCCAAGCAGAGTTTTCAAGGGTAAAAAGATGCCGGGACACATGGGAGCGAGAAAGATTACAATTCAAAATCTTGAAATTATAAAAGTTGATGTAGAGAACAATCTTTTATTAGTAAAAGGTGCTGTACCAGGACCTAAAAAATCCTTGGTAACGATTAAAGAAACAGTAAAAGCTGGCAAATAAGCTTTTGCAGGAAAGGAGGAACACACAGATGGCAAACATATCTGTTTATAATATGGAAGGTAAAGAAGTTGGTACGATGGAACTTAGCGATGCTGTATTTGGTGTAGAAGTGAATACACATTTAGTACACAGAGCAGTTGTATCTCAGCTTGCAAATAAACGTCAGGGAACACAAAAAGCGAAAACCCGTTCAGAAGTTCGCGGCGGCGGGAGAAAGCCATGGAAACAAAAAGGAACAGGTCATGCAAGACAGGGTTCCACAAGATCTCCGCAATGGAAAGGTGGTGGAGTAGTATTTGCCCCCGTACCAAGAGATTATTCAATGAAAATGAACAAAAAAGAGAGAAGACTTGCTCTTAAATCTGCATTAACATCAAGAGTGCAGGAAAACAAATTAATTGTTGTCGACGAGCTTAAATTTGATGAAATCAAAACAAAAGACTTCGTAGCTGTATTAGATAACTTAAAAGTATCTAAAGCGATGGTAGTAATGAATGATAACGACAAAAACGTAACATTATCAGGAAGAAACATACCAAACGTAATCACAGCATCAACAGGAACGATTAATGTATATGATATTTTAAAATACAACACAGTGATTTTGACAAAAGCTGCTGTTGCTACAATTGAGGAGGTGTACGCATAATGGCTAATATCCAATATTATGATGTAATCCTTAAACCTGTTATTACTGAAAAAAGTATGAACGCTATGGGAGATAAGAAATACACTTTCTTAGTTCACACAGAAGCAAACAAATCACAGATCAAAGAAGCGGTCGAGAAAATGTTTGCAGGTGCAAAGGTTGAAAACGTTAATACAATGAATTTGCATGGCAAGAAAAAAAGACGTGGTGCTACTACAGGTAGAACTGCTAAGACGAAAAAAGCCATTGTTCAATTAACAGCGGATAGTGCGGATATCGAGATTTTCGATGGTTTATAATAATTGAACAAAAGTGACTATTCAGTCACATGCATACAAAGTATGGCAATGCACACAAATCCTTCGGATTTGGCGCCGGAATCCCCGCATTTTCTTCGAAAATGACACGAATTTACTGGCAACGGAATAGTTATAATTAAAATAACAGAATAAAACAACCATGCAATTGAGAAAAAATAATCCGATATTCGATTGCTTAGTATAAAACGCTAGGATGAGTTGTTACTATTGAAAGGAGTGACTAAAGTGGGAATTAAAACATTTCGCCCATATACACCTTCCAGAAGAAATATGACTAGTTTGGATTTTGTTGAAGTTACAAAGTCAACACCAGAGAAATCCCTGTTAGTATCATTAAAGAAAAACGCTGGACGTAATAATCAAGGTAAAATAACAGTTAGACACCGCGGAGGCGGATCTAGAAGAAAATATAGAATCATCGACTTTAAGAGAAAAAAAGACGGTGTACCTGCCACTGTAATTGGTATCGAATACGATCCAAACAGAACAGCAAATATAGCTTTAATCAGTTATGCAGATGGTGAGAAATCATACATCCTTGCGCCACAGGGCTTAACGGATGGAATGAAAGTAATGAATGGATCTACGGCGGAAATTTCTGTTGGAAACTGCATGCCGTTAGCAGAGATCCCAGTTGGTACAATCGTTCATAACGTTGAGTTATATCCGGGAAAAGGTGGACAGTTAGTCCGCTCCGCTGGAAACGGTGCCCAATTAATGGCGAAAGAAGGAAAATATGCAACACTTAGATTGCCATCAACAGAAATGAGAATGGTACCGATCAACTGTAGAGCTACTATCGGAAGCGTTAGTAATCCGGAGCAAAACCTTGTAAATATCGGTAAAGCCGGAAGAAAACGTAACATGGGCATCAGACCTACTGTTCGTGGTTCTGTTATGAATCCGAATGACCATCCACACGGTGGCGGTGAAGGAAAGACTGGAATCGGTCGTCCGGGTCCAAGCACACCATGGGGAAAACCGGCACTTGGATTAAAGACAAGAAAGAAAAATAAGAAATCCAATAAGATGATAGTAAGAAGAAGAGGAACGAAATAAATCCTTTTTCTTCATTTGAAATAAAGCCGCTTAAGGCTAAGAACAGATAAACGTAAATCAAATATATAAGGAGGTTAGAACCTATGGCTCGCTCACTTAAAAAAGGACCTTTTGCAGATGAAAGCTTACTTAAGAAAATAGAGGCTATGAACGCAGCAGGACAAACAAGTGTAATTAAAAGCTGGTCTCGTCGTTCCACAATCTTTCCACAGATGGTTGGACATACAATAGCGCTTCATGACGGAAGAAGGCATGTACCTGTATACATTACAGAAGACATGGTTGGACACAAACTAGGAGAGTTTGTTGCAACCAGAACTTATAGAGGACATGGAAAAGACGAAAAGAGATCAGGCTCTCGTTAATAAACTAGTAATTGGAAGGAGGTTACATCCATGGCAAAAGGACATAGATCCCAGATAAAAAGAGAAAGAAATGCAAATAAGGATACTAGACCGACAGCAAAATTATCATACGCCAGAGTATCAGTACAAAAAGCGTGTTTTGTATTAGATGCGATTCGAGGAAAAGACGTACAAACGGCTCTTGGAATTTTAACATACAACCCAAGATATGCGTCCAGCTTAATAAAGAAACTATTAGAATCTGCCATTGCAAATGCAGAAAATAATAATGGAATGAACGTTGATAACCTTTATATCGAAGAATGCTATGCAAATAAAGGACCTACAATGAAAAGAATCAAACCTAGAGCGCAGGGCAGAGCTTATAGAATCGAAAAAAGAATGAGCCACATTACTGTAGTGCTCAATGAAAGATAAGGAGGGCAAGAATGGGACAGAAAGTGAATCCTCACGGCTTAAGAGTCGGTATAATTAAAGACTGGGACTCAAAGTGGTATGCGGAAGCTGATTTTGCTGACTTCTTAGTAGAAGACTACAATATCAGAACATACTTGAAAAAAAGATTATACAGTGCAGGTGTTTCTAAAATCGAAATTGAAAGAGCATCTGGCAGAGTAAAAGTAATACTATATACAGCAAAACCTGGTGTTGTTATCGGTAAAGGCGGAACTGAAATTGAAAAAATAAAAGCAGAACTTCAAAAGCTGACAGACAAAAAATTGATTGTCGATATCAAAGAAGTAAAAAGACCAGATAAAGACGCACAATTGGTTGCTGAAAACATTGCATTACAATTAGAAAATCGTATTTCATTTAGACGTGCGATGAAATCTACAATGTCAAGAACCATGAAAGCAGGAGCAAAGGGAATCAAAACTGCTGTTGCAGGACGTCTTGGCGGTGCAGATATGGCACGTACAGAGTTTTATAGTGAAGGAACGATTCCACTGCAGACACTTAGAGCGGATATAGATTATGGATTTGCAGAAGCAGACACAACCTTCGGAAAACTCGGAGTTAAAGTTTGGATCTACAAAGGCGAAGTACTTCCTACTAAAGGAAATAAGGAAGGGAGCGATAAATAATGTTAATGCCAAAAAGAGTTAAGCGTCGTAAACAATTCCGTGGATCGATGAAAGGAAAAGCTACCAGAGGTAACAAGATCTCCTACGGTGAATATGGTATTGTCGCTTTAGAACCATGTTGGATAAAATCAAATCAAATTGAAGCGGCTCGTGTTGCTATGACTCGTTATATCAAACGTGGTGGTCAGGTTTGGATTAAGATATTTCCAGATAAACCAGTAACTACAAAACCAGCTGAAACACGTATGGGTTCCGGTAAAGGAACATTAGAATACTGGGTAGCTGTTGTAAAACCAGGACGTGTAATGTTCGAAATCGCAGGCGTTCCGGAAGAAATTGCCAGAGAAGCGTTACGTCTTGCAATGCACAAGCTCCCGTGTAAATGTAAAGTTGTTTCTCGTGCAGACTTAGAAGGCGGTGATAACAGTGAAAATTAATAAGTATGTAGAAGATTTAAAGACAAAATCAGCTGCAGAATTAAAGGAAGAATTAGTAGCTGCTAAAAAGGAACTTTTCAATTTGAGATTCCAAAACGCAACAAATCAATTAGATAACTCAACTAGAATTAAAGAAGTTAGAAAAAATATTGCCAGAATCCAGACAATCATCACTGAAAAAGCGAAAGTTGCAGAGTAGGCAAGAGATGATTTCAGACTTATTATAAAATATGTTTCGTCGCAATTTTTTTAGAAAGGAGAATTGATTGTGGAAAGAAATCTAAGAAAAACCCGTACAGGTAAAGTGGTTAGTGATAAAATGGACAAAACAATAGTTGTTGCAGTTAGAGATCAGGTAAAACATCCTCTTTACAAAAAGATCATAAAGAGAACAAATAAATTGCATGCTCATGATGAAAAAAATGAATGCAACATTGGAGATACAGTAAAAGTTATGGAAACAAGAGCTTTATCAAAGAGTAAAAGATGGAGACTTGTCGAAATTATTGAAAGAGCAAAATAATATTTTGCATTAAATAGAGGAGGTTAACAGCATGATACAACAGGAAACCAGACTTAGAGTTGCTGATAATACTGGTGCAAAAGAATTACTTTGTATTAGAGTATTAGGCGGTTCTACTAGAAGATATGCAAGTATCGGAGATGTTATCGTAGCTACTGTCAAAGATGCAACGCCAGGAGGTGTTGTCAAAAAAGGTGACGTTGTAAAAGCCGTAGTTGTGCGAACTGTAAAGGGCGCTCGTCGTAAAGACGGTTCTTATATAAGATTTGATGAGAATGCTGCCGTTATCATTAAAGATGACAAGAATCCAAGAGGAACTCGTATTTTTGGACCAGTAGCAAGAGAGCTTAGAGAAAAGCAATACATGAAAATTCTTTCTCTTGCACCAGAAGTACTATAAGGAGGGGTCAAAATGTCAACTATAAAAATTAAAAAGGGTGATAACGTAAAAGTAATCACTGGAAAAGATAAAGGTAAAGAAGGAAAAGTTCTTGCAGTAGATATCAAAAACAAAAAAGTTTTAGTTGAGGGTGTGAGCATGATAACAAAACACGCAAAGCCTTCAGCAGCGAATCAACAGGGCGGAATTATTCACCAGGAAGCACCGATTGATATCTCAAACGTAATGTATATTCACAAAGGAAAACCTACCAGAATTGGATTTTCAGGTGAAGGAAAAGACAAAGTGCGTGTAGCAAAATCAACTGGTGAAGCAATCAAATAATTTCCGGAAGGAGGACGCAGAAGTTGAGTAGACTTAAAGAAACATATAAAAATGAAATCGTAGAAGCTATGATGAAAAAGTTTTCATATAAAAACGTTATGGAAGTTCCAAAACTTGAAAAAGTAGTAATTAATATGGGCGTTGGTGAAGCAAAAGACAATGCAAAAATATTAGACGCTGCAGTAAAAGATCTTGAAAACATCTCCGGACAAAGGCCTGTATTAACAAAAGCAAAAAATTCAGTGGCTAACTTTAAGATTAGGGAAGGAATGGCAATTGGTTGTAAAGTAACACTCCGAGGTAAAAGAATGTATGAATTCGTAGACCGTCTTATTAATTTATCTTTACCGCGCGTACGTGACTTTAGAGGTGTAAATCCTAACGCATTTGATGGAAGAGGAAACTATGCTCTTGGAATTAAAGAGCAACTTATTTTCCCTGAAATTGAGTACGATAAAGTAGATAAAGTTAGAGGTATGGACATTATTTTTGTTACTACAGCTAACACAGATGAAGAAGCTCGTGAATTATTGACACAGTTCAATATGCCGTTTACAAAATAGATTAGGAGGGACTTTTCATGGCTAAAACAGCAATGAAGGTGAAACAGCAACGCAAACAAAAATTTTCAACAAGAGAATATAGCCGTTGTAGAATCTGCGGACGTCCACATGCTTATCTTAGAAAATACGGAATCTGCAGAATCTGCTTCCGAGATTTAGCATATAAAGGACAAATCCCAGGAGTTAAAAAGGCTAGCTGGTAAAGAAAACAAAAAAAGGAGGCAAATGAACATGACAATGAGCGATCCAATCGCAGATATGCTTACAAGAATTCGTAATGCAAATATCGCAAAACATGATACGGTGGATATACCTGCATCAAAAATGAAATTAGGAATTGCTGATATCCTTTTAATCGAAGGTTATATTAAGAAATATGACATTGTAGAAGACGGAAATTTTAAAACAATCCGTATCACTTTAAAATACGGCAAAGATAAAAATGAAAAAATCATCTCCGGTCTTAAAAGAATTTCAAAACCAGGACTGCGTGTTTACGCTAATAAGGAAGAATTACCAAAAGTGCTTGGTGGCTTGGGAATTGCAATTATATCTACAAACGTAGGGGTAATCACAGATAAGGAAGCAAGAAAAGCAAATGTTGGCGGAGAAGTATTAGCGTTTGTTTGGTAAATTTGGAAGTATTTCAAATAAAAACTACTGAAAACAGAGATATCTACCGAATCTATTTTATTTCCAGAACGAACGGTAGCACATCTCCGAAAATTTAAGGAGGTAAACGGCATGTCACGTATAGGAAGAATGCCTATCGCAGTTCCAGCAGGTGTAACTGTTGAGATTGCAGAAAATAATAAAGTGACTGTAAAAGGTCCAAAGGGGACTCTGGAGAGAGTACTCCCAAACGAAATGACAATTGCATTAGAAGAAAACAAAATTACCGTAACGAGACCAAGCGATCTTAAGAAAATGAAATCACTTCATGGTCTTACAAGGACATTAATTTCCAACATGGTAACCGGCGTTAGCGAAGGATATCAAAAAGTATTAGAGCTTAACGGTGTTGGATACAAAGTATCAAAATCAGGAAATAAATTAGCATTAGCTCTAGGTTATTCTCATCCAGTGGAAATGATCGATCCGGAAGGTCTTGAAGCTGTAGTGGAAGGAAACAAGATTACGGTTAAGGGAATTGATAAAGAAAAAGTTGGCCAATACGCAGCTGAAATCAGAGATAAAAGAAGACCAGAACCTTATAAAGGAAAAGGTATTAAATATGCTGATGAAGTTATTAGACGTAAAGTTGGTAAGACTGGTAAGAAATAATTAAGGAGAGTGTGAAAATGATTACTAAAAATTCAAGAACAAAAGTTCGTTTCAACAAACATAGAAAACTTCGTAATCGCTTCAGTGGTACAACCAAAAGACCACGTTTGGCCGTGTTCAGAAGCAATAATCATATGTATGCTCAAATTATTGACGATACAGTTGGAAATACTTTAGTGTCTGCGTCTACACTTCAAAAAGACATTAAGTCAGAACTGAAAAAAACCAATAACGTTGATGCAGCAGCATATTTAGGTACTGTAATAGCAAAAAAAGCATTAGAAAAAGGTATAACAACTGTTGTCTTTGATAGAGGCGGCTTCATATATCAAGGTAAAGTAAAAGCATTAGCGGATGCAGCTAGAGAAGCTGGTCTGGTATTCTAGTAAAGGAGGAAGAACACATGAAACGTACAATCATTGATGCTGGCGGATTAGAGCTAAATGAAAAAGTAGTATCAATCAAACGTGTTACCAAGGTTGTTAAAGGTGGTCGTAACTTCCGTTTTACAGCTTTAGTAGTTGTTGGTGACGGCAATGGTCACGTTGGTGCTGGTTTAGGAAAAGCTACTGAAATTCCGGAAGCAATCCGTAAAGGAAAAGAAGATGCTGCTAAAAAATTAGTCTCAATCGCAATGGATGATAATGCAAGCATTACACATGATTTCATTGGAAAATTTGGAGGAGCATCTGTTTTGTTGAAAAGGGCTCCGGAAGGTACCGGCGTTATTGCCGGCGGTCCTGCACGCAGCGTGCTTGAGCTTGCCGGAATCAAAAATATCCGTACAAAATCCTTAGGTTCAAACAATAAACAAAATGTTGTACTTGCTACAATTGAAGGATTAAAAGCATTAAAAATTCCGGAAGAGGTAGCGAAACTTCGCGGTAAATCTGTAGAAGAGATTCTGGCTTAAGGAAGATAAAAAGTTGAAAGAAAATACAGGTAAAGGAGCCATGCAATTATTGATTCTTTCAACGATCTTATTTAGCAATATCACATGGCTTACATGTGATATGCATGGAAATAAAATGGCAGATAAATTAAAAATAACACTTGTTAAGTCAACAATTGGTGCGATACCAAAGCATAGAAGAACTGTTGAAGCATTGGGACTTAAAAAATTGAATAAAACAGTTGAAATGCAAGACAACGCTGCAGTCAGAGGAATGGTTCAGCAAGTGAAACATTTAGTGAAAGTAGAAGAAATCTAATTAGATTGGAGGTGTCAGAATGAACTTATCAAATTTACAACCTGCAGAGGGCGCAACCCATAGTGATAATTTCAGAAGAGGTCGCGGACACGGTTCAGGTAATGGCAAGACAGCTGGCAAAGGACATAAAGGTCAAAAAGCGCGTTCAGGGGATACCAGAGTAGGCTTTGAAGGTGGTCAAATGCCATTATATAGAAGAATTCCGAAAAGAGGTTTCACGAATAGAAACACTTTAAGAATTGAGACTATTAATCTTGATGTTCTTGACCGATTTGATAATGGTACTGTAGTAACTGTTGAATTATTAAAAGAAACAGGCATTATCAAAAACCCAAGAGATGGTGTTAAAATCTTAGGGAACGGAGAATTAACTAAGAAGCTTACAGTTAAGGTAAATGCATTTAGTGTAAGTGCAAAAGCTAAAATTGAAGAACTTGGTGGAAATGTTGAGGTGATCTAATGCTGAAAACTCTTCGTAATGCATTAAAAATTGAAGATATTAAAAATAGATTAAAGTATACATTTTTAATGTTGATTATCATTAGAATCGGTTCTCAACTTCCCTTACCAGGAATAAACAGAGATTATGTAACTGCTTTTTTTGATAGAATGTCAGGATCCGGTGAAGCATTAAACTTTTTTAATACCTTTACCGGAGGGTCATTTGAAACAATGTCAATATTTGCTTTAAGCATTTCGCCATATATTACATCTTCTATTATTGTGCAGCTTCTCACAATTGCAATTCCCAAATTAGAGGAAATGCAAAAAGATGGCGAAGAAGGCAGAAAGAAAATTTCGGCATTAACACGATATGTGACTGTAGCCTTGGCTCTTATTGAGGCTTTGGCAATGGGAATTGGCTTAGGAAGACAAGGGTTAATCCATGAATATGGATTTGTCAGTGTTACGATCGTTGTAGTAGCACTTACAGCTGGTTCCGCATTCTTAATGTGGATGGGTGAAAGAATTACAGATAACGGAGTTGGAAATGGAATTTCCATAGTACTGTTAATCAATATCCTTTCAAGGATTCCAAGTGATTTTGTAACACTTTATAATTCGTTTATTAAAGGCAAAGCTGCTCTGAATATAATTATTGCCGTAGTTGTTATTCTTGTAGTTATTCTTGTTACTATTGTATTAGTATTGGTACTAAATGGTGGAGAAAGAAAGATTCCGGTACAGTATGCAAAGAAGATGCAAGGTAGAAAAATGATTGGCGGACAATCCACTCATATTCCATTAAAAGTGAATACTGCCGGTGTTATTCCAATTATCTTCACTTCTTCAATCATGTCATTTCCGAGCATTATTGCCAATTTTATGGGAAAAAATGTGAAAACAGAAACTGGATTTGGATATAGAGTGATAAGAGTATTAACCCAATCAAATTGGTTTGATGGTGATCATCCAAAACGTACGGTTGGTTTATTGATATACATTGCACTTGTTGTTTTCTTTGCTTATTTCTATACCTCAATTACCTTCAATCCACTTGAAGTAGCTGATAACATGAAGAAGCAGGGAGGATTTATACCGGGTATACGTCCAGGAAAGCCAACTACCGAGTATTTAACCAGAATTTTAAATTACATTATATTTATTGGGGCAACCGGATTGATAATTGTAGCAATTGTACCAATCTTTTTTAACGGTGTATTTGGGGCTGCCGTATCATTTGGAGGTACTTCAATCATTATTATAGTAGGTGTTATATTAGAAACCTTAAAACAGATTGAATCACTAATGCTAGTACGTTATTATAAAGGCTTCCTGAATGACTAAGTGTACCGATACAATTGTCATCATCTCTTTGTAAAGGGTGGCAGTTCTCCTGCACTGGAGCGTGTTTGAAAAATGCTTTTACCAGGCTGTGTAGATTGGTGCAATGATTTTTAGAACACGCTCTAAGGAACTGCCTGAAAATAAACCGACCAATTTGGCGGTATATTTTGCGTCATACTGCGTCGAAGAAACCTTACGTACTCCAGTATGCGCAGCTTTCACCTCCTTGTCCGACACATAATATACTCAGCAAACTGGTCAGTTTATTTTCGGCAGTTCCCAAATTTTTATATGACACTTAATAACCCGAGGTTAGTATTTCCGCAAATAGGCAGGTGATCGCAGATTGACAATACCTGTTTAAAATTGCACAATAATGGAAATACTGATTATATTATCAAGGGGATAAGATGAAAAAAATTTATTCCTTTGATTTAAGGTCCCATAAAGCGGACAGATAGGAGCTATCATGAAAATCATTATGTTGGGCGCTCCTGGCGCTGGTAAAGGCACACAGGCAAAGTTAATTGCAGACAAATACAGTATTCCTCATATTTCTACAGGTGATATTTTTAGAATAAATATAAAGAACGGCACAGAGCTTGGTATAAAAGTGAAATCAATTTTGGACCAAGGCTTACTGGTACCAGATGAATTAACGGTTGCCATAGCGTTTGACCGTATTGGGCAGTATGACTGTAAAGATGGTTACATTTTAGATGGGTTTCCAAGAACAATATTTCAGGCGGAATGCCTTGATAAAGAATTAGTTTCTCAGAGACAAGTAATTGATTACGTGATAAATGTGGAAGTATCGGATGAAAACATCATAACAAGAATGTCAGGCAGAAGATTTTGTTCTGCATGTGGTGCTGTTTACCATGTTACAAATGCCCCCAGTAAAACAGAAGGTATTTG
>Ga0153997_1000445_pt1 | contig 11997 bp, 11 predicted proteins | sample TSNC081MetaG_FD_104750 | JGI IMG/M metagenome (GOLD analysis project Ga0153997, IMG submission 104750) | Attine ant fungus gardens microbial communities from North Carolina, USA - TSNC081 MetaG | ecosystem: Host-associated > Fungi > Mycelium > Unclassified | place: USA: North Carolina, Lumber...
CTTATGCCTCCGAGTTCTCTAGTATCATCACGACCATGTCCTAGCAGAACACCTGGGCCAAAACAAAACACTGGAACTCATACAGAGACATTATACCTGGCCAAACATCTGCAACAACATATAGAAATTCTGTAAGTCTTGCATTACCTGTATGAGATCCAAACCACAGCATCACAGACCATATGGATCTCTCCAACAACTTCCTATCCCAGAACGCCCATAAAATTCAATTTCTATAAACTTCATAGAGAAACTCCCTTTCTTCTCCAGTTTTGATACCATCCTCGTTATAGTAGATCGCCTATCAAAACAAGCCATATTCATCCCCACTCAAGACACCATCACTTCAGCAGAACTAGCATGCCTTTTCGTTATCCATGTTTTTTTAAAACATGAAGTTCTATCTTATGTTACGTCTGACCGTGGCTCAGAATTTGTCTCTCACTTCTTCCGTTCCCTAGGTACTACCCTAGATATGAGGCTTCACTTTACCAGTGGATACCACTTGGAAGCAAACGGTCAAGCGGAATGGACCAACCAGACATTGGAACAGTATCTCTGCATATATTGCAATTACCAACAAGACAACTAGTCTGAACTGTTACCCCTGGTGGAATTTGCTTACAACAATGCCCCTAGTGCTACCACTGGTGTCTCCCCATTCTTCGCCAACAAAGGATATCATTCTAACCTCAGTGTGTACCCAGAACGAGATATAACTTCTTCCCATGCCCATAACTTTGTACTTAACCTTAACGAACTACAAGACACGCTCAAAGAAGAAATAGCCAAAGCCCAAAGACGATACCAACCCTCCACTGACTTTCGTCAACAACAACCACCAGACTTCCAAGTTGAACAATTAGTATTCGTTAGATCGCAGTACTTCCGGACGACTCGCCCATCAGAAACTCTCCAAAAAGTACCTCGGACCATACGAGATAATTGCCCAGCCCAGTCCGCAATCCTTCATACTCTGCCTTCTGGATACCATGAAGACCACCCATCCTGTATTCCATATCTCTATGCTCAAACCAGCCACACCCAACACCTTCCAGTAGCGCTCCGAACCTCTGCCAGCACCAGTAATCATCGACAGAGAACCAGAATATGAAATCTCCAAGATAGTCGACTCCAAGATTGATTGCTGGAGGGTATGTAAACTGCTCTATAAATGTAAGGGGACATCTAGGGTTGTACTTAGTGAGTTCTGAGGGTCTGTTCTATTAATAGTCTAGTGACAGATCATGTATCACACTCCCATTGTTCCTGACTTCTCCTGTCTGTGTCATGCAGTGCAATGCCTATTATTAGTTATTCTAGAACATTCTGTGATTATAGATTGGTTGCCATGGTGCTGTATGCCTGACTATCTAGTGTAGTATATATACTAGTAAGTGTGTGTAGATATATCCCCACTTGAATCTCAAACTAGCTTCCGAGACTATCTACTAGCTTAAGGAGTGATCATCTACTGAGTGGTCCTCTTACAGAGATCGCCTACTGAGTGGTCCTCTTACAATAAAGTTATATGGCTGGGATACGAAGATACCGACAACGACTCCAAATGGTTACCAGCAACAGAACTGGAACACGCCAAAGAGTTACTGAATGATTTTCATCTCAAGTATCCATCTAAACCGGGACTATTACGACCCTGAATTACCTCCATCCCATTTCCTTAACTCTGTTTCTCTGTATTCACTCTGCTTCAAAAAAAAAAAAAAAAAAAAATTATCCTTGAGTATTTGTACACACTCCGGAGTGCAGTTTCATTTGCACTAACTTGCTTACTTGTATTCCGCTCCGCAGTTCCCGTTGCAATCTGATACTTGTATTCAAAAGCAGTCTCCATTGCAAAACTTGGGTACTTGTATTTCTCTGCAGTTTCCCTTGTGATCGTCGATTACTTGTATTCTTGCTTCATCATATATTATTACTCACATCCATTTTCAGCCACAGGGAGAATAATATTTATCAAACAAAAAAAAAAAGTTACAAGTTTTCCATTCCAACAGAGTACACGACCGGAGAAAAGTTACCAACACCTTCTTCCATGCCCTCCATTCCGTTCTCCTCTTCCTGTCCTCTAGTTTCTTCCTCCTCTTCCACTCTATTTACTCTTTCTTTCTTCTGTTTTCCCTTTTCTTTACTCCCCTGTACCCACATTGATTCTCCCTCGAACTCCGGCTATAAATTTCATTCCTCGTTAGAGTCTTCGTTCTCCATGCCAGCAAGTTTCTCTAAAGCTACCACAATCCTCCAGATGTCCTTCCTCATACCACTCAACTCACTCAGGCCATTTAACTTTCTCAAAATCTCTGCCTTCCACTCCACATCCATCTGTTGTTTTACTTTCCTCACATTGGACCTCCTAGCCATTTCTGCCTTGGCTTTCGCTCGTGCCCTGTCTGCATCAAAAGGCTTATAGACAGCCTTGGCCTCGGCACAGGGAGCGCAGGAAGTTGCGTGACTACAAAAAGAAATTGACAGAAAAGGGAAACAATTCAAACAATACTTATGGCAAGGTTTAGGGAATACACAAGATTCCGAAGTTCATGCACCTCTCATACGAACTTCCCCCACCAACGACTGACATCCCCATTTCTCTTGTCAACTCTTCGCGTCATTGGGGAGCCTCCAGAGTTTTTTATGGCAGGTATCGAACACGTTGCTTCTTGGTCAGAGGCAGAAGGTCAATGAGGTTCATCTCCTTGTTGGAAGGAAGAGATGAGGGTGGCAGAAAGGTCTTCATCCAATTCTTGTGCCATTGTTGTTCTACGGCAGCGATGCGGTCCACCTCTAAATGTTTGGCCAAATTTCTCTGGTGATCTTCTTCTCTCCGTCTTGTCTCCTCCTCTTCCTGTTTTTTTCACGCCTCTTCCTCCAGTTTTTTCTGCTCTGCCATTTTCGCCTTTTTGCAGGCTTGGCACTCAAGGCATTCCTTTTCTTTCTGCTGTCGAAGCAGGGTTTTTGCCTCAGCACATCTTCTTGCCAACTCAGTCCCGTAAGACTCGTCATCGGAGTCAGAGAGGTTAGCAATCAAGGTAGAATTAAAGGACATGGTAGTAGAATTTCAGGATTAAAAGTCCGCAATGAAAAAATTTTAAAACCAAAGTCAGATGATAATTAAATTACTTATGCATAGAAGCTTCAAGGGCTTAGCCTTAAAGGGGGGGGTACTATCATATTCTAGAAATATGATAATTATATAATTTATTTCTCCTAATTATTCTCCTAAAATTAATAATAGTAAGATAGCGTAGTAGACTACTTTCCTCCTATTCCGGACTTCCTATAAGTACTGAGTGGTTACAGTGTAATTCCTCAGTCTGTAAATTAACGTCAATTAGTCCTAATCGTATCTTATCCTCTCTGACTCCTCCACTTGATCGCTTAAGACCTCTGTCTTGACGGCTTCCACTACTCTGAAATACGTAACCAACCTCATGACTGGAGACTGGGGCGCAACACATAAGTTGAAGCCAAGGTCGTTCAACAAGTCGTTCTCTGCTCCGATGTCCTTGATAGTCCGCCAGAGCCTTCTTTCTGATTTTGCGATCACTATTAAGTACTGTCTATTCTCTGAGATAGTTTAGTACATCATTCCGAAGTATAACTCTATTATTACTCCATTCCTCCACACTCCGTCTGTCTGTCCTTGACACAGGCACTCAATTCTATAATGGTCAAGAACAAATACCCCCTCCCACTGATCTCCAAACTTATATCCCAACTCTGCTAAAAGAGTGCAAAAGGGAATTGCATACTGGGATAAACAAAATAATGATGTGCTAGCTCCCAATTGCATACTAAAGGTCCAAGGGGAGATTATCAAAGTTGAAGGTTTATAAATAGTTAGAGAAATAAGAATTATATGCAGTTCTAGTAAAATATATATTGGTGGTTATGAAAGGATCGTAAGATCTCTCTAAATCATTGTTACATAGCCTTCCTAAGGTATCAACCTTCACATACCATAACAAAAGCTCCTCTGGAAAATACAGTTAGTTGATCACTCATGGACCCTCCACACTCAGTTGCCTCCTTGTCTGCACTCCCAACACCGAACCTTACAGGTGTGATGCAATCCAAGTGTGCACCTAGTCAAGCTTTTCCAGCCTGCTGTCCTCTCTAAAGCCTGTCCGAGTTGCATTTACATCTTCTCTCTAGATTGAGTTCTGGGTATATTCTGTGTTTTTCCCAAGACATCCCACTAGTCCTAGTCTTCTTACTCTCAATAGATCCACATTCACAATTCCAGAGGCAGTGTAGATGGAGGTGGGAGTCAAGAGGTTTTTCTCCAATCCAACTGCACTCTGGATACTATATTAAAATATTACAAAGCCCTAAACTCAAGAAATAAAATATAAAAGGGAAACTATTACTACTTTTAGGATTTGTAAGGGGATCACTTGGCGGCACCCAGAACACACTCGACTATAGTAGAGGAGGCATCTTAAGTTAGACCATGAATAGCCTAGGAGATCAAACTATTGTTGAGGTAAGGTATTCTACCATACATCACTAGCTACTTATACTAGACTAGCCTGGTCTGTGCGCCAGTCACTATGGACACAGATATCAGGACAATAATAACTACACTACCAGATATAGCTATGTAGTACTGTGATGGAGACCTGAACTAGAGGGAAGAGAACTATAGACCGTGAACTCTAAGGATCCATGGGAGCACTAGCTGATGCGAACCCTACCAGGTTATCTAAGCAATCTTAGGGTTGTCCCCTTACAAAAGGCTAGGAAAACTAGTGTTAAGACCACAGTCTAGACTGGCTGCTTTACCAAGCTAGCTGTTTCTACATCCCAAACCCAAATAGCTTTAAGAAATGTAAAAGCTCATAGTATTTTCTAAAAAGGATTGCTAATTGAGAACAAACTAAGAGATAATTATAGGGATTTTAGTATATATACTTGTGTGACTAATTACCTAATTAATTGTATCCCATCAAACTCTTAGTACAGTATGTGAGTACTAAGATCTGGACTAGTAGTGTTATATTATAATAGTATCTTCTCTCTAAGACTATACCCTTGTGGCCTTTGGACTATATAGTTATTAGACTTTGGTATGATACTGTCATACTAGACAGCTATTTAGGCAAGATAAGTGGTATTTTTTACATAATAACCATAATAAACAGTTTAAGAGATAAGTTGAACTCCCCAGAAGATAACTACTAGATATTTAGTTGTGAACTTGAGCATACTACTTAAGTAGCAGAATAGTAGCTATGACCACCACTACAGAGATCTCATAGAAATTTGCTCAGATATTTTATAGCAGATCTATAATAGAACTTTTCTCTAGAGTACCCTCAAGGATAAAAAGAACTTTTAAAGGCTTATCTCTACAAGAATAATGTTACATCTTGACAGACTACTACCTATCTATATAACTAGGTTACTATTGGATCAGAACCCATTGCTCTAATAACTAATTATAGTAAGACTGGCAAGACAAAGCATACTTAAGGGTGTTATGACTTGACAAAATAGCTAAGTTATTATTTATATTTCTTTTTTTTTGGACTTACTATACAAAAAGAAGTATGAAAAAGTATTATATCATAAGTGTCATAGTATCACAGTTATATGAATAGGATGTCATAGTATTATATCACATGACTAAGTCACATAAGGAGTGTGGGAAAATAGTACACAGACTATATAGTAGTTGTATAAGTAATGTACAAGAAATAAATAAGAACTCTATTAAGTTTTTTTTATCAACTTAGACTTAGTGTCATGTTGTTACACCGCAAGTGAATTTTCTATGAAAGATAACATTTGATACATGTTATACCAATGGAATCTCAATTAGAATTCACTCTAAAACCCTTTCTATATCCTCAGAATGTAATACTATATGATAAGTACATTGAGCAGGTGATAATCGACCTAGAGCTTATATTGAGACCTCGAGAAGCAATTAAGATGAACTGGTATCAGGTTACTAAGAGAGTTACTAAGGGACTATGCTCTAGATCCACTCTTGAATAGACCAACTTAAAAAAATAGTAAACTTGAACTCTAGAACCAGTACTACTCAGGTGAAGAACTTAGACTGATAGATTTTGTGCTTGTAAATAAGCATTGATGGCATCAGATCAGTTATACTTAGATAAATGACCTCTAGGATGTGACTTGGAGATACTAGATATTTATTAAGACTTGTTAACTGCTTAACAGGTAATCAATGAAGTTTGCATTACAAAGCAGTATCAAGAGCATAATAGGGAAAGACAGAAGAACATTCTAGAAGAAAGCGGTAATGAAGATATGTCATCTTTAATAGAAAGGACTTGGTAAGAGAACACATCATCATAAAGAAAGGAGAGGGCTGTGAGAGTGACTAGAGTGGAGTATTCCAGAAGATTCCTTAGTTAAATTATACTATAGAATATGTTACAACTTACCTTCAGGAGATTCCTTAGAGAATTAGATGAGGCTCCTGGAAAGAATAATCTACAATATATATACTAAAATGTTCTTGCATTCTATTTTTTAGTAACCAGGGGCTGCACAATGAAATTGTGTTGGGAGGCAATGGGAGGTGCTTTGGGATCATGTGTGAGGGGTCCTCTTACAGAGGCCGTGTTAAGACTCTAAATCTCACAGTTGAATATGTGTTTTAACTTGAAGCTTATATCTAACACTTGATATCTTCACACTCCTTGTTAGAGGATCCAGTTAAGGTTTTCAGTAAAGTTATATTGGAGGAGAGATATCAACGAGACTTTGAGTAGCACTCTTGAGATTGTCCAAAAACAAGTAAGAGTACCGATCCCTTAGAGTAGAGGAATACAGAAAGGAATACAGAAAAAGAGAACTTGCCGTTCTTTTCTCTTTCTGGGCTGTATTTATCCTAACTAAGTATTGTGACTATGTTACAATGTAGTAACACTACTTGTAACTAAGGGTGACTAGTTAAGTGACAAATTAGTGACAGAAGCGATAAGAGTAACAAGTCAAGTCAGTATCTAATAATGGATTAGTCTGGTATTGTTCTATTTAGCACAAGTCCAAAGATAGAGAAGGGAAAATAGTCTGAGGTTTTTTTGAAGAGTCCTGTCCATACCATGAGTCCATTGTCTCCTAGGATGTTTAGACATTTTATGCATTACTATATAGTAATATCCTTATTCTGTACCATCAATGTTTCTTCTTGCATTGCTATCATTTCATCCACTAGCCATTTATTATCAGACCAAGGCTGATAATAACTGTAGTCCCATTTGATGTTCATAACAGGCTGTATTATCAGTAGGATTTTGGGAGGCCTTAGGACAGAAAAGAGACAATAAAATCCTGTAAGAGGACAATCCTGAGATCGCTTAGATAACCTGGTAGGGTTTGCATCAGCTAGTGTTCTCATAGATCCTCAGAGTCTGTGGTCTATAGTTCTCTTCCCTCTAGTTCGGGTCTCCATCATAGTACTATATAGCTATATCTGGTAGTGTAGTTATTATTGTCCTGATGTCTGTGTTCATAGTGACTGGCGCACAGACTAGGCTAGTTGTTAGGGGTCAATTCCAGCACTAAGGCGAAGACCTCTTAAGCTAATGGGTAGATCCTGAAGCTAAGGTGATATTCAACTAAGGTATATCTACGACAGAAGACTAGTATTTATACTACTAGATCGTCAAGGCACCATTCTCATGGTACCTGACAGATATTCACACTATGTCCAATAATAGATTTAGAGGAATCACACAATATGACATAGAAGGGAAAGTAGGGAAGACATGGGAACATGATCGGAGAGATGGCGGCTCTTAGGTGGGAACCTACTCACGTCACTAAGCACTGCCCTAGGGTAGTCCCCTTATACTAGTCTAGTATAAGTAGCTAGTGATGTACCTTACCTCAACAATAGTTTGACCTCCTGGGCTATTCATAGTCTAACTTAAGATGCCTCCTCTACTATAGTCGAGCATGTTCTGGGCACCACCAAATAAGTCCCTTACACCTTTGCTTATAATCAGATACCTTCTCAAGCTTTTTAATAATTTGTTCCTTCTATCACAAATAATCACTTACTGATTTGTGATTATTGGATTTGAACTAAAACAGTACTTAAGAGCAAAGTTTAGACAATTTGTTTAGTCTAAGGTTTAATCCTCAGACAAGAAGTCCTTAAATACAAAATTGTAATAGTCTGTATACTAGAACAGACTATTATATGCTACTACCTATTGTTCTACATATGGTAGTGCCTAGAAATAGCAATAACTTAACCTTATTGGGGCTATTTTTTGTTTTATTCAAAGATAAATAAGTATTAATAGATAATTAATTAAGTCTATGTACAAATATTAATGTTAGGGAACCACTCAGAGGCAATAACTCTTAAGCTAATAGATAGTCTTAGAAACTAGTTTAAGATTTAAGTGAAGTACATTTATGACACTTTGCTAGTATATATAATCTATACTAGACGATCCCATAGGCAGTTACATGTACATAAATCAGTAATCACAATTGTCCTTAATTAAATTAAAAGGTATTGCACTATATGACATAGATAGGAGAAGCAAGGAATAGTAGAAACATAATACAAATAAATATAAAACTCTTAGTAGATATAAGTTTACTAGACTTACTAAGCAATATCCTAGATGATGTTCTCTTATAATTGAGGACTTTATATTTCTGTTAATATTAATTACCTTGAGGTTGTTCTGAAATTATTCTGAGCATCATAAAAGGGGCTTTAGCTAACTCTAAAAGTAAGGTATCAATTGTAGTGGTTTTTAAAATACTAGCAAATTAATATATAGTACTATAAAGATTATTTATTGATTGCCTTGAGATATGTTTGTATCACAAAAAGTCACTTACTAATTTGTGATGAGTGATTTAATACTTGAATAGTTCAAAAAAGCGAAGTTTAGACAATAACAAAAGATATTATTAAGTCTGAGGTCTAATCCTCAGACAGAGAGTCTTTATATATAGAATTGTAATAGTCTGTATACTAGAACAGATCATCACATGCTATTACCTATTGTTCTACATATGGTAGTGCCTTTGTACTAGAAATAGTAATAACTTAACCATATAAAAGCTGTCCTTTGTTCTAAGAAAAGGACAGATGACTATTTATGAATAATTAATAAAATCTATGTACAAATATTGAGGCCTTTATATCTTCATGAATATTAATTGCCTTGGTATCATTTTAGGCTCATTCTGAGTGGTATGAAGAGGACTTCTCTGATATCTAAAAGCAAAGTATAAATTGTGGTAGTTTCCGAGATATTGGTAATTTAATAAATAGTACTATAATGGTTACCTGTTGATCTACTTAATATCTTGGCTACTATTGATCGCTTCAAGACATGACTAGTATCAATCAAAAGCTTTTTTCAAGGGCTTTTGGGTGCTATTAAGACCATGGGAATCATTGAAGATTTGATGGAGATATGACCAAATAAAGTTTGTGACAGTTTGATATCAAGTGAAAGGTCTTCTTAAGAGCTTTCAGACACTATTGAGACAATAGAAATCATCAAAGAATTGATGAAGATAAGTCTAAATGAAGTTTGTGACATCTTCTTTATTAGATTTGTATTTTGGTCAAGCTAATGTTCTTTCTTCTCTATGATTATTTCATGATTTTCAAACCTAGTTAGAAGTTTTTCTTGCTTGGGATCAGAGATTTACTAGTTCTTTCTTTAGAATATCTAGTAGATAGAAGACATAGGAAAAGATTGTCACAAAAAAGTGACTACTAAATAGTATCATAGAAGTATAACAAAATACCTGTTCAAATGAACTATATAAATAGCTGGACCCTCGTTAGCAAGTAGTCTTGCTAACATTGCCCTTTTGGTGTAGTGGTAAACCATACAGTATATGACTACTAGTCTATAGCACAACTGTGACAAAGGTATTGAATTATCACAAACTTCATTCAGCCATATCTCCATTAATTCTTTGATAATTCTCATGGTATTAATGGCACCAAAAAGTCCTTAAAAAGACCTTTTGATTGATATTAGTCACATCGTGGAGCAATCAGTATTGGTCAAGATATTAGGCAAATCAGTAAATAACCACTATAGTACTGTTTATTAAATTGCCAATATCTCAGAAACTGCCATGATTGATGCTTTGCTTCTAGACATCAGAGAAGCCTTCTTCATACCACTAAAAATGAGCCTAAAACAATGTCAAGGCAATTAATATTTGTACATAGACTTAATTAATTACCCATAGATACTCATTTGTTCTTTCTTAGAACAAAGGACAGCTTTCATATAGTTAAGTTATCTCTATTTCCAGTACAAAGGCACTACCATATGTAGAACAATAGATAGCAGCATATGATGATCTGTCCTAGTGCACAGACTATCACAATTCTATATATAAGGACTCCCTGTCTGAGGATAAGACCTCAGACTTAACAACATTTTTTGTTACTATCTGAACTTCACTTATAAGCCCCTTTTGAATATATCTTTAACCTAATCATAAACAGTAAGTGACCTTTTATGATATAAATGATACTAGGACTGCATTTTTTTTAAATTATCAATTTATAACACAGAGTACATAGATAAGCCATGTGTCATATTCCAGAAATATGATAATTATGTAATTATTTCTCCTAATAATTCTCCTAAAATTAATAATAGTAGAATAGCATAGTAGACTACTCTTCTCCTATTCTGGACTTCCTATAAGTACTGAGTGGTTACAGTGTAATTCCTCAGTCTGTAAATTAACATCAACTGGTCCTAATCCTATCCCTGTCCACTCTGTCTCTATTTTACTTCCCAAGGACCTCTTCTCTGATGACTTTCCTTCACTCCAAAATACACAACCAACCTCACAACTGGAGACTGGGGTACAACACATAAGTTGAAGCCAAGGTTATTTATCAAAGTTGTACCCCACTCCGATATCATTTCTCTTCACTGGAGTCTTCTCTTGGGGTTCTTCCCTCATCATTAAGTATTATCTATTCTCTGAAGTAGTATAGTACACTGTCCAGAGTATAATTCTATTGATAACTCTGCTCCTCCGTTCTCTGCTATTCCATCCTTGACAGCCTCCCAAACCCCAACCTCTTCCTAGTCCCCCATACCTTGTGGCTGAACCAACCCTTCTTGCATATAACACTTGTAAACAAACACTGAAACAGGTACTCCAGTCAGACCCCTTTTCAGGTAGGTACTGGTGACTTCTCAGTGAGCCAAAGCTCTATGAGAAGGGCTTGTATTAGTTCATTCTATTAACAGCACATTTCCTATTCTTTATCAAAGCCTAATCTATGTGACTTCCTGCAATGGTAAAGGTGAAGTGAAGGCAGCCCACCCATGTTTTGAGCATTGAGGCTCTACCATTGGGTTTTTGATTAGGGGATTATAAAACCACCTGGACAGCAGTGTTAACTTAGCATGATCCTTTTGGACTACCATCTGTGTTTCAGATGCTGCTCTCTAGGAGACTAAAGCAAGAAAAGCTCTACCAACAAGAGCCTCAACTGGTACAGTGTGTCCAACACATGTCACAATGATCACAAGTCAGACATGAATAAACAAATGAAGCAGACATAAAGATGGAAGGTGAAATCATGATGATATTAGTGGTAGAGGTTCAGTAGAATAGGGGTCCCCCCAGGAGCCATCATGGCCTCAAGGGGGGAGATGATGGTGGTTAAAGATTGGAAGGGATGAAATATACCTCAGTTCCTGTAAACACTGAACTGAGGTTTCCAAGTAGTTCTACTACGTGGCACGACTTTTTGCTTACTAAGTGTAATAATAAAAATGATGAGCAACATTGTAACAATTGACCCTCATCGATAATACGTTATCGATAACACATATCAGTTCTATGATTAACAGGATGAGTCGTGGACTACACGGGGAGACCTCATGCCTAGGGAAGGGGTCAGTATGTAGTAGGGGACTCTTAACTTCGGTCTCGTTAATAGTAGACCTTATAACTCCAACACCGAGGCTAGGA
>Ga0153997_1000447_pt1 | contig 11979 bp, 10 predicted proteins | sample TSNC081MetaG_FD_104750 | JGI IMG/M metagenome (GOLD analysis project Ga0153997, IMG submission 104750) | Attine ant fungus gardens microbial communities from North Carolina, USA - TSNC081 MetaG | ecosystem: Host-associated > Fungi > Mycelium > Unclassified | place: USA: North Carolina, Lumber...
ATTGAAAGAATGGAATAAAACCTTAATGTCTTTGATTTTGAACTGACCGCCGAGGATATGGCAGAGATTGCCACCCTCGATAAAAACACAAGTTCCTTTTTCTCTCATTCCGATCCCAATATGGTCGAATGGTTTGTAAAAATGGTAGAGGAGCGCAAACAGAAACACGATTGCTCCAAAGAAAAGAAAAGCTAGTAAAGGACTTTTCCGGCACCAATCAGACCATAACCGAGCTTGAGCCGGACGCTACTGTTACAAAAGGACTTTCCATATCTCGAAACGATATTATTTTGTGGTATGTAGCGCCAACCGTAATTAACACCTTCTTGGAAAGCTATGATTTTTCCGGAAAGATTATTGTGCCGTTTGCAACATCTGGTAGCAGTGGATTTGGCAAGACTATAGAAAAGCTACAGCATTCTTCCCATGTAATCTCTGTTTGTTACACTCAGGAACGGTTTCGATCGCAGTAATCAGACAGCCCGCACAGAATCTCGTCTGGTTTTGAATGCTATAGAGCTGTGAAATATGTAAATGAAAAATTCATTTATCGCCTGCCTAGAACCAATTCAAATTTTTTTTCTAATAAAAAGAATGATACAATGAAAATAAAAGGGTGGTTGCTATGCGAATACTTGTAGCGGAAGATGGTATTAATCTGGGTGAGATGATTGTGAAAAAATAAGAGCTGAGGGTTATGCGGTGGATAGATGCCAAAACGGTCAGGAAGCACTTTACTATTTGGATTTGGTTAGATACCATGTTGCGATTATGGATATTATGATGCCAGAGATGGACGGAATCACGGCAGTAAAGAGACTACGGGCAAATGGGAACCTGACACCCGTTATATTCCTGCCCGCTCGTGACACGGTAGCAGACAAAGTAAAGGGACTGGATATCGGCGCAAATGATTATCTTGTAAAGCCGTTTTCCTTTGACAAGCTGACTGCCCGCATTCGTGCGGCTACCCGTGCCGCATCAGCAAACCCAACCAATATTTACTCTCTTGCAGACCTAACCCTCGACCTGGAGTCTCATATTGTAAAACGCAGCGAGACAGAAATATCTCTGAGCGCAAGGGAGTATGCACTTTTAGAATATCTGCTGCTGAATATGAATAAAATTCTTTCTCGCCAAAAAACCGACGAGAGCTATTCAACTAAGCTGATTCACACCGTTTGCGGTATCGGATACATTATGAAGGATGAAAAATGAGATAACTAACGATTAAACTTATAATCACACTGCGCTTCACGGCTTTCATGATTTGCTGCGTGTGTTGTCTTTGCGTTGCATTCTTTTCCATGAGGATGGTACAAATAAGGCACTGGACTCGGTCTCGGTTTGGCAATGGTCAAGCGGGATTGTGGATCTTCATGGCGGAATTCGGTTACGATATTGGACGGCACTTTCAACCGGACGGGCGGAACCATGACTGAGACGGGAGGAAACAACTGAAGTATCCTAAAAAATAGTACTATATAAACAAATTAATTCGTGCTGCTGCACTTACGATTTTCTAATCGTTAGTGCAACAGCACCGTTCATCTGATATTCACTTAAAATCATGAAGAGGATTAACATTTGGGAACCATGTGCTTATACTCATAGAATTAAAGTGTCGGACGTTTTCTAAAAGTTCACGATTGCATTGCTGTGAACGTTCAATATCTCCATCAATAATTGCATGCATCAGGGTAACATGGCTGAGATTAACCTTTTTAGTCAGTTCCTTATCAATAAAATAATTACAATAATACTGACGACGTGCCAGTGGATGAAGCGGTAATAAAAGATTTGCCAAAAACGGATTTCGACAAGCCTTGCAGGCGAGTCTGTTGAACGCATCATCAACACGCAAAGCCTCTACTGCCGTCAGCCATTCATCTGTAATCCTTTGATACTGTTCAGCCAAATCAAGCAACTGTTCCCGTTCTTCTGGAGAAGCATACTTGGCAGCTCGCACCATAACAATATCTTCCAGAGCCTGGCGTGGTTCCATCTGCAGCAATAATTCATCTACACTGACAACTCTGATAATAATACCTCGACGCGGGAGTATCTGTATCAAATACGTGGGTTCCAACTTTTTAAGAGCTTCCCTTACAGGGGTACGCCCAATTTCAAGATATTGAGACAATTCACTCTCACTTACAATTGTTCCCGGCTTCAGCTCGGCTGTAATAATCATTTCTTCAAGTTTTTTGTACGCTTCATCAACAAGAAGCTCCTCTGATTTACTCTTAAATTTTTTTCTTTCTTCCATCTTACTACCTTCTTCATTCCATTATTTGGTAAAATGATATTTTATCAATATGTTAGTATTATATCCCTTCCATCGTTTACAAGTAAATAGTATATCCTCAATAATTCAAAATTTCGTAACAGTTTAGCCTTATGTATTTCGAAGACGGACGAGATTTGAAGGAGCGTTCTAATTTTTAAGACCCACAGGCCGGACGCTCCCATGAGACCACTCTCGCCCAGCTCATGGGAACGCCCCGCTTGTAGGTCTTATGAAGTAGAATGTTCCATGAAATCTCGTCCGTCTTCGAATACATAAGTCTGAACTGTTACAAAATTCCAATACTAGATTTTAATTTAACAATTAGAGAGATATATTCTGCTGAATAGCCCCCAAAAACTAAAAAAAGGAATGGAAAAATCCATTCCTTAATAGTTCAATAACTTTATAAGTTTATCCTGAATAACCTGTCTCCCCCTGAATCGATTGTTAAGAATAAATATCAGTCAGATGTCAAATCAATCAAGTCCAGCACCTTCCTTATTCAAAACAGCACGAACATCACGTCCGGCGATCTCACGAAACTTTTTCCCTTCCTTTATAACCATGTTAGCTGCAATTCCGGCAGCATTTCCATATTGGAAGCATTGTGCCGTTACACGACAACTGGCAAGTGCCTGATGTTCTGCACAGAGGTTTCTTCCGGCTACAATTAGATTTTCTCCAACTGCGGGAACCAGTGTGCCATATGGTATTTCATAATAGTCATTAATCAACCAGAACATATAGGGTTTTTCACTATCATGAAGTTCAATTGGCCAAGGGCAGCGCGCAATGCCATCTTCTTTTTTTTTGGCGTTTACAACATCTACATTTCGCAATATTTCTATCCCTACAATACTGCGTGTCTGGCGCACCCCCACTTCCTGCGACAGATCATTCACAAAACAGCCTTTACAGCCAGGAATGTTCTCCTTAAAAAATTTTGCATAAGCACGAACCTGCTTGCGAGCCTCCTGTTCCGCCTCGGTATGGTCATCAGGATTACATACATTTAAAGCACGACCGTCCTGACCAGTAATCAAGGTCACATTCATAAATAACTCATTAGGACGGGTGGTGTCATAAACCCAAATCTTGGAACGTGGAAGATTCATTCCGGTTTTTGCAGCTGCCACAATTTTATCCGTCACTTTATCCGGACAAATGGTATCATTGCCCCAGTATTCCAGAAAACGTGCCACGTCCACACCGCCAAGGCGAAAAATCATGGTAGGATTTTGAATAGCGCCATGGTCTCCCATTGTATACTCATATCCGGCGCGAAATATAACATCTGCGTCACCGGTAGCATCAACAATAACATTTGCCCGGATCTGAGCCAGTCCACTTTTTGTATCAATGACAAGCCCCTTAAATACATCTCCATCCTTGATAACCCCAAAGACAGAGGTATGATATAGTATTTTTACCCCGGCTGCCAATACCATCTCCTCAGCCACCTCTTTCCAAATCTGGGGGTCATGGGTGATTAGATAACTTTTTCCATAAAGCTGAGGGCTTGTTACACCATTTCTCTGCTTCATATTCTGGTAAAACCGTTCTGTCCAGCCATAAACGCACTGCCTGGGGCCATCCTCAATCGGCGTCTCACTTCCATAATACATCCCACAAATGGTACCGGAATACTCGGCTACTGCCGCACCGCCAAGGAATCCAAGACGTTCCACAAGCAATGTATTTAACCCATATCTGGCAGCAGTTTCTGCTGCTGCAACACCCGCTGGTCCACCACCCGCAACAAGAACATCCACTTCATCATAAACTGGAAAATCACAATCTACCGAAAATACAATAGTCTGCTGATATTGTTTCATAACCCAACCCCTTCTGTTTTTTTCTCAGATATCATTTCCTTAAAATCCTTCGTTTCCAAAATAGCAGCGACGACAACACCAATCAGCAGTGCCCAAAATGCAGAGCCTATACCAAAAAAAGATTTCTGTGCCAATGCAATAAAAAATGCAAAAAATGCTGACATCTGAAACTTTTGACCTTTAAAAGCATCCTGAATTGAACCGAGAATAACACCAATCATGGCAAGTCCACCAATTAAATAAATCAGATTAATCGGCATCGTGTTCAGGAATGGTACAACAATGCTTGCAAAGATACCAATAATAGAGCAGAACAGAGCACAGACAACAGACGCCGCATAGCGGCCTTCCATATTTTCCCCGGAGTCTTTAGATGCAGTAATCGCAGTCATTGGACCTGCAATATTCGCATTATGACCGCCAAACAAGGAAGTCACCATTCCACCGATTCCAGACATAATTGTCATAGACTTGACCGGAGGCGTATAGCCCTGGCTCTGAAGGACACCTGTTGCCTGTGCATTCTCTGCACCAATGACGAGGAATGTAAGAGGAAGAGATACTGATACAAAAACACCCCCTATGTTATTAAAATCATATCCGACAAACTTTGGTCCATAAAACTTCAGTCCGGAAAGTGCTGTCATGTTATATAGACCACATGTAAACACTCCAACAATTACAACTAGAAGCGCTGCAAGAATCGGCGGAATTACTTTTACTTTCTCCTTATGCCGCATCATAATCAGGTATGCTGCAATCGAAAGAAGCGAAATCACTAGATATTTCATGTTATCCCCGGAAGGATCCTTTACCCATGAAAAAATATACTCTACATCGTTGGTAACAAATTTAAAAAGACACCCTGCTGTCATCCCCATAACAATCGGCATTGGAAGAAATTTCATAACCTTACTAATTAAACCGGTTGCACCCAGTACAAATACAAGAATACCTGCAATCAAAAAACCTGAACAAAGCTGAGGAAGTGTATAACCGGCAGCAGCACCAGAAACAACAATTGCAGCTCCGGAAATTGACCATGCTCCGGGAATTGGCATTTGATATTTTAACGATAAGATAATACCGAGCAAAGGACCAAATACCCAACATGCAAAAATCCATGAGATCGTCTGTTCTGTTGTCCAGCCACAAGTATTACCATTCGCATAGAGAATCAAAGCAGTTGCCCATCCGAAGATTCCAGCAATGACACCCGAACTGATGGTGGTGCTATTTAAATATTTGGGAAGATTACGAATTCCATCAATGATTCTATTCTTGCTTTCCATATGAAAATCTCCTCATATAATAAGTTTATAGCCTAGTAATAACTGGTTATAGACTTATTCTTTTTTATGATATAGATGAAAGGACATTCTTTTTATCTGGAATCTGGAAACTTTGCTGGTTAATCCTTATCTCATCTATATTATTTATAGTTACTCTTTATAAAAATTTTCTTAATGCTACAATAGTTCCTATGAAACTTTAGCTAAGGTTATTGCCTACACAAATGTTGTATCACCTTTAGTAGCCCCCCAGCAAGGTATTTCTTCTGGATAAGTGCTGATTACGTAAGGTTGCAGTCAGTGCTGCGGATTAGGACAATTTCTTTCTATATTTCTCATTATAAATCTGATTTTTCACTACCTGTTTCGAAGGCGTTTATCGGCCGATTGCCTTTACACTTTAACTGTATATCAATGCGACTGTAATATTCCTATGACATCATACTGATATATTAGCTGTGTGTTAATAAGATAATACCACAATTTCATACGTATTTCAATATTTTAATACATTTTTCTTTATATTCGTCTATTTCTACAATTATTTCTTCTGTTTTTGTCTATTTTGATGTGACAAGTAATAATACTGCTCCCGCTCGTAAGTCATTAAAATCCCTGAGAAATGCAAGCATGAATTTGGCTTGACAAAGTGTATGGTAAGCAGAACCTTTCCCCTTTTATCTTGTACAATATCAACTCTGTAATTGGGATATCCTGATTTTATTTTATGTAAGAAGGAATATCCTCATAAGTACCTCCCATCCTACATGCTGCTTTCCTCGGGTAGTCAATGTTGCGCACAGTAAAAATATTATAGACTTTAAGGCGATAGAGTGTGCTAATACTGAGCATGATATGGCGTAAATCCGTACAGAAGCCATTAAGGGTATTTAATACCGAACTCCTCCAATTTCTCTTGAAAGGACAAATAAAATATGCTAAGATAAAGTTAAGATTTGCATAAATTTTCAATAATTGGAATTAATTGAAAGAAAACTCTTAGAAAAAGGTGTTTTCTCTGATGCGGCACATCTAAAAACAATAATCGTAACGGAGGCAGTTGTATGCATGCCAGTTGATTTTATTTCATAGACAGAAAAGGTATGTACCTGCATGGCTTATTTAAAGAGAAATCAACAGTAAAGGTTGCGATTATTACGCATATCTTTACTTTTTTTATTTTACCCCGAAGAACGGGTCAAGTGGGAGCTAGCGTACTATCTCGCTGATATCTAAGGTAATTAATCTGTTGATTTCCGACACCGCTTCGTTAGATTTTCTAGCCGCAGCAACGACTGCACTGTCGAAAATCCGCCTTGCATTATCGGAAATGACCTACATTATTTGCCATAGATATCCATGAGACAGCACACGAGTGTACGTTTCATGGTTTATGCAGCGATGTTTTATTACTAATTCAAACCAGTAATAAAACATATAGAATAGTTATAAATATTAATTCCTATGAATAGGAAACGGATATATTGGTTTAAACTAAGAAAATAAAATAGTCAGAATTAGAGAGGGGTTAGAAATGGAAAACTATAAATTGACAATCAATATTATCAATAATTATAAGTGTTATCTTATGAAGGAAGAAAGAAGCGAGGCAACAATAGCCAAATATCTGCGTGATATCCGTGCTTTTTATAATTACCTACCAGATAATAAAATCGTGACAAAGGAAATTACAATTGCATATAAAACATCTATATTGGATAACTATGAATCCAGTAGTATTAATTCAATGTTAGCAGCAGTAAATGGATTTTTAAAATTTTTAGGGTTAGATTATTGTAAAGTAAAAAAGCTGAAGGTACAGCGGCAAATCTATCGTGAGGAAAGTCGTGAGTTAACAAAGGAGGAATACTTTGCATTATTATCAGCATGCAGTGGAAATAAACATCAAAGGCTTAATCTTATTATTCAGACTATATGTGGGACGGGTATTCGAATTAGTGAATTAAAGCATTTTACTGTTCAAGCTGTAAAATCCGGTAAAGTGCAGGTTCATTGTAAAGGAAAATCCAGAACTGTTTTTATCCCAACACAATTAAGGGATAAGTTATTGATATATATTAGTAAAAAGGGCATTGAATCAGGCAGCATATTTATAACAAGAGGGGGTAAACCTGTTGACAGAAGCAATATATGGACTCAGATGCAGAAAATATGTGAGATTGCAGGAGTAGCGGCCAGTAAAGTATTTCCTCATAATCTGCGCCATCTGTTTGCAAGAACATACTACCAGATAAAAAAAGATCTTGGTAAATTGGCGGATATATTAGGGCATAGCAATATAGAAACAACAAGAATCTATACCATTTCTACGGGTAAAGAGCATGAAAAGCAGATTGAATGTTTAGGATTAATTATTTAATCTACAACATAATAAGCATTATGTTGTAGAACACAATAGTAAAAAGATTTACATAGTTAATATATCATAGATAAATTCATAAAGCAATAAAATTATAAAGCTTTTATAACAGAGTTCATAACAGTTTTCTCGGTCTATTATCACTTTTATAAATATAAATCGTAAATTATGAAAAAGTGATTTCTGTTACAATCTTAATGTTTATCTAAAATATAAGCATATTGTTCAAAATATTTCCATTTATATTACAAACAGAATATAGTATTAAAACTGCATTTTTCAACAAGTTATAGTTTTTAATAAAAGACATAATAATAAGAGCCTTAAATTCATTGTCATCAGACTCTATTTCATAATAAAGATCCCTATGGTCTATTCTTCCATATAGAGAAAGCTTCGTAAATAGTAATCCTCTCTATCATAACAAACCTTCACTAATTTTATTCTATAATTTATTTTAGATCCAATACTTAAATAAAAAGTGCAGATCAGATTTAATACAACATAATGCTTATTATGTTGTATTAATCTATCCAGAGAAAATGGAACATAAAGGTATGATAATATATTCCATTTTAACAAAGGAGATGAAGAGTTTGTAAAAACAAAAAAGCAACCAGCATTCAGGTGTAGATACTACAAGTAACAACGAATAACTACGTCGGGATCATTTTCAAAAAGCAGTGAAGACTTGAAAAAATTGAAATATAGTATTAAGAGGGGAAAAAAAAGAATGTACGGTGAAAAAAGTTTATTTACAAGAGAGATGTAGTTTAAAGGGGTAAGAGACTATCTGTTGCCTTTTGGAATGGAGGTACAAAGTGAGATTAAAAATGACTACCGATTATGCAATAAGGATAATCAGAACAATTTATATGGAAGAGGGTGAGGTAGTAACAACAGCAACAATATCAGAAAAGGAACACATTTCGCAAGGGGTTATTATGAAAATTTTAAAATTATTAAGGGAAGCAAATATTGTGAGTTCACATCAAGGCAGGGGTGATATTTCAGGTGGATTTTCTCTTAAGAGAGATGTTAAAGAATTGACTTTATATGATGTGATATTAGCGATGGAAGGACCAATTACTCTTATATTTCCACGAGATATGAATTACATCGAAAAATGCGGAGCAGATTGTCCTATTAATAGGGAATTACAGAGAATTAACAACGACATGGTAAGAGAATTACAGGAAAAATCATTGCATGAAGTCTTTCATATTGAACATGATAAGCTCAGAGAAATAGTAGCCTTGTAGCGAAATGGAAAGTAGGCATATAAGATACTCAAGCAGAGTAATGGATGCCAGAGTAATTCGTGCAGGTCTGAATGAAAAGAAATGTGAGGATTTATGAAAAAGAAACTTAGTATAATATTATTAATCTGCATGCTTCTACAAGTATGTGCGGCTCCATTTGTAGAAGCTAGTGCTATGGAAACGGGCACCTATGATGTGCAAAGTGGAAGTACCACGGATGAAAACACTACATATGAAAGCACAGCAGATGAAAGTACTACGGAGGATACTGAGGCTCTAACACAGGGCTTCAATGGTGACAAAGATAGTGATACCTTAGAATTACAGACAGATTCTGCAGAAGGTCAAACGGATATGAATAAATCAGAATTTCAGACGAATTCTAGTGATGCAGAAGCTTCTACAGTTGATTCAAGTATTACAGGTGTTAAGGTATATTCCATTGCTTCAGATGGAACATTAGGGACTGAGCTTTCTGCTTCTAAGTATACGGTCGATGCTGACATACAGTAACCTTTTTAGAGACAATAACAACTGCATATGCGATTGAATACACTACATCAGCAACCTCACTTAGTAATGAGTGTGTGGTAACTGCAAATACAGCAAGTGCACAATATATTGCCGGTTCAGAGGATGTTTTCCTGCCGATCCCAATAAATTCATCCAACGCATCGATATTTTTTGATTTTAAAATATACTATACAAATAGTGGGGAAGAAATAATAACTGGGAGCCCGCTTCCGCCAGAAAATGAGAAGGTCACTATAGATATGCATGGGACTTATCTCTGGATAATAGTGTAAGTGCTGGTAATTATTTTACATTTTAAATACCAGAGTTGTTTTGTATATATAATAATGTAATGGGAAATTTGGAACTGGATGATGGAACGATAATAGCAACATTTTACATTGATACTGACGGTGATGGCATTATTATTTTTAATGAAAATGCCAGTCAGTCAGATTCGGGTTTTCTCTTAATTAACAGTACATTTAATCAGGATAAGGTTATTGGCACTATAGTAATTGAAGTTCCTGTAAACGATGAAAATACGGTTATTATTGAACTGGAGACTGGAATAAAGGAATTGGTTGTTACCAAATCGGGCGCCTTCAATAGTACGGAAACAGGTATTGTCTGGACAGTAGAAATAAATGAGACGAAGGAAACATTATCCAATGCAAAAGTAGTGGATACCAGAGGAGACTCGACCTTTACACTACTAGACACTGCCGGTGCAACCGCAACAATTTATGCATTAGAGTACGATCAATATGGTAACGCAACACAGGGGGCTGCGCTAATACGAGATGTAGATTACGAAATTACATTTACCCCTGCAGCCACAACATTCAATTCCTTAAGGAGATAGATAGTGCTTATAGGCTTGTCATAGAGACATCGACGTTACATCTGTTAATACATATACAAATTCGGTTACACTTTCGGCTGATGAAAGTGTTACTGTCTCTGACACAGCTTCTGTTTTGCGCAGTACAAATCATTTGTCAAAACAGTTTATAGACTATGATGTTGCGACAGGTCTTTTCACATGGGAGATATGTTACAAGTTAGATGGAAAATCGATTTTGGAAGCAATACTTACTTCTGAAAATTTAGTTGATAATGATGATACTATCTATACTGCTTCGACCAGTCCGTCAGGTGACACTGTGACGATTCAATTTTGGGATGATGATGGATATGTGAATGGGTCTTATATTATCAGGTACAAAACAAGCTACACAGGTACACCTATTTCGGACTTATCAGATATAACTGTATCTAATGAGGTTGGTACCGGTGATAATTCCGGAGCAGAGCAGGTACACTCTGTGTCTGCGTTAACCAAAGGAGTCTCAAGCATAGATTATAAAGACCGAATTATAAAGTGGAATCCTACGATTAACTTCGTTCGGTCGAACCTAAGTGGATTAGTGTATACAGATGTCTTTGTGACAGATGGATTAGACTTATTACCTGGTTCCGTGGTTGTGAAAGATTTCGCTGATAATTATAGAATCCTTGTTGAAAATACAGATTATACTATTGAATACGGTTCCTATACAGTAGACTCATCTGCTTTAACAACTGAAATTTGACGATTGCTAAGGTAGATATGGTGAATTCTGCCATTGTTAAAAATGATGTAACGAAGCTGACAGTTTTCACTTTGTGGAACAGCGCAAAAAATGTGGAACTATATAATAATATTTCTACAGATGAAAATGGGAAAATCATTTTAGCGGGCTTCTTATGGATCTACCTATTCCCTGCAGGAAGTGAAAGCTCCCGACGCCTATTTGAAGCTGGATGAGTTTATAAAAATCACGGTAGCATATACAGGAGGCGTTACCACTATTACTGCAGTTGGTGAGGATACGGGAAAAGCATATACAGTTTCAGTTGATCCGAATGATGCCACGCTCTATATCATAAATGTTACGAACAATGAATATACAGACATCACAGTTACTAAGACTTGGGTGGATGGAAATAATGCAGAATCAAATCGTCTGTCAACATTACTGTAAAACTGCTGCAAGACAGTATTATATATGACACAGCTATGATAAAAGCAAATGAGGGCTGGACTTACACATTTCATAACTTGCTTAAGTATGATAATGGTGGGAATGAAACCGTCTACACCATAGAAATTATTAGTAGGTAATATCATTTCGATGTTTACATGCCAGTGTGGAGGATACTCCTCATATTCATCGTTATGATATAGCTTTACTTTGCTTAAGGTTGTATAGTTAATGGTTTCTCTAATACCATTTAATCTTCTATCATATTATATCTTCTCCTATTTTGTTTAAAAGTAACGAATTTTAATATTAGATAAAATCCTTATTTAAATTGCTTAAATATTTATAATTATATCCTACTATAAATACAATATTAATAA
>Ga0153997_1000448_pt1 | contig 11969 bp, 8 predicted proteins | sample TSNC081MetaG_FD_104750 | JGI IMG/M metagenome (GOLD analysis project Ga0153997, IMG submission 104750) | Attine ant fungus gardens microbial communities from North Carolina, USA - TSNC081 MetaG | ecosystem: Host-associated > Fungi > Mycelium > Unclassified | place: USA: North Carolina, Lumber...
GAAATCACCACTCCGACAGGCATCGTAAATATCCTTGAAAACGACTGCGCCAACAACAAGATGGCTAAAGAACGAAAGATACTGCTCAGACTTGCGAGACCCGTCTGTGAATAAAATTTTCCGACATAGCTTTCTTGGAGCAGGCCGCCTACCCCAACAAAGAAACCTCCGATCAGAGCCCCTAACAGAATAGTCTTCTTTCTGTTGATCCCCATCGCGGTTGCAACCCCGTCGTTATTTCCTATTGCTTCTATATTAAATCCAAGTGTCGTTCTGTTAAACAGAATATAGACTGTAACAAGGCCGATAATCAATGCCGCAATCATGACCGGCTGCTGTCCCAGAATCCGGTAATCTTTTAATACAATAAGATTTGAGCCTGCTGTCAACGCCCGTTTATTGACATAAATATTTAACAACGCCTCATAAATCAGTGCCATTCCAAGTCCACTGATCCACGACGGGATTTTCAACTGTACAGAGCACAGAACACTGAGCAGCTGTAAGATCATCGCCGATAAAATTGTCATTATAATTAATCCTGCGTATCCCATACCAAAATCCATGGCACAAACCGCCCCGATATTTGCGGCTAAAATAACCGTTGCCCCAATCGATAAATCTGTAATCCCCGGCGTAAAGATGAAGACCATTCCCCAGCCCACAAATGTATAAAAAACCGATTGGATTACCACAGTCAGCATATTATTGGCTGTCAAAAACTTTCCTCCTGCCACAAAATTACAAACAACCAACAGAACAGCAACTATTATTACAAACAGAAACTGCACTCTATATTTTGCACCTTTTACTGCTACCATAAAATACCTCCAAATATTAGGGAATGCACCTATACTTAGCATTGGCCAAATATAGATGCTTTCCTGATACTAGTGTGAATTAGCTATTTAATTCCCGCTGCGCTCAATTCATCTTCAGTCACAACCCCCGCCTCACAAAGCGCTTTTACTCTTTCTTCAAAAGAATAGTTATCTATGGCTTCTACAAACTCATCATAGCTAATACCTACCAGCTGATTTAATTCTTCCTCTGTATAGCAGAAATTGTCAATAAAGCATTTACGGAACACATCAATCTGATTCGACTGCAGAGTAAAAGGAGGTATATTGGAAACATAAGGAACATTTCCATCTGCGTCTTTTATCTCATTTCCTGCAAGATAGTTTTTCATTAAAATCGCTGATATTGTACCCGCAATCCAGTTGTCTCCTGAAAGCACCTCTATTTGTTCACTCTCCAATAGATTCACCGCCTCTGAATCAAGACCGGATGTCAGTACCGCAATATCGGTTCTTCCCTGATTTTCTAAAACACCGCAAGCAGCAATACCAAAATCAGAACCGACTCCATAAATAAAATCAACATCCGGATTTGCAATCAGCGCATTCTCAATCTGTCCATGTGCGGCATCAGCAGCATCTGCATGTAATTCCTCTAAAATTTCTCCACCGCCGGCTTCAAACGCTTCTCTAAAAGCCTCTAATCTTGGTGTATCCGACGCATCTCCGACACCCGAAGAAGACATAATACAGGTCTTATAGCCCTGCTCTAATGCGTATTCTGCCATCTGTGTTCCATATTCATCATTTGCCGGGCTGATTGCACCTACAAAATAGGGATTTGCTTTAATCTTTTCCGCAATTTCTTCATCAGTGGGTATTTTATCGTTCAATACAAAAGGTACCTGATTCTTTTCACAAAGGTCTGCTACAGTTTCATAAAGCGTATCAGCCGGAAGCCAAACAATCAAGCCATCAACACCTGCTGCGATCATATTTTCAACATCCTGAATGATTTTATCAATCTGGAAGTTATCATCGCTGACACTTGCCGTATCTCCATATGCTTCAAAAACCTTGACAGAATTGTTGGCCAGTGTTACAAGTGCATAGGAACTATTTCCAAAGCAGTTGATACCAATCATATAACCATCGCTTGAGGCTGTTGAAGCTGCCTTTGTTTCCTTGTTCTCCTCTTGAGCTGCTTGTGTGCCCGTCGTATTTGTCACAGTTGACGAGCTTGAACCATTTCCGCACCCTGAAAACATCGTTAATGCCATAATAGCTGTTAATAAAATACTTAATAATCTCTTCTTCATAAATATCTTCTCCTTTTTATCAGTTCTCTAAAATTTTATTAGACATATTCACCCATCGCTTAAGCTGTTCACATGAATCTAATTCATCTGAAAAATGATGTCCTTCATACTCACTTGCCATATAGCCTTTAAATCCTGATTTTTTAATAATTGGAAGAATTTTATCACACGGTATGGTATGATCCACTTCATCTTCTTCCAAAAACCAGAACTTCCCATGAATGTATACCGTGTAAGGTAAAATCATGTCTAGCCACTCCAAATGAGCTTTACCATTTCCGTATGTATGGAAAATATCTCTGATGAAATTCTTTTCCGTATCTGTAAAATCTCCGGCAAGTAAAGTTGCTTCATCTGTACCCGCTTTATGCTTAGTCACAATTTCATCTACCTTTTCTGGTCTGCATCCAAAATCTTCCATTGCCTGAATCAAATCAAGTTTATGCGGTGTTTCTGCAAAAATACTAAAGTCCGGTACAACCCCCAAGTAACCTTCTCCTCCTTTCATAATTTCTAGGTATTCTTTCCACACAGGCACTTCAGGATTGTGTGGTGCATGCATTTCAATGGCTAGAATAATTCCAATCTTTTTTGCATATGACTGCATCTTTTTATAGATGGCCGGTGAAATCGCATGTTGTGTTCTTACTAACTGAAATCCCATATATTTTGCATAGCGCATGTCATTGATTGTCGTCTGGATTATTTCTTCTTCATTAAGATCCCGGTCTGAATGCGCACCCATATCTACATATGCACTATAGCAGACAGGTCTCAAATCATATTTGCGAAGCAGTCCTTTGAATTCATCCATCCACTCTTTAGAAGGATGGGGATACTCCGGTATCATCTGGCATGCAACTAGTTCAATACCCGTATATCCCATTTCAAACGCTTTCTTAAGGCAGCCTTCTAAATCAAGGCGTCCCGTCGTATACTCTGCAGATAGTGCATATAAGGTTAAGCATAGTTCAATATCTCTTTTCATAATGTATCAACCTCCCCTGCCACCGAAAGTTTTTTCGCATCATCTGAATCCAACACCAGATAATTTCCAAAATATCCCGTATAAGGAATGCGATGACGCATTTTCATCTCCACTTCATGTTCTCCCTCGGATATCCCTCCGTCTTTTTGTATCAATAGTCTCGCTTTGTCTAAAGTAAACCAGTATTCTTGATACAGATCCTTAAGCTGGGATATTAGAAACTGCTTTCCCTTAAGATTAAAATAAATTTGATTTTCCGGTATCTGCTCACCATCTACATATATTTCAAAATGCTCTATGCAGCTTAAGTATGTCCCACGATAAGACGGATACCGGCAGCAAATCACATATCCCAATATACAGTCGCCGGCCCGATAATTGCTGATTTGTTCTTTTTCACTAATTAATAAGCTATTATAAGATTGAAATTGTGCCATATGAATACCTCCTTTGCTTAATATGACTATATCTTAATTATTTTTCTAATCTTCTTCAACTTCATTTTTCATTTGTTTTGTATATATAATCTGCCTTTTTCATTAATCTCACCATTTGTTTCTGAAACATATCCATTATTATATATATGATTTTTGTTCATTTGTGTATTTCTTATAATTTCATTTTGCTATTTTTATGCACTTTTTTTATTATTCTTAAATATTATGTACATTTTAACAGTTATATTTTCCAAAAAGACAAAAATCATATTTTCACTTTTGTTTTCCATAATTTTATTTACTTTTTCCCAATATATGTTACAATGAAACAAAAAGGCACGGAGAATACATACTATGAAAGAGAAAAAAGCTACTATTTACGATGTCGCCAAATTCGCTGGTGTCTCAACCGCTACCGTTTCACGCGTAATCAATCATCCCGAACAGGTGCAACTTGGCACAAAGCAACTCATTTATGATGCGATGAAACAATGTTCATTTGACCAGAAACGCACTTATCAAATGTCCTCTTTACCCCAAAAATCTGTTTCAAAGTCCAAATGTTTTTTGCTGTGTATACCCTCCCTTCACAACCCGTTCTATAGTGATATTGTAGAAGGGGCTACCAGTGCTGCCGCTAATCACGGCCATCACCTTTTAGTAGATACGCTTTCAATAACTTCCATCAACATAGACGCTTTCCTTTTTATGTTAAAAACACACCATATTTCCGGCATTATTCTCATGATTGCACTCCCCGATGAACTTTTAACCAGGCTGTACCAGAAAATTCCTTTAGTACAGTGTAGTGAATACAACGAAACATTTTCTGATATTTCTTATGTCAGCATTGACGATGCCACCGCAGAATACAATGCAGCCAAATATGCGCTGTCAATCGGTCACAGTAAGATAGCTTTTATGACCAGCATATTAAGTTACCATTATGCCAAGCGCCGTTATGCCGGTCTGCTGAGGGCAATGAATGAGGCGTCTGTCCCCCTTCGCCCGGAATGGATGATTCAACTACAAAAGATTGATTTTTCCCTGGCATACAATGCAGCCATCAAGTTGTTATCAAATCCCGATCGCCCTGATACCATCATTACCGTCTCCGACACGTTTGCTGCCGCCTGTATTCGGGCTGCAATTAGTTTGAGAATTAAAATCCCTCATGAGCTAATCGTCATTGGATTTGACAATACCGATATCACAACACTCAGCTCGCCTTCAATCACGACCATTAATCAACCGCGTTTTCAGCTGGGATATACCGCACTCGAAGTACTTCTGCACGAAATAGAATTCCCACAGGCAGAAAAGCAGCAGCTTCTTCTACCCGCTGAATTGCTTATTCGTGAGTCAACAATAGGCAGTCCGAACTAGTGTACTGCCTATCCATTTTAATTTACTACTGCATTTGATATATAATGTGAATATGTTGGATCTCATTAACCTTCAGCATTGTTTCTACTTCTAATACATTATCTTCCACCTCATATGTATGAATGGAAATTCTGGGAAGACAGATTTGTTTCAGGTAAGCAATGTCCTGACTGCTCAGATTCTCCGTCAGACCCATTCGCTTCCATTCGTCCTGCACACTGCCGTTTTCCTCATTCATAGAACGTGTTTTTATCAGATATTCACCGTTCCTTACATCTTGGATTCTAAAATGGCACTTTATCGTCTCACCTTCTAAATAGTCACCCTGCTCTTCAATCGTAATCTCATTTTCTATCTCGGCATAATACGTATAGTTTAAATGCACATAATTATGGCAGACTATAGAATAGGTACTCTGCAGGTCGGTGGTAATGATACTACGTTCACCTTTCCCCAACAGGTAATTGTCCAGATTATTCATGAAAGAGAGTCCATAAAAAGCAGGCTTACGTATTCCATCTTTCGATAACAGGCCGCTGCTGCCATCCAGTAAAAAATTAGTATCATAGAATTCAGTAAACAAATCCGAGCCAAGCCAATAGCCTATTAAATCCACTTTTTCTACCGTATCGATTAGGTTTTTCACGATATAGGCACCCTTAAATGCACTATCGTTAAAGCAGTTTCGGTTGGAAACTGTAAAATTCCACTCCGATATGTGTAACTCCTGTACCATAAACCCATTTTCAAACATGGTATTCCTTGCATAATCAATATAATTGCGCATATATTTCTGTTCACGTGAATGATGAGAATTATACCGCATTCTTTCTCCCATGGCTCCATCATCATCCCCCTTATCATATGGATAACTATATAACGACAAAAAATCCGGATGATAATTACGTGTTTTCCATTGACCAATAATGTCAGTAAATAAATGTCCTTCATCCCGGTTTAGGCCTGCCCCGCCAACACGAATATGAGGTGAAAATGATTTTATTGCGGCATATGCCGTTTCAAATGTTTCAAAATACACCTCCATATCCATTTCCCGTGGATCTTTCCATTGCTCAAAGCACCATGTTTCCATCTCATTCATTCCGTAGCGGTTCGCACAATGCTTCAATAACTGAACCAAAAACTCCCTGTATTCTTCCCTATCAGCAAAAATATTCTCCCGTTCTTCTGATAGTATAAATAATTGAATATTTTTTATAAGGCGTAAAGGTTTAAATCCCAATTCCATATACGGCTTCAGACCATTCTCATTTAAAAAATCCAGTATGGCACTCAATTTTGAGAAGTTGTATTTTTTCCCGATATCCTGATTATACAAAAGCATTTCCGGCGCATAAATATCCCAGAATCGAATATACGTAAAACCCAACTGTTCTTTTAAGAGCAAAATATGTCTCTGCATATCCCCCCTTAACAAATCCTTGGCCGCTCCCCCGTTTATCATCAGACACCAGTTTTTTTTGTATAGCTTTCCTTCTGCCGCATTCACTGTAATACTGTGAGTATTTTCATCTTCTGCCCAGTATCCGCCTGTTTGCCCGGTTAAAAAATCATGAATTTTCGATGACAAGTCTATATCATTTTCTTCAGATTCAGCGCCGGTCTGCTCTGCAAGTATCCTTTTTTTGTATTCAGAAGGAGTCATCCCATACGCCTTTTTAAATGCCTTATTGAATGCTACAGTATTGGGAAATCCACTATCCAGAGCAATCTTCATAAATGTCTTATTTGTATGCATCATGTCCTCCAGCGCATGGGTAAGCCGTACCTCCGTCACCACGTTCATGAAGTTTTTACCAGTTTTTTTCTTGATATATTTTGACAAATATGCCGCTGAAAAATAAGTCTGCTTCGATAATTCTTCCAGTGTAATAACGTTATCGTAATTATCATTGATATAACTCATGATCTTATTAAGTCGATTCTCATCCTCATTGCCATGCAAACGAATGACATCCTTTTTCCGAAACAGGAAGTCGGTACACAGCAGATACAGCAGCTGATAATAATACGCATTGAGACGGATTGCTTCTTTACTGTTTTTGTGGTAATAATTATTGACAACTCCCCGTAAGATTTTTTTCACTTCTTCATTTTTTTCATTCTTAACAAGAACCGAATTGCAGTGAATCTCGTTCTCAAATAAATCAGCATATTGGTTCACCATGTGGTAATTTATAATCAGACTTCCAAAAAGCCCCTCTTTTATCATAGTTATAGAATGTAGCTCACCCGGATTAATCACAATAAAATCATCCCGCTTAAACATGAACGCTATTCCATTTACAATGATTTCCACTTCACCCTCCAGAACATAAATCAGTTCTAGTTGTTGATGGTCATGTTCTGGAATTGTATTCGCATCTGATATCACAAGATTCATTAGTAAATTATCTTTTAAATTTGTCGAATTCAAACTGGTCCCCTCCTCCTTCTTCTGTCTGATACGTCCCCCCACTTGATAAAGTAACACACGCCTCAAGTGAGGGTAAGATGAATATATTGTACTTCCTGTGCAGCTAGCTTTGTTTCGAAACACAGCACATTCTCTTTTACCTCACAGACGGAGGTTTGTATCCTTGGCACACAGATATGTTTTAAATAGTCAATTTCAGATTTACTTACTTTTGCCGGAAATCCCATCCTTCCCCATTCACTATGTATACTGCCGTTTTTATCGCTGACCGAATTGGTCTTTACTGTGTATATGCCATTTTTTACATTGGTTATTTGAAACCGTAATCGTTTTTCATCATTGTTTTCGTAATAGAACGAATGGCTGGATATGTCCATGTTATCTTCTGCTTTAAGTATGTATTTGAAATTGGGCCGCTTAAAATTGTGGCATATAACAGAATAATTATCCTGTTCACCGGCCGTCACTACAGATATACTATCTTTGTATAACAGGTATTTCCCAAGCCTGTTCAGCAGAGCAAAAGCATAGTATGCCGGTTTCTTTAAGCCGTCACGTGAAACGAGACCATTTCCTCCATTTAGTATGAGTTCGGTATCAATATATTCCGAAAGAAGATCTGAAGCATACCAGTATCCCATTATCTCCATCCGGTCAATACACTCCAAAACATTCTGCATGATATAAGCTCCTTTAAAACAGCTATCATTCAGAGTATTACGGTCAGATACCGTAAAATTCCATTCCGTTATCAAAACTTCCAGTTTTCCAAATCCCGCATCACCAGCCGCTTTTTTGAAAGCTTCCATTTGCTCCAGAAGACTCTGATGAACCTCCCCTCTTATTACAACTGTATACGGATAACAGTACATGCTGAAAAAATCCGGATGGTAACTTCTTTGATACCATGCATACAGTAAAGATCTGTAATCGCTGTCCGTCACAGAAATTCCGCCGCCACCCAACTTTATATTTCTCGATACCTGCTCCAGTCCGCAATATGCAGCTTCAAAGAAATCAAAATACTCCGAGTAGTCGGTTCCATCTACCTGTCTGGGATCAATCCATTGCTCAAAATACCATTGTTCAAGCACATCCACTCCGTATCGTTCACTGTAGTGTTTTGCAAACCCATAGATAAATCTCTCATAATTCCGGGCTGTATCAAACAATATATTCTTCTGCCGGGACACCATAAAACTGTGTCCGCCATCTTCTAGCTTAAGCAGAAGAACCGGTTTAAATCCGAGTTCAATAAACGGTATCATATCATTTTCAATCAGAAAATCAAACAGGCGGTCCAGCTTCGTAAAATTATACGTCTCCTGCTTTTGTTCATGGGACAGAAACGTAACCGGTTCATATAGATCCCAAAAACGGATATACTGGAATCCCAATTCTTTTTTCATCAAAATAAGATGTTCCCGCATTTCGGCATTAAACAACATCTCCGCCCTGCCCGCATTAATTAGTTTATTCCAATATTTTGTATATGACTGTTGTTGGTCTGCGTCTGCTTCCACAATAATGCTTAATTCCTGCTCCTCCTGATTCTGCTTAAAGTAATCCTGAACGCGCAGCGCAAGCGTTTTGTCAACATCTTTCCCATCATCTACAGGTGGCTGTTCACTACGCCACTGTTCAACATAAACCGACGGCGCCATCCCGAATCTGATCCGGAAAGCCTGATTAAAGGAAGCTGTATTGGGAAAGCCGTTGTCCATTGCAATTCGGGTAATGGATTTATCAGCATATTTTAGGTCTTCTACAGCATTATCTAACCTGGTCTGGCACAGGTAGTTTGAAAAACTCATTTTAAAGTGCTTTTTAAAATATTTTGACATATAGGATGGTGATAGAAACAATGCCTTGGCCATCTTATTCAGCGTGATCGGCTCACGGTAATTACTTTGTATGTAGTATTCAATTTCACCCAGCTGCACCTTTTCAGCCATTTTTCCGTCTGTCGCAGGCTGTTTTATCTCCACCTCGAACTGCGATACTAGCTGGTTTAAAAGCATATAGTAGAGGCCTTCTATGTACAGACTGTTCACTCCTTCGGCTGAAGTCTGCCAGTTGAAGATTTTCTTAAGCAAAACCCTAAGTTCCTCGTACTCTACTCCCGTTTCATATACTGTATTACATGAAAAAGCAAGTGAAGTCCGTCCGATTTTACGGCATAACTCATAATATCTGATGTACATGAAAACATATAATACATCGGCAGAGGCCGTATAAGTGTGTTTGGTTTTTGGATTAATCACCACGAAATCATTTGATTCAAGACAGAATTTTTCATCTGCGACTGAAAAATCCACACTGCCGTCCAGAACATAAAACAATTCCACATCAGAATGCTGATGCACAGGTGCGGATTTATGATCATAATAATCAAATGTAATAATCGAACTGTTTTGAAACAGATTATTTGGCAGGTCAGATTTCATTTCATCACGGGCAGTCATATCATAGTCCTCTTTATAGTTGGGCGGCTGTGCAAAACCGATTCGCTCCATTGTGCTTAGAACCTTCCTGCAAGTCTGTGCGGTAACCTGTCCGTGATGATTAATCACACGCGACACCGTAGCTGGTGACACACCAGCTTCATGTGCAACATCATAAATAGTCGTTTTGGTTTTCTTCCTTTTCTCCATGGCTGATTCCTCTTCAATATTTGTGTATGACACATTTATCTTTGGCTGCTATATGTATTATATACTATTCTAAAATAAAAGCAAGCCGTTTTTATGTCTTGTTTCAGAAATAAATGCCAATTCAAAATCTAGAAGTCACGGAATTCCATTTCTATTATCTAAAATAGAGATAGTCCATGCTGTTTCCTGATTATATAATGATAATCAAAAGCAGCACACAAAATCAAAAACTCCGCGCATTCGCGGGAATAGTAAAGGAGTGAAGCTCAATGTATGAAACACACATATTAACAGATGCAGGCTGCCGTAGTGTATGGGAGGCAGGTAAAAAGATTGGCTATGCCGTAAATATCAAGATCAATTATTACCGTGGTCTTCCTCTTTGTTGTGTCGATGAGATCTCATTGTGGGTTGACCAAGAAAAAGTAGATCCAGCTACAATGTACGTCCAACACAGAGGCCGGGAATATTCTTACGAAGAAATACGTTCTGATAATTTCCCAACTGATTTCTATTGGGTATTCGGCGAACCTCTGCGGGTAATCGTCAAAAAAGAAGGCGGTATCGAGCAGGGATCGCACAGAGTGGCACTGCGGCTGGGTACGAGACGGAGTTATACTAACACCATGTTTTCAACTTGTGAGAAAACACTTATATTTGCCTAATGTATCAAAAAGGAGATGAGGACAAATCATGAAAATAGAAAATGATATTAAATTAGGAGTATCTCTGTATAGTTATCAAGATAATTACTATTTCCATAAACATGACCTGGAAGGCTGTCTGGCTGCAGCAGCAGGCGCAGGCGCAATAGGCATCGAAGTTTTTTCAGACGCCATGATTTCGGAATGGCCGTATATTTCTGATGCATTTGTGGACCGCTGGAACGGTATGTTACAACGCTACGGTCTGGAAGCCGTATGCCTGGATCACTTTTCAGACAGAGCCATGTGGCATAACAAACTTCTTACAGACGATGAGATGTATGAACGTGGAACCATGTATCTTAAAGCAGCGCAAAAACTTGGCTGCAAATATATCCGCCTTTTGCATGACGCACATATCGGCAAGGGCATCAATGCTTACGAATTGACCACACCGGCCATCGTAGAACGGTTACTCCCGGTTGCTCAGGAATGTAATGTGATAATGGCACTGGAGTGCCATGCTCCCAGCGGTGTCGATGATCCGGTGCAAGAAGAATATCTAGAGGCCGCTTACCGCCTTAATATTCCGTATGTTGGACTGCAGGCAGACTTTAGTACATATGAATACTGTATGTCCTCTGCCGATCTTGAACTTTGTGTATATAAGGGCTGTACGAGAGAGGTGCTGGAACACCTTCGTTGCAAACAACGCGAGTCATATTTTGCCGGCAAGCCATTTGTATTTGAAGATATTCAAGATGATTTCAAAAACATGATATTATCGGAGGAAGATAAGAAATACCTTGACCCTACAAGTTTTATTTACAGTGATTCCTCTAAATTTATCGGCGGTAATGTTTATGATGGAAAATTTAAGCAGTCTAACTGGGAAAAAGATTATAAAACACTGCAGAACTACGCATCAAAACTAGTATACTGCCATGCCAAATTCTATGACATAAACAAAGATGGCCAGGTGGATAACATGGACTACCCCAGAATCTTTGATGCTTTGAAAAAAGGCGGATATAAAGGTTACGTCTGCTCCGAATTCGAAGGTAACCGTCGCTTAAATGTAATTGGTTGGTGTGATGAAATCAGTTATGTCAATAAACAGCATAAGCTTATGAGAAAGTGCCTCGGCTATAATGAATAGGAAGGTATAGGCAGCTTTCACAAACATGCCAAAGTGAATACAGGGGGTGTGTAAATAAACTTGTGTCCCGGGTAATAAATAGTTCTTTTCTGGCAAGAATTCAGATATGGAATTCTTAATCAGAAAGGAACTATTTTTATGTCGA
>Ga0153997_1000465_pt1 | contig 11857 bp, 7 predicted proteins | sample TSNC081MetaG_FD_104750 | JGI IMG/M metagenome (GOLD analysis project Ga0153997, IMG submission 104750) | Attine ant fungus gardens microbial communities from North Carolina, USA - TSNC081 MetaG | ecosystem: Host-associated > Fungi > Mycelium > Unclassified | place: USA: North Carolina, Lumber...
GTCTATTTGGCAAATAAAAAAATAAGGTAAATATCATATCGAAAAATATTTGAAGAATTGCCAATGATACTTGACACAAACATTCACAAAACCTTGATTTACTTCTTAATAATCTGTTATAATAGCCAGAAAGTATTATTGTATATGCAAGAGAATCTGTTAAGTTAAGAACCCATACTGTTTGTCATGGATTATGTGGACGAGAATAAGCATATCCTGAATTGTGCATATGATTCCATGGGACGAGATGAATTGTTTTAGTACCGAAGCACTGGCAGGCACGCTTATTAATTTGTTTAGAGATAAAGCCAAAGGTGATCGGGATAAAACGATAAAATATCTTGTCAGCATTTGCAAATCTTCATTGCTGCAGGTACTTCTTTCGGATTCTGAAGCGGACGATGACAAGAACTAGAATTGCCGCAGTATTAAGAAAAGTTCTCCCTGTCTGCCGGAGCAAGCCGATCCCTTGAAAAACTGGTGCCAGTATATAAGAGATGTTCAACCCCTATGCAGGTTTCTCCTACAGAAACTATATCTATGAAAGTAAGTCGTTGCCCAGATAAGGAAAACAAAGAATAATTTAAGTAGACAGGAGGATAATATATGACTGTTTTGATGTGGAACATGATTGAAAATGTAAAGTTGCTCCAATCCGTCGCCCTTGAAAAGCGGAATAGGGATATGGCGTACCTGATGGAACTGAAAACGGAAAATCTACTTTTTCCATATTATGCTGAAGCCGGGCTTAATGGGCGCCTGAATTACAAACTTTCCAACGTTCATTGGGGTTGGGATAGCCCGTTAAGCCAAATCCGCGGAACTTTTACCGGACACTGGCTCAGTGCGGCAGCAAGGATATATCAGGAAACGGAAAATCTGGAGCTTAAGGTTAAAGCGGACTATATCGTAGCCGAAATCGGTCGGTGCCAAGAGGCCAACGGAGGCGAGTGGGCTTTTCCGATCCCTGAAAAGTATCTGTATTCACTGAAGTCGGGACGGGTCTTTTGGGCACCCCAGTATGTCTGCCATAAGGTAATGATGGGTCTTCTGGATATGTATCGGTTTATGGGCAACGAACAAGCGCTTATGATTATTAAGCGCTGTGCTGACTGGTTTGTCCGGTTTACAGACGATATCACACGGGATAACATGAATGATATGATGGATTTGGAGGAGACTGGCGGCATCATGGAACTCTGGGCTGATCTTTATGCCGTCACCGGTAATCCTGCGCATCTGGAGCTGATTCGCCGCTATGAGCGGCCCCGCCTTACTGACCCTGTCTATGAAGGTGTAGATGTGCTTACCAACATGCATGCAAACGCAACCATTCCTGAGATCCATGGGTGCGCACGCACCTATGAAGTTACCGGTGAGGAGAGATACCGCAGGATTGTGGAAAATTACTGGGATCTGGCGGTAACCCGGAGGGGTACTTTTGCTACCGGCGGGCAGACGAACGGCGAAATCTGGACGCCAATGCAAAAACAGGCCGCTCGGCTCAGCGACCTGAATCAGGAGCATTGTACAGTATATAACATGATCCGTCTGGCGGATTACCTTTACCGCTGGAGTGGCGATGTGCCATATTTGGATTACATTGAGCAGAATACGGTGAACGGCCTATTCGCACAGGCTTTTTGGCAGGCACAGACATTAGACACCATCGGCGATAATATTGTGCCGGATAGCGGGGTTGTAGCATACTACCTGCCGCTAAAGGCAGGTGCACAAAAAAAATGGGGCTCAAAAACCGAGGACTTTTGGTGCTGTCATTGCACGGCGGTACAGGCAAACGCCCGCTACCGCGAGTTTATTTATTATCAGTCGGATCAAGGTCTGACCGTGGCACAGTACATGCCGTCAAAACTGGATTTTGAGTGGAGCGGAGTCTCCGTGTTGGTAAGTCAGACAGAGTCAAACCTCTGCGGTGCATTTCTGGAGATTATGGAAGTGGCCCGCACGTATGAGGATCGACCTGCTTTCCATCAGATACGGTTTGAAATAAAGGCGGAACAGCCTGTAGCTCTCACCGTGCGGTTCAGGATGCCATGGTGGCTTAAAGGAAAGATGGAGATCTTTATCAATGGGAACGCTGTGGATTACCGGGAGCAGGATGGGTTTGCTTTGGTGGAATATGTTTGGGAGCAGGACGAGGTAACGGTGCGTATGCCGAAGGGCATCACCTGTTGGCCCTTGCCGGACGAACCGGGTACGGTAGCATTTCTGGATGGTCCCGTGGTATTGGCAGGGCTTGTGGATGAAGAACAAATCCTGTACGGAGATGTAGAGAATCCGTCCACATTAATCCGACCGGATCATGAACGCCAGTGGAGCGAATGGATGCCGGGATACAGAACAGTGAACCAGCCGTTTGGATTTAGGCTAAAACCTGTCTATGAAATCGGGAAAGAAAAGTATACCGTTTATTTTCCTGTACGGAAGAAATAAGAGGGAGAGGAGGTTACTAAGGCCTATTATGCAAAAAGAGCTTCTATCCATTTCATAGACGCTCTTTTTTTGTATAAATGTGAAAATAAAGCAGAGATAAATACTATAATAAAAGGAATGCTATGTCCCCATTGTACATTTGGGTATACAAGAACTTCATCATCCTTCTCTATCCCTGATTAAAAGAGCCGAAGTTCTCTATTCTTATAAAGATTAACTTTTTGTTCTTATGTTTATTGGAAAATACTGAAGGTACTTTCCCGAATCTCTAAATCATATTTGGTAAAAACATGTTTTTCAACCGGGTTCCCGTTCAGCATTTCCGTCAATAGATTAAATGCGTTAACGCCGAATTGAAAGAAGTTCTGCCGGATGGTACTGAGTTTTGGATCGAGGAAGGTAGCTATTGGTAAGTCATCAAATCCAATAATAGCAAGGTCTTTTCCTACCTTTCGTCCGGCTTTTTTCGCAGCATGATAAACGCCGACAGCCATGATGTCACTTGCGCATACAAATGCGGTTAGTTCAGGATGCTCAACTAACATCGTTAACGATTTTTTGAATGCGATTTCCTCGCTGAATTTAGCATCTGCCACATAATCTTTGCTCAATGGGATTTTGTGATCCTGGAGCGCCTGACAGTACCCGGCGTAACGCTCCAACCCCACAATAGATTTTTCTTTTCCGTTTATCGCAGCAATAAACCGGTGACCATTAAGGATCATAAATTCGGTGGCTTTACGGGTGGCTTCCACATTATCAATGGAGACGGATGAATAATTCTTGCCTGGCAAGGTGAAATCAATCGTAACACACGGTAAATCACTACTGTCTGCCTGTTCATAATAAGGGTCATCCGTCTGTAAACCGAAAATAATTGCCCCTGCCAGATTGTGTTCATAACATAGTTGCTGGTATGTTTTTTGTTGCTGTCGGAAAGAAGTCAATGGATAAAAGATAATTTCATACTGATTTTCACCGGCCGCTTCCAGTATCCCTTTTATTATTTGCAATGCGGAATTGTCTCCCAGAGCAATTTGATCAAAACCGGAAATAATTACACCGATTGTGGTGCTGCTTTTTTGCGCAAGCTTCCTGGCGCTACTGTTTGGTATGTAGTTGTTTTCTTTAATAAGCTTTAATACTTTTTCTTTGGTTTCAGGACCGACATCGGGATAATTATTCAGTACTTTTGAAACCGTTGAAAAAGAAACCCCAGCTTTTTTTGCAATGTCTTTAATGTTCATGAAAGCTTTCCCCTTTACAGTAAAATTATATAAACCAACAAACTTGTAAAATAGATGCCAGTATTATGTTTTACTTTTTATTATACCATAAAAAAAAAAAATTGAAAAGGGGTTGCAAAAACGTTTTTGTTAAACTATAATAGTAGTTACGAAAACGTTTTATTATTTAAATTATACCAGTTTAATATATTCACGGATGATAAAAAAAATAAAATAGTAAAAAGGGAAGATAATTATGTTAAATTACGATCTGGGAAAAGAGGAATTAAAAAATTGGCTTGTGGAGGAAACAAAATTCTCTGGGAAGACACTGGGCAAAACGGAAACCATTATGGCACAAGGTAATGGTTATCTGGGCATTCGGGGAACAGCGGAAGAGGATTATCTTGGTCAAAAGCGAAACATGTTTATCAGTGGTACTTTTAACCGATTCAGCGAAAAAGAGGTCACCGAACTGCCAAACCTGCCTGATGTTTTGGGAATCGCAATTGAAATCGACGGGTATCGTTTCTCATTGGAACAGGGTGAGGTGTTAAAGTATAGTAAAGTACTGAACCTAAAAACAGCCGTACTTACCCGCGATATTACCTGGAAGACACCAAACGGAAAAGTTATTGAATTGCACTTTGAGCGTTTTGTTTCCGCCAAACAGAGGCATGTGTTGGGGAGTAAGGTGGTCTTATGCTCCCAGGATCCGGCAACGGTTAGAATTTGCTCTGGGATTAACGGTCAGCTGACCAATACAGGTGTCCAGCATTTTAATGAAGAAAATATGCGCTTTTTTGATAAAACTTATCTTCAGATGAATGTTTCCACTACTCAAAGCAATATATTTGTAAGCATTAACACCACTCACAAGTTAAGCCAAACTGCCGATATGACGATGAACATAGATCGGCGCAGGATGGAACAATGCTTTATTTTCGACCTTAACGGTAAGGCGAGTTTTGAAAAGCTTTCGGTGCTGTATACTTCCATAGACCGAGAACTGGAAGGGAAAGACCCTAAGGGTATTGGGGAGTTTGCTTATCAGGATATGATAAGTATTGCCCGCAGAGGATATAAAGCTTTGCGGCAGGAGAGCATAAATGTCTGGGAGAAAAAGATCTGGGAACAGTATCGGGTCAGTATCCGATCAGACAATGACTACGATGAACTTTCGGTACGCTTTGCTATTTACCATATGGTGTGCATGACGCCAATCCACGATAATCGTATGGGAGTCGCTGCGAAAGGGCTCACTGGAGAAGGATACAAGGGTCATTCCTTTTGGGATACGGAAATATTTATTCTTCCGTTTTATATCTATTCAAACTCCGAGGTAGCAAGGAACCTTTTGGAATACCGGTTCCTTGGTCTGGAAGGAGCACAGAAAAAGGCTCTGGAAAACAATTTTAAAGGAGCCATGTATCCCTGGGAGGCCGCCTGGCCCAGCGACGGCGAGGTAACGCCGGTTTGGGGAGGAGTGGATATTGTGACCGGGGAGCGGACCAAGATATGGTCCGGATTTATTGAAATCCATATTACCAGTGATATTTGCTATATGCTATGGCGCTATTATCAGTCTACTGGGAATCAGGAATTCATGGATCACTGCGGTTATGAAATAATATTTGATACAGCAACATTCTGGACCAGCCGTTATGAATGGAACGAAACAAAAAATCGTTATGAAATCAATGATGTAATAGGTCCTGATGAGTACAAGGAGCATTGTAACAACAATGCCTTTACAAATTATATGTCCGCCTTCAACCTACAGATTGCTATTGAGTGTGCCAAGAATCTAAAGCAAAGTCGTCCGGAGCTTTATAACCGGCTGCAGCGGAAACTGGATGTAGATAACGCATTGCCGGTCTGGGAAGAAAAGCTTTCTAAGATTTACCTCCCCAGACCCACAGCCGAAGGAATTGTTCCACAGGATGATGATTATTTGTTGCTGCCGGTGATTGACCTTGAGAAATATAAGAACCAAGAAGAGGTGGGTACATTGTTTTTCGAATACAATCTGGCGCAGGTTAATAAATTACAGGTTTCAAAGCAGGCTGATGTCATGATGCTGTTTTATCTGCTTGAAGAGAAATTTTCTCCGGAAGTGAAAATAGCCAGCTATAAATATTACGAACCGAAGACCTTGCATGATTCGTCTTTGTCTCTGTCAACCTATAGTATTCTCGCCAATGACCTTGGTGATTATGAAAAAGCGTACCGGCTGTTTCAACTTGCCAGCGAAATTGATCTTGGACCGAACATGAAAACCAGTGATCACGGAATTCATGCAGCATCACTGGGAGGCTTGTGGCAATGTATGGTGATGGGCTTTGGCGGTATGAGGGTAAAAGGCGGCATGCTGCACTGTAATCCCCGTCTGCCTGAAAAATGGCATGAACTGAAATTTCCGTTTGAATGGCATGGAAACAGGTTAACGGTAACAGTCAGCAAGGAACAGTTGCTTATAGAAAGCAACACAGACAAACCGGTTCATCTCGTTGTGTGGGGAGAGAAGCATATCTTTACAAGATATTTGCAGTTGCCGCTTAGGAGAAAGGAAATCAAATGAACTATATTATTCTTCTTGTAGGTTATGCGGCGTCTGTCTTGAGTACTTTTTCATTTATCCCACAGGCTCTTTATGTAGTCAGGACAAAAGACACACAAAGCATATCACTGCCTACTTATACACTATTTGTCCTTTCAGTTGTACTTTGGTTTATTTATGGCATTTTCCTCCGTGATATTCCCATTATGGCTTCCAATATTGTAAGTGTGGTGATGGGTGGTATCATTTTATGGTACAAGATCAAAGAAGTCATCCGCACAAAAGCGAAAGAACAACGGGATACGAAAGGCAATTGATCAAACATCATCTGGAGGGAGGGATGTTATGAGTTTACATGTTTAAACTATGAAGATATTTATTGATAGTGCAAGAAAGACAGCTTGGCAGAAACTTCAATAAAATGAAAATATTGAAACATATGGTAAATTTGCCAAAAATTAAGTTAGATAGTGTAAAGTGAATTATGAAAAAATGAAGCCATTTCTATCCTCGTACTCCACTATTTTAATACTTTGTAATTTCTGTAAAGCTTGCATAAGCGGGCTTTCAGCCATGGCTTGCCAAGAGGAAGAAATAGGGAGGATAGGCTGACCTGTATCTATTGATTTTACAGAGGTTGAGCCAATTTGGAGTAGAATCACTTTACACTACCTATAATAAGTAGGAGGAATAAGAATGAAAAAACGAATTGCTATGTTGCTTTCCCTAATGTTGGTTGTATCGCTTGCTGCATGCGGTAAAGCAACGGAGAGAAAAGAAATTATTGTATGGAATGCAGGTATACAGACCTCTGATCCTACCGGTACAGTTGAGAAAGAAGATCTTCCCGTTTACCACCTGATCAGCGAATTTGAAGCAAGTCACCCGGAATATACAGTTACTTTGGTAGATTATGGTATGGATGATCTAATAAAAGCCTTTACCTCTGCGAATATGGCGAAAAAAGGACCTGACATGGTTGCCATGTGGGCTGGTAGCTCAACTTTGTCATTTCAGGACTATTTAGTAGACTTTTCTCAATATCTATCGGATGATGAGAGAGCTCAATTGGATGTATCCTCTCTGCTGCATAAAAATAATAACTCGTCGGAAGAATTAGTCGGCTTGACTTTTGGAATGCCATCCACCTTTATCATGTATTACAACACGGAAATTTTCAAAGAGAACAATCTTGAAGCACCCGAAACCTGGTCAGAACTGATAGAGGTCAGTAAGACCTTGAAGGACAAAGGGATAACACCTATGGTGGTCGGCGATAAGGACGGTTATACCTCCACATGGGCAGTTTCCAGTCTGCTTGCGAACCTATTGGGTCCGGATACAATTAGACATATGGCTCCCAATGGCTCTGTTTCTTTGTCAGGATCTGAGTTTACCCAGGCGATGGAAACATGGAAGTCTTATGTTGATGACGGATATGTCTCTCCCGATTATATTACCAAGGGCGATGGGGATGCTGTACAGGATTTTGTACAGGGCAAAGGCGCTATGCTCATTCATGGAAACTGGTCCGCTACCGAATATGAAGCGATGGGAAACAACGTAGATGTAGTGCGGATTCCTGTCATTGAAAATGCACCTTTTACGGATTATATGGTCTCCCAGCCCAACATTAACTTAGCAGTGACCAATTATTCCGATAAGATTGATGCAACGGTTGAATTTGCCAAAATGCTGGTTGATCCAGAATTTACGGTGAAAACCAACGAAACCATGTATGCGCTGCCTGTAGGTTCCCGGCTGGTGGGAAAAAGTGATGGATTCGCATCGGAAGGAAAAAATGTTACCGGTTTCGACTCGATTATTTCCGCTGAAGCGGCCAATGAGTTTTATAAGCTCGCACCAACTTACCTGAGCGGTAAAATAAATTTATCGGATTTAAGCAAAAAATTGGACGATCTCAATAAGTAAACCTCTATCTGTTGTGTTTATCAACCTTTTATTCATAATATAGAATTAACAAATACTGCCAAGCGTATACTTTGTAATGTCTCCTGGGATATCCCGGGAGACACATCCATTGAGCTGGAATTTACTCTTGTTTATAATTTCACTATAGTATGGGAAATATGTAGAAAGGGGTTTTGCAAATGAAGAATAAAAATATCCGTGGTCAAGTCGAAGGGGTTTTATACATTTTGCCTGCGATGCTATTGTATCTGGTTTTTGTATTAGTACCAATTGTATGCGTTTTTGTATACAGTACCATGGAATGGGACGGGATGGGTTCCATGACCTTTATCGGTTTAGGGAATTTTAAGAAAATATTCATAAGCGCTGAATTTTGGACCTCCCTCAGGAACAACATGAAATTCCTGTTCCTGGGGGTACCCTTGTGGACGCTGTTTCCTTTGGTTGTTGCGGTTCTTTTACATCAGGAGGTAATGGGCTGGAAGTTTTTTAAATCAGCTTTCTTTTTCCCCACGGTTATTTCTACAGCCGTTTTATCTGCGTTGTTTAAGACATTATTTTCATACAGTGGTCCGATCAACTCTTTTTTGGTTATTTTTGGGCTGGAGCCTATTGAATGGTTTGCCCATGGAAATATTGCAATTGGGCTTATAACCATTGCGGTTAACTGGACGGGATTCGGTTCCGCCACACTGATTTTTCTCGCCGGTATGGCGAATTTCCCCGATGAAGTATTTGAAGCGGCAGATTTGGACGGTGCTTCTTGGATTCGCAAGCTGATCAGCATTACGATGCCATTGCTCAAACCGACGTTGCAATTTGTAATCATGCTGAATATTATGAGCGTATTCACCGGGCTGTTTGGATTTATTTTTATGATCACCGGTGGCGGACCTGGATATGATACCACGGTCCTGGAATATTTATTGTACTTGAAGGCATTTAGGGTCCATGATATGGGATATGCCTCGGCGCTTTCGGTAGTATTATTTGTAATCGTTATAATTATTACAATGATCCAACGCAGGCTGACAAGGAGCAAAGAGGAGGATTACGTATGACAAAAAAAGGTTCGGCTGGGGGAATTATTGTATTTCTCCTTCTTATCATTCTGGCGGCAACGACCTTGTTACCCATTGCTTACATGATCATGGTAACATTTCTGAATAAGAATGAATACCTCCAAAATATTTTCGCATTCCCCAGTTCTTTTGATTTTACAAATTACCGGATAGTTTTGGAAAGCTTTGACTTCCTGCGCATGACCTTAAACTCTCTCTTCATAAGTGTAACCACGGTATTTTTCTCCTTGCTTTTCAATTCCCTTTGTGCTTACAGCCTGGTCAAGCTGCAATGGAATGGCAAAGGTTTAATAAGAATGCTAATTATCGTAGGTATGTTTATGCCGGGACAGGTACTGATACTTCCTGTTTATCAGATACTAATCAAGCTCAATCTCGTGAATAATATGTTTGGACTAATAATTTTTTATGTGGCCACCTCCGTTCCGTTTACTGTTATGATGATAATGTCGAATCTTAGAGGCATATCCAACGAAATCATTGAGTCCGCCATGATTGATGGAGCGGGTTCTTTCACGGTTTATTCGAAGATCATACTGCCGCTTTTGAAATCCACGCTGGCAACAGCGACCATCTTAAACTTGATAAGCAACTGGAATGAACTGTTTTACTCCTTGATTTTGTTACAGGATGAGAAAATTCGTACAGTTACTGTCAGCGTTGTATCCCTGACCAATAAATTCGCTTCCAATCCCCCGCTTTTGTACGCAGGACTTTTGTTAAGTGCCTTACCGGTCATCCTGGTCTATCTGATAGCGCAGAAACATATCATCAAAGGAGTCAGTTCGGGTTCTGTCAAATAGAAGGGCTTGCCCTAAACAAAGGATGGTGGTTATAATGAATTCTCTTAATTTAAAGTTAATTAAGCAAACATATGATAACGGACGCATTATATTATTAGCGCCGATGCTAAGTAACGATGGTGCTTTAAAGGCAAAGGCGGATGGAGTGGAGATTACCGTTGCTTTATTTGAGCCGAATGGCACCGAGTTATTAACCTTTTGCAGCCGGTGGGGGAAGGAATTTACGCCTCAGTATTTTATTTTGGGAAAGCGGCGGCAGCAGATAGAAGTAAAAAATGGACGATCAAGCAACGGGTATAGCCCTTATGTTTTTTTGTCTTTGCCGGATGATTCCTGTTTGTGTATTGCGGTATGCTGGTCGGGAAACTGGCAGTTATCTTTTACCGAAAACGGGGAGGTGGTATTCCGGCTTGCTCCGGATGTTTTTTCTGCGGTTCTACAGGAGGGTGATAGCATTGACCTGCCGAAAATTATTGTGTCAACGCACCCCGAGGGTTTCCGGCCTTTATGTGAAAACCTTCGGCACTGGCTTGAGGAAAACTGGTTTCCCAAAGCCAGGATTCCCCGATCAATGGTGGAATGGAACCACTGGTGGACATACGAGGATGTAGAAATCACAGAAGAGCTTTTTTGTAATAACGTCGACAAGGCGGCGAAACTGGGGATTGAGCTTTGCACTTTAGATGCCGGATGGTTCGGAGATCCCGGCAGCCCGGCTCACTGGACAGAGTGCAGGGGTGACTGGACAACCGTAAATTCACAGCGGTTTCCACATGGACTTGCATGGCTTTCGGAGTATGTACACAAATGCGGCATGCGGTTTGGTCTCTGGCTGGAGCCGGAAGCTATGGGGATAAAATCCAAGCTGATTCAAGAGCATGCCGAATGGGAAGCCAGAATAGACGGCAATTCTTTTAGCGAACCATACATTTGCCTGGGGGCGGACGGCAGCGCTAAATGGCTCTACAACGCAATTGCCCAAATGGTTGACCATACCGGATGCGATTGGTTAAAGCTTGATTTCAATATTGATCCGCAAACAGGATGTAACCGGGCAGATCACGGACACCAGCCGGGTCTTGGACTGTACTGCCATTACAAAGCTTATTATGAAGTGCTGGATCGACTGAGAAAAAGCCATCCTCATGTAATAATAGAGAACTGTTCATCGGGCGGGCTGCGACTGGATCTAGAGATGATGCGTCATGCAGATGTCAGTTTTATAAGCGATCCGGACGAGCTGCCCCATAGCCTGCAGTGTTTCTGGGGGGCTGGACTTTTGTTTCCGCCTAACCGTTTATTACATTGGGCGGGGTCACAGACCAGGGAATATCCCGACGGGAGCCATGTATTTCCTGGCTTTCCTATCCATGAGGATACCCCTGAGTGGAAAATTACAACGATTTTACGGGGCGCAATGCTGCACAGGATGGGGATTAGCCGCGATCTGACCACATTGCCTGACCATGCGGCAGCGGTTATTAAGAGAGAAATCGCTTATTATAAAAAGAAATTATTCCCTCTCGTTGACAGGGGTTGTTTGTATCATTTGAGCGGACAGCCTCTGCGGCAAGGAGAACGGTGTGACGACAATCGCATTCCTCCGCCTAAAGGCAGTGCATTTGCGTTTGGAGGAAACTTGACGGCTTTTCAACTAATGCTGGACGGTCAGGGGTGCCTTTTGGTGTTCGCCCTTTCGGAAGAAGCTAAAGAACATATTTGCCTGCGGGGGCTTGCACCAAACCTTAAATACTGCATCGTTAACTGCGATACCCTGGAGGAAACAGTGATGGACGGGAA
>Ga0153997_1000467_pt1 | contig 11831 bp, 10 predicted proteins | sample TSNC081MetaG_FD_104750 | JGI IMG/M metagenome (GOLD analysis project Ga0153997, IMG submission 104750) | Attine ant fungus gardens microbial communities from North Carolina, USA - TSNC081 MetaG | ecosystem: Host-associated > Fungi > Mycelium > Unclassified | place: USA: North Carolina, Lumber...
CCAGTGCAACCGAGAGAATAGCACGCTCTTTACCCAGCCGTTTGATAATTGCCCGGGCCAGGCCTTTGGCTAAGCCGGTATCTTCCATGATTTTGCCGAAAACAGCGCCAAGGAGGAAGACTGGGAAGAAGGCCTTAATGTAGGTAACGGCTTTGGCCATGAATAACTCGGTGTAAGCTGGCATCAGCGAGAGGCCGGACATTGACGCGGCAAGAAGGCAAAAACCGGCGCAAATAAAATAACAGAGAAACCTCGGTAGGCAAAGTACATTAACAGAAATAAACTAAGGAGAATGCCGATTACTTCCATTGTGAATAACCTCCTAAATATAAAGTGTTGTCTGTATTCTGGATAGAATAATCTGGCTCATGACCTCCTTTCACAATAGTTCGCGGCAATGCTTATATATTTTATATGCAAGTATTGTGCCAAACAAGACGACGCTGGTAGTAATTGTTTTGACAAGGTCTTTAACCAGGGACTAAGCTTCAGATGAGCTAAAAACAACCTGAAGCGCTCGTCTCACTTTATCTGTAATGATAGCCAATATGTGTGTACATAATTTTAGACAGTGTGTTTAAGAAGCAAGACAGCCGATGCATAGAAAGCGCAGAGCTTTTCTAGACCCGTCCCCGCTCTTTTTCACGTTATTTTAATTGCAGCGATGGTTGGCGCATAGCAAGTTTGCAGTTTGGCACGATTATTGCAAATACATAGTTGTGATTCCGACCTTATCAGCTCTGCTCGGATTCGTAATTTAGATATAGGAGGTACTTTATCATGAGAGGTCTACAAGACAAGGTTGTAATTATTACCGGAGCGGCAAGCGGCATCGGTAAGGCGGCGGCTTTGAGATTTGCTGAAGAGGGCGCCAATATTGTTGTTGCTGATTTTGCCGATGGCACAGTTGTCGTTAATGAAGTGATAGAGAAAGGCGTAAAGGCAATCTATACCCAGGTCGATGTCACTGATCCGGATAGTGTCAAGAAAATGGTAGATAAAACTGTTGCGGTATTTGGAAAGGTAGATGTTTTAATTAATAATGCCGGGATTACTAAAGATGCCATGATGAAAAAGATGACGAAAGAGGCCTGGGATGCTGTCATCAACGTCAATCTGACCGGTGTATTTAATTGCACCTCAGCTGTCATTGCCCAGATGCTGGAGCAAAAATCCGGAGTCGTACTGACTACCTCGTCGGTTGTCGGGGTTTATGGCAATCTCGGTCAAACAAACTATGCCGCAACTAAGTGGGGCGTTATTGGTATGACAAAATCATGGGCTAAAGAGATGGCGAAAAACGGCTTAAGATTCAACTGCGTAGCACCAGGCTTTATCGCTACCGATATGGTCAAGAAAATTCCGCAGCAAGTGTTAGATGAAAAAATATTAATTAAGGTACCGGCCGGACGCCTCGGTGAGCCCGAGGAAATCGCTGCCGCATTCGCCTTTCTAGCTTCAGATGATGCCAAGTTTATCAATGGCGCCGTGCTTAGTGTTGATGGCGCATGCACCTTATAATTTAGTTCACTCAATTTTATGCCGCTGAAGAGATAGATCAATTAATAGAATAGACGCTAATCTAAAATGGATAACGAGGAGTGCTTGCACCTCCTTGCTATCCATTTTTGTATAATATTATCAAACGCTATTTAGACTCAGACAATTCTAGGAAAATTTCCCAGATTAGTGACTTTTTTATAGACAGTGGCATAGCCAGGGTCTATAATTGTCCTTGATACGACATATTAATACAGGATATTATAGTTTGGCAATGCTAATGCCGAAGGGGGTCGTGGTATGCACAAGCAGGATGGCAAGCGTTTGCCAGAAGTGCAGTTGTTGGCTGGTATGGCGGAGATAGAAGCTATACTTGACTTGGTCTGCAATGGAGTTGTTATTGTCAATGCACAAGGTATCATTGCATTTTTTAATGCTGCTGCCGAGAAGCTTAGCGGCTTGAAGGCTGAAAATGTAATTGGCCATATGGTTGATGAAGTAATTCCGAATACTGGCCTTATCAGGGTTATGGAAACAGGTGTTGCCGAAATAAACCAGCGTCAACATATAGGCGAATGTGAAATACTGACAAATCGGACCCCCGTAATTAAAGATGATAGGCTTGTCGGAGCAGTTGCGATATTTCAGGATATTACTGAACATAATGAGGTTGTACTGCAACTTGAAGATGTTAAGCGGCTCAAGAGTACCTTAGAATCTATTTTGGAGAGCTTGCATGAAGGTATCGTAGTTGTTGACAAGACAGGCAGCATTATTATGATGAATAAAGCGTACTGTGAATTTTTGAACCTTGATCCGCAGACAGTTGTTGGCCGGCATGTAGCTGATGTCATCCCTAATACCAGGATGCATTTCATATGTCAGCAAGGTAAAGCCGAAGTCAACGAGCTACAGAAAATTAAAGAAAATACATGTGTTGTTAGCCGGATACCGATTATTAAGGATGGCGAAATCATCGGGGCCGTAGGCAACGTGGCTTTTAAAGATATAAAAGAGTTGAAGTCGCTTGTGGGGAGAATCAGCAAGCTAGAGTCGGAGCTTGAATATTATAAAGAAGAATTGTTTAAAGCATATGGGGGCAAGTATACGTTTGACAGCATTGTCGGCAGCAGTGAAAAGATGAAATGGCTGAAAAGCATAGCTGCCAAGGCTGCTAAAGGGACATCTACTGTACTAATTTTAGGCGAGAGCGGCACCGGTAAGGAGTTGTTTGCTCATGCTGTGCATAATGCCAGCCGTCGGCAGCTAGGTCCATTTATTAAAGTAAATTGTGCCGCACTGCCCGAGAACCTGCTGGAAGCCGAATTATTTGGTTACGAGGAGGGTGCGTTCACCGGCGCCCGCAAGGGCGGGAAACCGGGTAAGTTCGAACTGGCTAACGGGGGGACGATTTTTCTGGATGAAATCGCTGAAATGCCATTAGCTATGCAGGTTAAGCTGCTCAGGGTGCTGCAGGAACGGGAAATGGAGCGCCTGGGCGGAACAAAGACAACAAAGCTTGACATCCGTGTTATTGCTGCCACCAACCAGGATGTGGAAAAAATGATTGAACAGCATCAGCTCCGACAGGATTTATATTACCGGTTAAATGTCTTTACTCTGCATATTCCGCCACTTAGAGAACGAACAGAAGATATCCCTCTATTATGCCAGATGCTGCTCAAAAAAATTAATAGCCAGGTCGAGCATTGGGTCAAAGGCGTAACACCTGAAGCTATCGCGCTGTTAATGCAATATAACTGGCCCGGCAATGTGCGCGAGCTCGAAAATGTTCTGGAACGAACGATTAATTTGATGGACGATGAGATCATTATTGCCCCGGAACATTTACCGCCAATGTTAAAAAAAATAAATAATAACAAAGTGAAGAACGAGGAGGCCCAAAGCTCGCTTGAATTAGCCGGCATCAAGGACGATGCCGAGAAGCAGGCTATCTTACGGGCGCTGACGGCAGCCGGCGGCAATAAGAGTCAGGCAGCCAAAATACTGGGTATCCATCGTTCAGGCTTTTATCAGAAGCTGCAAAAGTATAATCTGCAAAACAATTAGAAATGACGGTGCTCAATAATTTTATTGAATCAAACAGGAAAAAATTACAGGAGAGAGAATGCTCTTTTCTGTAATTGTTTTTTTGGAGGGGTGCTATGCCCAGACAGAGACGAAGAGGAACGATGGCTTCCAAGGTCGGGTTGCCGCCTGGTACACTGCTGCATATTGGTGATACGCGCGCTGATAAGTCTTACATTGATGTTGTAAGCTATACGCATGATGATGTCTGTGAATCCAGGGATGTCGCTATTTCCACACTAGCGCAGCTTGTAGCGGCTCCGGGCGTTATCTGGATTAACGTGCGGGGACTCAATTCTAAGGCTGTTGAATATATTGGGGAACAATTTAATATCCATAACTTGATACTCGAGGACATTTTAAACACCAATCAACGCCCGAAGCTTGAAGATTATGGTGATTATGTGTGCGTAATTCTACAATCACTGACTGTAGCCAAAGAGGATGAGTATGATAATGAACAGGTCAGTCTTATTTTGGGGCCAAATTATGTAATTTCTTTTTTGGAAAGTTTGCCTGGCGACAAGGATGTTTTGGCCGGTGTTCATGACCGTATTATTAGCGGTCGCGGGCGAATCAGAAGAATGGGCGCCGATTACTTACTGTATACGCTGATTGATAGTATAGTTGATCATTACTTTTTGGTGTTGGAGCATTTCTGCGATAAAATCGAAATAATAGAAGATCAGATTGCTGCCGAGCCGAGTCCCGGATTGCTTCAGGAGCTGCATGCGGTCAAGCAGGATATGCTGTTTATGCGAAAATCGGTATGGCCTGTGCGCGAGGTTGTCAGTGCGATGGAGCGGGGCAGGACTGCTCAGATTCAGGAATCGACGCTGATTTACTTAAGAGACGTTTACGATCATGTAATTCAGATCATCGAGACGGCAGAAATTTATCGTGACATGCTATCTGGTATGATGGATATCTACTTATCCAGCGTCAACAACAGGATGAGCGAAGTTATAAGAATGCTGACAATCATCTCAACGATTTTTATACCCCTTACGTTTATTGCCGGGGTATATGGAATGAACTTCAGGAATATGCCGGAATTAGAATGGGAGTATGGCTACCTGCTTATTTGGACGGTTATGCTGGCGATCGGCTTATCGATGGCATATTACTTCCGGCGAAAACATTGGCTGTAAAGCATAAGGATGGGTGCAAGCAAGGTAAAACCATGAAAAAACTTTCGCAGAGAAAAATCTAAAGAAAAACCAATGAAATAAACAGCAAGAGAAGAAATTTATGGGGATTGACATGGTGGGCGGCCTCTGTTGAAGTAGAACAACAAATGAAATTATAGTAAAATTATTATTTAAAGAAAATATACCACTCTTGAATGAGTTAAAAGACAACGCCCAGGCGTCCAAGCTTATAGCGGCGGGACCACGACAACCCTGGTAACCCCGGTATCCCCGGCCCTTTGCTGGAAAAAGGCGGTCCGAAGGAGAAAAGGCGGGTAGCATTCCGTTAAGAAATCCGTATTGTTTGACGGTTTGTTACAATAAGCTTGTAACTGCCAAGCTGCGTTACATAGTCTCGTAGGCGACGACGCAGTGAGTTTACGGATTTTAGGGATGCTGCCCGCCTTTTCAGCCTTTTGGAGGCGTTGGCCTAGACTTTTTGGTACTTTTGGGGCAATGCCAAAAGTACGCCCCTTTTCTCCCAGCTTATACCGGTGATCAAGATTAATTATTTTATTGCTAAAACACCTTAAGAGTTCCTCCAGCAATTTCATCAAGTGTTAATTTCAGTTGACGGACCCAGTTATATTATGACTTTGCTGCCTATTTTGAGGTGCGAAACTTGAGTTAATCACACTTATCTTGTAAAATTGATCAATCTTCCTACTTCTTAAGCCTAATTTTGTTAAGCTTGCCTGCCGTTTGCGATCTGATACTTGTCCCGGCTGAAGGGCTGTGTTACAATATTTACGACTTGTTAGGGTATACTAGACGAACTAAAAGGTGGTGGTGGCCGTGCTTGACCAGACGAAAGTTCCATTGCTGGCAGCTATGAATACTTACGTAAATGATGAAGTAATTCCTTTTCATACACCAGGCCACAAAATGGGCAAAGGCATGCATCCGGCGCTGGCTGAATTAGTACCGCGGTCGACATTGGCGCTTGATTTGGCACTGATGGCTGAACTGGATGATTTACATGAGCCTCACGGCCCGGTAAAAGATGCTCAGGAGTTGGTGGCCGACCTATATGGGGCTGACTACAGCTACTTTGTCGTCAACGGTACAACAGGCGGCATTTATGCGATGATTCTTACGATTGCCGGGCCTGGTGACAAGATCATTGTGCCGCGCAATGCCCACCGGTCTATTATCGGCGGTATTATTCTAAGTGGGGCTATTCCGGTATTTATGCAGCCGGAGGTGGATAACGATCTGGGACTGGCTATGGGGGTTACGCCGGAGACTGTCGCGACATCGCTCAAGCAGCATCCTGATGCTAAAGGTGTCTTGATTATTAATCCAACATATTATGGTGTTGCCACCGATTTGCAAAAGATCGTTGAGATTGTTCATAGTTATGATATCCCGGTTGTTGTCGATGAGGCGCATGGTCCCCACCTTAAATTTTCAGATCGTCTGCCGGTGCAGGCGCTTGATGTCGGGGCCGACATTGTCGCCCAGAGCACTCATAAAATTATTGGGGCATTAACGCAATGCTCCTGGGTACATTGCCGGGAAGGCCGTATCAGGGTGCCGCGTCTTAAGGCTATGCTGCAGTTAGTGCAATCTACAAGCCCTAATTATATTCTAATGGCCTCGTTAGATGTTGCAAGAATGCAAATGGCAACAGAAGGTAAGGCGCTGATTGAACGCGCTGTAGATTTGGCTAATGAGGCCAGGCGGGAAATTAACAAAATTCCCGGACTGTACTGTTTTGGCGAGGAAAAACAAGGCAATCCCGGCATACATAGTATTGATCCGACAAAAGTGACAGTTACTGTTAAAGGATTAGGGTTAAAAGGCGCCGAGGCCGAACGTATCTTGCGCCATCAATATAAAGTCCAGGTAGAGCTATCTGATGTATATAATATCTTATTCCTCATTACTTTAGGGGATACAGAGCGGGAAGTCACGGCTTTGGTGGCTGCTTTGGCCGATATGGCGGCTACTCACCATGGTGCGCGCGATTTTTCTTCAGTTCGGACAATCTGTTTAGCAGGGCAGCATCCTAAGCCGCCTGAGCAGGTGATATCACCACGGGACGCACTGTTCGGCAACACCTGTATGGTGCCGTTTAAGGACGCCGCCGGTATGATTTGCGCCGAAATTGTAACTTTTTATCCGCCGGGCATTCCGATGCTTTGTCCAGGAGAACGGATTACCCAGGAAATTATCGATTACTGCCATGTTTTACAGAACGCCGGTCTGCATATCTCCGGGCCGGAGGATTATTTGTTGAAAACAATCAAGGTAGTCGACTAACGGAGGCCGTATGCAAGGTAAACTAATTGTCATTGAAGGAACTGACGGCAGCGGCAAAGCAACTCAATCTGCGCAGCTTGTTAACCGCCTCAAGGCCGAGGGCGTCCTGGTACGCAAGGTCGACTACCCTAATTATCAGAGCCAATCGTCGGCTTTGGTTAAAATGTATCTAAACGGCGAATTCGGCAATCGTCCTGAAAATTTAAATGCTTATGCTGCCTCCGCATTTTATGCAGTTGACCGGATTGCTTCTTATAAAAAGGAGTGGGAGGAGTTTTATTTACATGGCGGCATCGTCATTGCCGACCGCTATACTACCTCCAATATGATTCATCAGGCTGTTAAAATTACTGATGCAGGTGAAAAAAAGACCTACCTTGACTGGCTGGTAGATTTTGAGTTTACTAAATGCGGGCTGCCTGTCCCCGATACAGTTATTTTTTTAGCTATGCCGCCGGAGGTCTGCCGACGATTGATGCGCGGTCGGGAAAATAAGGCGGGCGGCTGCAAGGATATCCATGAACAAGACGTTCGTTATTTGGCTCACTGTTATGATAATGCTTGTGATATTGCCAAACAGTTTGGCTGGCACAAGATTGACTGCGCCCCAAACGGTGCCCTAAAAACGATTGAAGAGATTCATAATGAAATATACCGGCAGGTAAGTACTCTTATTAGCAGGGCGTAGTATTACGCCCTGCTTTTTTTACACTATCCTTTGCCCATAGCTGCAGGATGATTATCCCGCTCAGAACGAGTGCGCCGCCGGTAGCTTGCAGCAAGGTGACCGATTCATTTAATAAAAGTGCTGCTAATATGACTGTAATCACCGGCTCAACTGTACTAATGATCGAGGCATTTGCGGCTCCAATATGGGCCATTCCGGCAAAAAAACCGAGGATGCCGATAATCGTAGGAAAAATAGCAATACCTAGCAGCGCTAACCATCCCTGCAGCGGCAGTGCCAAGTTGATGTTGCCGGTTGCGATACCACCTGCAATAAAGATGGTGGCAGCTGAGGCGCATACGTAAATTGTTGTTACCAGGACATCTACCTCTTTAAGCAGTTGGTTACCGATCACGATATAGCAAGAGTAGATAATAGCCGATCCCAATGCCAGCATAATTCCCACAGGATGAGTTCCGCTAAACGATACGCCCAATACAAGTGATAGCCCAATAAAGCAAACAGTCAAGGCCAAGCCTTTAGGCAGGCTGAAGCGTTCAGTACCGAGTAAAAAGGATATTATTGTCACAAGGGCCGGGTAGGTGTAAAGCAGCATAGCGGCAAGCGAAGCCGGTAAATATTGTAATGAGGAGGCAAATAATAGCGACATGCCGCCATAGCCTAAAACACCTAGTAAACATAGTTGGCCTCTTGTCTTTTTTTTGACGGAAAGCGAGATGCCTCGCATTGTTGCGACCAGAACGAGAAATAGAACGGCAATCAGAAACCGAGCTGCCAGGATTGTGATGACATTGGCTCCGGCTTGATACGCCAATTTGATCAAAATAGCGAGTGTGGCAAAACCGGCGGCCGACGCTGCTGCTTGCAGAGCGCCGATATTTTGTTTTGTCATATATCGTTTCTCCTTTGGCTTACATTATACATATATTTTTAGCTATATTCTACAGCTTATTTTTGCAGATTACGAGTAAAAGACAAGCAAAATTATCGTTTGCCGGTCGACTAAACTCAATGGGATAAAAACCCCGCCTGTAGCGTTCGTCTCCCTTTATCTTAAACATTGAGTCAAGACTCCCGCCTCTACAGGCGGCCTCGTTTCAGGTGGAGCAGAGTCTCCGCTTGAACCCCGATGTTTCAGCTATACTGAAACAAGTTCACTCAGCATTTGCGATGTTGCTTCTGCCTATTTGATTATTTAGTCAAAACCATTTATAATTTAAAGGATAAAAAGAATGTTGTCCACACTGGCTGTTGGGTGTTGCCGTATGGGTGCAAGCATCATATAAGTCCGGCTAAATTTCAGCAGCAATCTAGAGTTTGTGCCGGATAACAATATATCTGCCGGCAACTATTTAGGCAGGAGGGCTGTCAAAGTATGAGTATGAAAATAAATAACCTTAATATGGCTAATCAGCCGGTTGTAGCCGAACGTGAACAGACAGAGAAAGCAGACAAATCGGGTGATTATTTTGCTGCCGATCTGTTAAAATCTAAGGAAAAGCAGTCGACAGAGCGACTGCAGGCACTTCTTCTTAAAATTGACGAAAGCGGACGCCGTCTGTCGCAAATGCCCACCTACGGTGAGCTAAAATCGTACCGGGAGCATGTCCGGCAGTTTATTGGTGAAGCCGTATCGCGGATGTATTCGCTAGAATCACGTAATGGCTGGGATCGCCATGGACGGCAAAAAGTATTTACGACCATCAGGAAAATCGACCAAAAGCTAGCCGCTATGGCCGAAGATGTCTGCAGTGGCCAAGACCGTCAACTGTCAATCATAGCAAAGCACGACGCGGTGCGTGGTATGCTGGTGGACTTGTTCACATAACGATGATGCAGTGGAACGAAATAATTGGGCACCAAGATCAAGTAAGACAGCTGCGGGCGCTGGTGGCGGCAGACAGAATACCGCATGCATTATTACTTGTCGGGCCGGCTGGAATTGGAAAAAGCTTAGTTGCCAGGCTTGTGGCTGTCGGGGCGTTGTGTGACGGTGAAGATAGCCCTTGTGGATGCTGCCGGGCATGTATGATGTTCGGTCGCGGCGCGAACCCTGATTTTACATTTGTCAAGCCTGATGGCAGGACGATAAAGATTGATCAGATTCGTGCCTTACAGCATTTTGCTGCCTTAATGCCGGCTGTTAGTCAGCGGCGGGTGTGCATTATTGAAGATGCTGAGGCTATGACAGTCCAGGCGGCCAACAGTCTGCTAAAATTGCTGGAAGAGCCGCCGGCTGCTTTAATTTTCATTTTGGTGGCAGGTACGTCGCAGCCGCTACTGCCGACTGTGTTGTCGCGGTGCCGGAAAATTCAATTCCAACCATTGTCGGTCGCCACGCTTGCCGAGGCACTGGCGACAAAAGAATATGCGCCTGAGATAGCCCAAGTTGCTGCCCGCTTAGGCGGCGGACGCATGGGTACTGCCCTAAACTTGCTTGCACCTGATGGTTTTGCGGCTAGAGGCTGGGCGATAGAGCTGCTCGATAGTGTCCTGGGGGGTGAAAGGGCATCCGTCTGGGATAAGGCGCTGCAGCTTGACAGTCTTGAAAGTAAGGCCGTAATGGAAGTATTGGAGTTTTTGATCTATTTATTTCGGGATATTGTGATCTTTGCCGGTAGGCACAGTCATCAGCTGCTGTACAACATTGATCTTGCTTCAGAACTTGCCCGCTGGGCTGAAAAATGCTCTGAAGACCAGGGAATTAAGGCTGTCGGTATGATAAAAAATTCAGTCCGCGCTATTGGGGGTAATGCCAATGCCCGGCTGACACTTGAAGCGTTATTGATAAATTTAAAGGATTTGATAGAAAAAGGAGATTAAGTATGTTAACGGTAGTCGGTATTCGCTTTAAAAAGGCGGGTAAAATTTATTATTTTGATCCGGGTGGTATCGAACTTAACGCCGGGGAACATGTCATTGTGGAAACTGCAAGAGGTTTGGAATTTGGTAATATCATTGTTGGACCGCGTCAAGTAGATGAAAGCCAGGTTGTGCTGCCGTTAAAACCGGTTTTGCGCCGGGCGACTGCTGATGATGAGGAAAAAGTTAAAGACAACGGCAAAAAAGAAAAAGAGGCGTTTAAGATTTGTGAGCAAAAAATCCAGGTACATGGTTTACCAATGAACCTGGTTGATGTTGAGTATACATTTGATGTAAACAAAATAATTTTTTACTTTACGGCCGAAGGACGGATCGATTTCCGCGACTTGGTAAAAGATTTGGCCAGCGTATTCAGGACGAGAATCGAACTCAGGCAGATTGGTGTTAGGGATGAAGCCAAGCTGATGAACGGCATCGGCTGCTGCGGCCGGTCGCTATGCTGCGCTACTTTTTTAGGCGACTTTGAACCGGTATCTATCCGTATGGCTAAAGATCAGCACTTGTCTCTGAACCCAACTAAAATTTCAGGTATTTGCGGGCGGCTGATGTGCTGCCTTAAATATGAAAATGACTGCTATAGCGGTTGCTGCAGCAAAAAGGTGGTCCCACCAACCGTCGGTAAAGAAGTCGTCACCGTTGAGGGTGAAGGTCGTGTGCTTACTGTCAATCAGCAGAAAAGAACGGCGACAATCAGCCTGCCGGAAGGTAAAACGCTGGTTATTCCCTGGGACGAAGTAGTGGAAAAAGAATAGTGCCCTGCAGCGATTTTCAGCTTAGACCCGGTGAGCGGATAGATGACCTTGTCATTAACAATCTCAGGCTGATACAGCATCCTGATGAATTCTGCTTTTCGCTAGATGCTGTGCTGCTGGCTCATTTTGCCAGTTTGCGACCAGGTGGTGAAGCAGTGGACCTCGGGGCGGGAACAGGGGTCATTGGACTGCTGCTGTTGGCGCGGGGGGCGGCTGCCGTAACCGGTGTTGAGCTGAATAAAGATATGGCCGACATGGCTGCCCGCTCAGCAGCAGGCAATGGTCTTGCCGCCAGGCTCAACATTATTTGGGGTGATATGCGGCAAATTAGGCAACTATTGCCGGCAGGCCGGTTTGGACTTGTCGTCTCTAATCCGCCCTACCGCCCTGTAGGGGGCGGTTTTATAAGCCCCAATGACCGGGTTGCCGTGGCGCGGCATGAAATAACTGCCAGCCTAGCCGACG
>Ga0153997_1000470_pt1 | contig 11741 bp, 9 predicted proteins | sample TSNC081MetaG_FD_104750 | JGI IMG/M metagenome (GOLD analysis project Ga0153997, IMG submission 104750) | Attine ant fungus gardens microbial communities from North Carolina, USA - TSNC081 MetaG | ecosystem: Host-associated > Fungi > Mycelium > Unclassified | place: USA: North Carolina, Lumber...
AAGAATAATCGTCCCGATTTTAAGAGTAAATAAACAAAAGCACTATTTGCCCCGCTGGGCAGATAGTGCTTTTGTTGTTGTAGCAGAATAAGCAGCGAACCAGGTTCTAGCGTCAGCGACGCTAGAACCTGGTTCGCTGCTTATCATGCAAATGATGTCCGGCTTTAACTGCACGAGTTGTTGATTGGGTATTTAATATCAACTCTGATTAGATGGACGGCAGCGCTGCTATTATTACTCAGACTGATCGGCAGAGCATCTGTTTTGCCTTCGGCAGTTAACAACAGTAGATCGCCAGCGCTTAGCTCATAACTGTGTTGATCGCTCATCGTGATGCTCAGCAGGCCGTCAACACAGTAAAAAGCGGCAGTTATTCCTGTACAACGATCAATATCTGAGGCGGCTGCTTCTGTAAGCAGACTTGCACCTTGCTGCACAGTGACAGCGGTTAACTGACCGGTGCAGCCAGCCGCCAGCATGAGATTAAAGTCTCGTACTTTGCCAAAGCTTGTTGTCGTCCAGTCACCGCTAAAGCTATCCTGCTCAAAAGGTTTGAGGTGCTTGGTGTGATGGCCTGCGTGCTCAAGCCGCATCTCACCCTCCAGCACCATAATCAACCGCCAAAATCCAGGCAAGCAAGTGAAAACCGATTGCTCCAAATCAATGCAGGCTGAGCTAAGTCGCCAGGCAAAGTTGCGCTGGCTATACACGGCGTGCGGGGATAAATAGCAATTTGCGTTGTCGTTCCGCCAGACCAATTGCTGCTTTCTTGCCGGCTTCGTCTTATTAAATCCATTTTGTAAGGCATAAGTTTCTCCTTTCAATAGACATTAGAAATCGAATCGGTACTTAGAAATCTCCGCAAACTAATTGTATCAATATTTTGCTGATTTTGCCATGCTAATTAGTAAAAACAGGATTTGTTCCGGCGCCTGGCGAACATTGCAATATAAAAATGATGTACGGAGATAGATAATGAATGAGCTATATGCGGTATTGCTGGGAAGTCCCGAAGTCTACTGGAATGGTAAGCGACTGTTCTTTCCGTTTGCGAAGCTGGAAGCCTTATTATATTACTTGTTAGTTAGAAAAAAAGCATCACGCGAAGAACTGGCAGCCTTGCTGTGGGGCGATATGGCAAATGGCGCCGCCAGACAGAACTTGCGCAATACGCTGTATCTGTTGAAAAAGCTAACGACGGAAAATCTAGTGTTAACGCCCTCACGGGCCAATATTTTGCTGAATACTGAGACTGTCTCTATTACTTCAGATATTCAGGAATTTAATGAGGTCTCGTTAGCCGATTCACTCGTTTTGTACCGGGGGGAGTTCTTGGCAGGCTTTGCGTGTAAAGATGCCGAGTTTTTTGAAGAGTGGATGAGCCGACAGCGGGAAAGTTTTAAGGAGGATATGATTGCGCGGCTGACAAAAGTCATTGTCGCGCAAATGAATAGTAAAGATTATGCTGCAGCCGAACGTTATCTTAAGCAGCTTATTGTCCTCGATGAATATAATGAGAGCGCATACAGGACATTGATGAAAATATATGAGCGGAGTAGTATGTATACCAAGGCTATTGAAATTTATGATGGCCTTAGAGGCCAATTGCTCAGTCAATTGGGAATCGACCCGCAGGCCAGGACAAAAGAGCTATTCGAACGGATTAGGTCGAAGCTGGCTAATGACTTTGCCTTTCAGCCGGAACAGACGGCAGACTTGTTTTTTGGACGGGAGCGGCAAGTAGCATGGCTTCGGCGTCAGGTAGAAGAGTTTTGTTCAGGTCATTCCCCCTGCGTCTGTATTATTGTCAGCGGCGAGCAGGGCGTCGGCAAAACGGCTATTGTCCAGCGTATGCAGGAGACGCTGCCAATCGATAAGATAACTGTGTTAAAGACCCAGTGCTATCAGGCGGAACAGGATTATCCTTACAAAGCCTGGAACCCGATCTTTTGTCAGGCCATGGACATTTTGGCTCTGCAAGGCGTAGTTTTGCCGGCGATATGGTATCAGGTTATTTCCTATGTCTTTCCGGCCGTTCTCAGCAATAGTACAGTTGCCGCCCAGAGCCAGACGGCCGGCGGCTATAATATTCATGCGGGGATGATCGAAGAAGTTATGTGCGGCATTCTGGGAAAAGTTGCCGCCTACAGAAACCTTGTCATCATCATGGATGATATTCAATGGCTCGATGCTCAAGGACGGTCGGTGCTAAAACAATTGTTTAGGACGTTAAAGCGACAAATCTTATGTATTGCCACCTGCCGGAGCAGCTATTATGAACAGCCTGACTTGTTGACTGACAGCTTTAGTCAGCACGGTATCGTAAAGCAGTTTTGCATCGATAATTTCACCAAAGAAGAAGTTGTAAGGTTTGTTGAAATGATGCTGCCGCCCGAAAAAATAACAGATGATCTTCAACAAAAGCTGTACGAGTATACAGACGGCAATGCTCTATTTTTAGTGGAGAGCTGTAAGCTGGTCAAGATGGGGCAAAACGCCAACCGCCTGTCGCCGCGCCTCAAAAGTGTGCTGCATGAACAGCTAGACTCGCTTTCCGATAATGCTCGTAAAGTGCTTGATGTTAGCTCGGCTTTTTTTAACAATGTTGGTTATAATGACTTGCTGGCAGTATGCGGTCTAGATGAATTTGCCCTTGTCGAAGCTGTCGAAGAACTGGAACACAGACGGTTGATCCGGCAAGTTAACGGTATTAGCCCGCGATTTAGGGGGCTGGTCTATACCTATAGTCATATCCGGATCAGGAATTATGTCTACGATCAGCTATCTTCATCGAGAAAAAGAATGATTCATGCCAAGGCAGGCAGTTATCTCGAAGATTTGATGAACAATAATTTATCGGGTCAGGATTTATGTACCGAAATTCTGTATCACTATTCCCAGATCGAGGAAAGAATAAAGGTGCTCGAATATACAATCAAAATTGCGGAGCGCTATTGCAGTCCGCAATATGAGCTGTTTCCTGATGTCAGCGAAGCAGACCGGGGCGGCAGCGGTTTTATCTTTGAAAGTAAGCTGCAGATTATGGGCTACTTAGATAAGATCAAAGGCGGACTTGCGGCGCTCAGCGCCGAGTGGGTTTCCCCGGATAGCTTGAGCAGGTTTAAAGCTGCTTATTTGGAGATGTTGGGGCGTTATCAGATTTGGCAGGGCGATCACCTTAACGGCTTGCGGGCTATTCATCAGTTGTTGCGACTTTCGACCGAAAAGGGGTTTACAGATTACACGATTAAAGGTTATCAGCAAGTTGTGTATTGCGGAATTCAAATTCGTAATGCCCCGCTAATTGAACGATTCGCAGACAAGCTGCTAACAACATCGCAGCAAGCCCGGCAGGAAGCGAAACAGGCGGCAATCCTAAGATTCAGGGGAATTTCCTATGCACTGCGCCGGCAAAAAGAGCTGGCAGAGCAGTGTTACCGTCAGTCTATTTCTCAATATAAAAGGTCAGGGCAAGATGAAGGGCATGTAAATATCGCTGCCTGCTACAATTATATCGGCGATTTAAGGCGAATGGATGCTGATTTGACAGAAGCTCTCTATTACTATGATCAAGCTATCAGAGTAGCCGGTCGCGGCACTAGTAGTGCTGGTGTTGCTATTTTTCTGGTCAATGCCGGGTATGCGGCCTATGATTTGGAGCAATATGCTAAGGCGCAGGCATATTTAGAGCAAGCACTTGCACTTGAGGCGCAATTTGGCGAATACCAAGGTTACTGGTGTCTTAAAAACTCTTGTACCTTGCATTGTATTCTTGCCTTAGTGGCTGTCCGTGACCAGCGTCTTGCCGAGGGGCGCAGTTATCTTGAACGAGCCGACAGTTTTATCAACAGATTCCATGATAGCCAGCAAGCAGCTCTAATCTTAAGGGCGAAGCTGGAAATCAGCATTTGTATGGATCATGACGATAAGGTAGCGGCTGTTTTTACCGACTATTTGCCGTTATCGATTGACGAATATTATCGACAAGGCCGGGAAATATTTAGCAAAACGGGCTTAGAAACGGAGCTTGAGATACTGGATAGCGTGTATGCCGGCAAAGGCAAAGGTTAAGTTAGTTGTTTTGACGTTTTATTGACGCTAGTGTGCTACCATTAGGATAACAACAAAACTAAACTAGCTGGAGGGGGTACTTATGGTTATGAATAACAGCCAGATAGGTAATGCGATGCAAATTAAGCTTGATAATGTATTGCCGGACGCTCCGGTTTTCCAAGAGGGAATTCGCCGGGCGCCCGATCGGGGCTTTCGCTTGACACCAGAGCAGACCAAAGTGGCGCTGAAGAATGCATTGCGCTATCTTCCGGAAGAAGTGCATGAAACGCTGGCGCCTGAGTTTATGGAAGAACTTCGCACGCTCGGACGGATCTATGCCTACCGCTACATGCCCCAACAACACCTTTCGGGTAAGCCGATTAACGAATATAAAGGCAATTGTGTGGAAGGCAAGGCGTTCCAGGTCATGATCGACAATAACTTAGACCCGGCTGTCGCTCTCTACCCATACGAGCTTGTCACTTACGGAGAGACTGGAAGTGTTTGCCAGAATTGGCTGCAATACCAGCTTATAAAAAAATATTTAGAAGTCATGACTGACAAGCAGACACTAGTAATTGAATCAGGTCATCCGCTCGGACTATTTCCGTCCAAGCCGGAAGCGCCGCGCGTCATCATTACCAATGCCCTAATGATCGGTATGTTTGATAATCAGGACGACTGGGAAATCGCCGAACAGATGGGGGTTGCCAATTACGGACAAATGACGGCAGGCGGCTGGATGTATATCGGGCCGCAGGGCATTGTGCATGGCACGTTCAATACGCTGCTTACAGCCGGCCGTCAACGCCTGGGCATTCCGGCCGACGGCGACCTGTGCGGTCAGTTGTTTGTTTCGTCAGGCCTTGGGGGTATGAGCGGTGCTCAGCCTAAAGCTATTGAAATTGCCGGTGGTGTAGGTATTGTAGCCGAGGTTGACTATTCACGCATACAAACTCGTGTTGATCAAGGATGGGTTAGTAAAGTTTCGGCCGATTTGTCTGAAATATTTGCTTGGGTCGAAGAATACCAGGCTAAAAAAGAGTCGATTTCTATTGCGTACCATGGTAATGTTGTCGATTTGCTGGAATATGCCGTTGCCCATAATAAACATATTCCGCTATTATCTGACCAGACGTCCTGCCATGTGGCCTATGACGGCGGCTATTGCCCGCAGGGGGTGAGCTTTGAGGAGCGGACAAAACTCTTAGCTGAAAACAGGACATTATTTAAAGAATTGGTCGATAAGAGCTTAAAACGTCATTTTGAACTGATTAAAATCTTAACCGAGCGGGGGACATACTTCTTCGACTATGGCAATGCCTTTTTAAAAGCCGTTTATGATGCAGGGGTTAAAGAAGTTGCTAAGAATGGCTATGATGAGAAGGATGGCTTTATATTCCCGTCCTATGTCGAAGATATCATGGGACCTGAGCTGTTTGACTATGGTTATGGACCGTTCCGCTGGGTGTGCCTGAGCGGCGATCCTGCCGACCTTGCCAAGACCGACAAAGCGGCCATGGACTGCATTGATCCGAGCAGACGCGGTCAGGACCGCGACAACTATATCTGGATCCGTGATGCCGAACAAAATAAGCTAGTCGTAGGGACGCAGGCGAGGATTTTATATCAGGATGCCGAAGGACGGCTCAAGATTGCCCTGAAATTTAACGATATGGTTCGCAATAAAGAAGTTGGGCCGGTTATGCTGGGGCGTGACCACCACGATGTCAGCGGTACCGATTCACCGTTCCGTGAAACGTCTAATATTAAAGATGGCAGCAATGTTATGGCCGATATGGCTGTGCAGTGTTTTGCCGGCAATGCTGCCAGGGGCATGAGCCTTGTTGCCCTGCATAACGGCGGCGGTGTAGGCATTGGTAAATCAATTAACGGCGGTTTTGGCATGGTGCTTGACGGCAGTGACCGGGTTGACGAGATTTTGCGCCAGGCGATGCTCTGGGATGTTATCGGCGGTGTGGCTCGCCGGGCTTGGGCCAGAAACGAGCATTCAATCGAAACAATTGTAGAATTCAACAAGCAATATGCTGGCAAGGGTCACGCAACATTGCCTTATATTCCTGTGGACAGCCTGATCGACAGTATTGTTGACAAAGTGTTTGCCGACAAAAAGTAAGATAAGCGTTACCAGGGAGGAGTAATGATATGGCTGGTAATAAATTACTGATTAAACATGCGGCGGAGCTGGTTACTTGCGCCGGTTCCGCCCCCAAGGCGGGCGGGGCTATGGACGATATCAGCATTATTCCTGACGGTGCATTGCTGGCCGAGGATGGCCGGATTACCTGGTTAGGCCCTACGGCAGAGTTGCCCCAGCTCGATGAAAGCCAATGGCAGATGATCGATGCTGCCGGACAGTGCGTAATGCCCGGCTTTGTCGATTCCCATACCCATATGGTATTTGGCGGGTATCGGGCCGAAGAATTTTTTTGGCGTTTGTCAGGTACTCCCTATCTTGATATTTTAAAGCGGGGCGGCGGCATACTGAACACCGTCCAGGCAACCCGATCGGCCAGTGTTGCCGAATTAAAGCAGTTGGCCGGACAACGGTTAACTAATATGCTGGCCATGGGTGTTACTACCGTGGAAGGCAAAAGTGGCTACGGCCTTGATGCCGAAACCGAATTGCGGCAATTGACCGTCATGGATGAGCTTAACAGGGAGCAGCCTGTCGACATCGTTCCGACTTTTATGGGAGCGCACGCGATTCCGCCTGAGTACAAAGGACGCACCGACGATTATGTTGAGACGATGATCGCTAAGGTGTTGCCGGCTGTCGCCAAGCAAGGAATTGCCGAGTTTTGTGATGTATTTTGTGAACAGGGCGTTTTTTCGCTGGAACAGTCGCGGCGGCTGCTCGGAGCTGCCCAGAGTCTGGGCATGAAGCTTAAATTGCATGCCGATGAAATTGTCCAGTTAGGCGGCGCCGAGCTAGCGGCCGAATTAGGCGCTGTCTCCGCCGACCATCTGCTGCAGGCATCAAACGATGGCATTGCGGCTTTAGCTAACAGTAACACCGTCGCTACCTTGCTGCCGATGACGGCATTTTGTCTGCGTGAGCCGTATGCCCGCGCCCGGGACATGATTGATGGAGGGGCAGCTGTGGCACTGGCGACAGACTACAATCCCGGCAGCTGCTTTAGTCATTCGATCCCGCTGGTAGCTGCGCTGGCAGCTGTGCAATTAAGGATGACGCCGGCTGAGATTGTGACGGCACTGACGATAAACGGCGCGGCGGCTGTAAACAGGGCTGACAAGGTGGGCAGCCTAGAGGTCGGTAAACAGGCCGATATTTTACTTTTAGAATATCCGTCACACTTGTTTCTAGTCTATCATGCCGGCATGAATATTGTAGATAAGGTCATTAAACACGGCCGGCTTGTTGTCGATAAAACAGCAAAATAGTATGGGAAAGGGGTAATATCATGGGGAAACTTGTAGAATGCGTACCTAATTTTAGTGAAGGGCGACGGCCGGAAGTTATTGCGGCTATCGTAAATGAAGTAAAAAATGTACAGGGCGTCACAGTGCTTAATGTCAACTCCGATGCCAGCCACAACCGGACGGTGGTCACTTTTATCGGCGAGCCTGAGGCAGCCAAGCTGGCCGCCTATAACGCGTGCGCCAAAGCCGCCGAGCTTATCGATATGGAGCAGCACCAGGGAGAGCATCCCCGGGTTGGGGCAACCGATGTCATTCCGTTTATTCCGGTCAGTGACATTACGATGGAAGAATGCATTCAACTGGCTCATGAGCTGGGGCAGCAAGTTGGGGAAAAGCTGAATATCCCGGTCTATCTATACGAAGCAGCGGCCAAGACGCCGGCTAGGACTAAACTGCCTGATGTGCGCAAAGGCGAATATGAAGGGCTAAAAACAGCTATTACTACACCGGAGCGTCAGCCAGACTTCGGTCCGGCTCGTATGCATCCCTCGGCTGGGGCGACAGTCATTGGCGCCCGGCAGTTTTTAATTGCCTATAACATAAATTTAAGTACGAGTGATGTCAATATTGCCAAGAAAATTGCGGCTGCCATCAGAGAAGCCAAAGGCGGCTATAAATATTGCCGCGCTATGGGCGTTATGATCGAAGAACGCAATATGGCTCAAGTGACTATCAATATGGTTGATTATACCGGCACGCCGCTGCACCGGGTATTCGAGACTGTTAAATCGGAAGCGGCCCGTTATGGCGTAAATGTCATCGGCAGTGAGATTGTCGGCATGGTACCGCTGCAGGCCTTGATTGATACCGCCGATTTCTATCTGCGTCTCGAAGGTTTTGAACGGAAGCAAGTATTAGAAGAAAATCTTGGCTAAGGAGGCTGGAAAAATGCTGATTCAAATGAAAGTTGACGATTTTCTGGCCGAGCTAGCATCAAACTCACCAGCTCCGGGGGGCGGCAGCATTTCGGCGCTGGCCGGTTCGCTCGGTGGTGCACTGGCTTCTATGGTATGCCGCCTGACAATCGGCAACGATAAATATGCGCAAGTACAGAGTGAGCTTGAGACAATTCTAGTGGAAACGGATGAATTGTCTGGCGCGCTTGCCCGGTGCGTCGATGAGGATACCGAGGCTTTTAACAAGGTAATGGCTGCTTATAAGCTGCCGAAAGCAACCGACGAGGAAAAACAGACACGCAGTGAAGCTATTCAGCTCGCGATGGCCAATGCTACCGAACTGCCGCTTGAGGTTGCGTCAAGCTGCTTAAAAGTGTTGTCTATCGCTGTGCGGGTTCTGACTATCGGCAACAGCAATGCGGCCAGTGACGCTGCTGTTGCCGGATTGATGGCTCATGCCGGGCTGCATGGGGCTTTGTATAATGTAAAAATAAATTTGGGCAGTATCAAAGACCAGCAATTCCCAAAACAGATCCGGGCTCAAATGGAATTTATTGTCGCCGAGGACCAGCGTCTTCATGATGAGCTTGTCTTGGCAGCAAGCAAGGTTATTGCTTAGTATGTAAAGAAAAGGCTGATCTCAAAAGGAGGTTCAGCCTTTTCCTGCATTATTTGTACAATATCTATTTTGATGAAAAGGTCTGATGAGAAATGTTGATTAATTGCTATACACCTGCAGACATGACCGTATGGTCTGGACGGATCGACAGTACGGACAATTTTGATGCTTTTAGATGGCATCAGTGGATGCGCAGCCTTAATATAAACGACGCTGATATTGTACCGTTTGACGGGCAGCTAGGGTTTGCCCTCCTTGGTTTTTGTTCTGACGAGGGCGTTAGGCGCAATCTTGGCCGGACAGGCGCTGCTAACGGTCCTGATGCAATTCGCCGTGAACTTGCCAATCTCCCTTGTACGTTTTCGCAAGAGGTTGTGTTGGTAGATGCCGGCAACATCACTTGTTCTGATAGAAATTTAGAAGTAAGCCAGGCCGCCCTGGCGAGTGCCGTAACCAGGATTCGCCAGTTAGGTTTTTTTCCAGTACTGCTGGGCGGAGGCCATGAAATTGCATTAGGGCATTACTGGGGGCACCGGGACTATGTGATCGGCAACAGGCAGACGCCTGATATCGGCATAATTAATTTTGATGCTCATTTCGATCTGCGCCCCTTTCCCAATGGCGGCAGCTCCGGTACCATGTTCCGGCAAATTGCGCAGGAGACTGTTGAAGCTGGACGGGATTTTCGCTATATGTGTCTCGGCATTCAGCGCTACAGCAATACGCTGGAGCTGTTTAAGACGGCCGAGCAGTACGGAGTAGTTCACATACCGGCCGAAGAGATTGACGTCAAAGGTGATTGGAATGTCGTTGAAAAGCTGGATGAGTTTATGAAAACAACTCGCGACATTTATATTACGATATGTGCCGATGTGTTTTCCACAGCTTTCGCCCCTGGAGTCAGTGCTGCTCAACCGCTGGGACTGCATCCAGATGACGTTTTGAAATATCTCAAGCATATTCTGCGCACTGAAAAAGTTGTTGGCTTTGATATTGCCGAAGTATCGCCTAGATTTGATCAAGACAGTACCACGGCCAGTCTGGCCAAGGTTTTGATTTTCGCGGTAGTCAATACTGTGAGCAGATTGAAAGGACTTGCCAGATAACGGAAATAGGCATAAAATAAGAGAGACGGACGCTTTAGGTGTTTTTTTACCTCATCTGAAGAGTAGTTGACCTTATCCAGGCTTAGTCATTGGATAAACTCTTCTATATGGCGAATCCTGGTATAGATATAGTAGAAATGAAAGAATTGCTAAACAAAAACAATACATAGGAAGGGTTAGAATGAATATATTAAATAAATTTAGTCGTTTAACTTCAAGTATCGTATTAAAAGCGGTAGATCTGTTTAGTTCACCTATCTATTTGTATGACGAGCAGTCTATTATAAGCAACTGTAATGCTTTACAGTCAATGCCAAATGCATATGGCCTTACCACCAGATATGCGATGAAAGCAAATTCATGCAGGTCAATACTTCAAATAATTAATAAACAAGGATTTCAATTTGATGCTAGTTCTATGAATGAAATCAGACGTGCCCATCTGGCAGGAATCGAATATAAAAAAATAATTTTAACTACTCAGGAAGTACCGATTGCAGCTGAAAGACAAGAATTAGAGTATATGATTATGCAAGGACTTAAATACAATGTCTGTTCATTACGCCAACTCTATCTAATTGGAGATTTTGCATCAAAAAACAATGTGAATTTGGCTATTAGAGTTCATCCGGGCATTGGTTCTGGTGAATCAGCTACACGTAATACAGGCGATAATTATTCTTGTTTTGGGATTCACTTGTCTAACATAGAACAAGCTATTGGGTACGCCGAGAAGGAAGGGATTTCGTTTGACCATGTGCATGTACATATTGGCTCAGGGGCTGACTCTGAGGTATGGCGGAACAATATTGATTTGGAATTATGCATTTTAGAGAAGTATTTTCCTAAAGCTAATACAATTAGCTTCGGTGGTGGGCTAAAAGTGTCCCGTATGCCGGATGAAAAAACTGCTGATATACAGGAATTGGGGGAATATGCAAAAAGGAAAATTATTCAATTCTACCAAAAGACCGGTCGAAAACTTAAAATGGAAATAGAACCAGGTACTTATGTTGTTGCTAATTCTGGATATGCAGTTACCCAAGTCATAGACAAGAAGAAAACCGGAAATGACGGGCTGAATTTTATCATAGTAAATGGTGGCATGGAGATTAATGCTCGTCCATTGCTTTACGCATCCCGTCATCCATTTTATATTATTTCTAAAGATGGCAGCTTATTGTCGTCGGAGTTTGCAGAAGATATTAGTACATATGATTTTAAAGCCGCTATTGTTGGGCGGTGTTGTGAAAGTGGTGATTCACAATGTTTAGATAGAGAAGGTGTGAGCATACCTCGCAAAATGGCTGAGCCTGATATCGGAGATATTGTTGTCATTGGAGCTGTAGGCGCTTATTGCTCTTCAATGACTCCAATGAATTATAATTCACAGCTACAAATATCTGAAATTTTATTTACACAAAATGGCGAGCTTAAAGAAATTAGAAAGAAGCAAACACTTGAACAACTTGTGGCAAATGAAATTTAATTAAATGTTAAAAGGATTATACTACATACATATAATTTGCATACAAATATAAATTAAACATAATAATATATTAAACAAAATAGTAGAAAGTTTGTAATATGAACTAGATATTA
>Ga0153997_1000475_pt1 | contig 11649 bp, 6 predicted proteins | sample TSNC081MetaG_FD_104750 | JGI IMG/M metagenome (GOLD analysis project Ga0153997, IMG submission 104750) | Attine ant fungus gardens microbial communities from North Carolina, USA - TSNC081 MetaG | ecosystem: Host-associated > Fungi > Mycelium > Unclassified | place: USA: North Carolina, Lumber...
AATTTTGTGTTACTTCTTCAATTGGTTTCACAAAGAGATTTTTTAATAACTCTTCTCTATTAAGAAACGGTGCCATATCCTCAAGGGGGGAGCTGACAAGAGTTCCATCCTGCAGTCTCTTCGTGCCGCTCTTTGGCTCCCATACCTGTTTTGTATCTGTAAAAATCTCACAGAACACGAAGCTTTCATGACCAAGAGTCTTAGCTACTGCTTCCCTCATTTCTTCATTACTATGTGCGCAATAATATGGATAGCCCAGTGCTTCCGACAATTTTTTAAAATCCGGAAACGATAGGTCACCACTTTCGGGTCCGATTCCCACTTTGCTGTGCTCACAAAACAGGTTATTCTGTGTCAAACGAATACTGTGATATCCCTGATTATTAATCAAAAAGAGTTTAATTGGTAATTTATTTGTTACAACCGTTTGAAGTTCTTGAAGATTCATCATAATACTGCCATCTCCTTCAAGACAGATTGTTTCCCGACTTCCTGCGGCACGACATAAGCCGATTGCTGCCGGAAGCCCATAACCCATACTTGCTATGGCACTGTTGATGATAAATCGTGTATCTTTCTTTATGCACCAATTCTGATGTCCTACTACACAGCAGGCACCATTACTTACCGCAGTTAAGCTGCCTTCGGGCAAGCTTTCACTCAAATATCTTACGAAAGCAAATACATTTACCGTTTCACCGTTTTCTTTCCAATGACGCAATAATGTAACAGGATAATTCTTCTTCCACGCACGGCACTGCTCACGCCACCATTCGCCGGGGAATACAACCGCAGGACGTTTTGCAAGGCAATCATTCATTACTTCAAGGAAATTCTTTGCGTCTGCCCACACTGGCATCTCCACATGAATGGTTGGCTTTTTCATTTCCGCCTGATCGATATCCACCATAATAACTTCCGCTTCACGCGCCCAAGTCTGCCAGTTGTAGCCTACCTGCCGTATAGAAATTCTGGTTCCAATAGCTAAGAGTAAATCAGCATTTTGTACTGCAAAGTTGCCTGCTCTATCCCCCATATTTCCACCACGACCTACATATAGTGGATGAGCATCCTCAATGAAATCAACTGTATTCCAGTATGTTGCAATCGGTACTCCCAATTTTTCTATAGCATTTCTGAATGCTTCAAATCCGCCGGAAAGACGGATTCCACCACCTGCATATATAACCGGACGTTTTGCATTTTGGATTTTCTCTAAAATTATTTCTATCGTCTCTTCCGAAATAGAAGGTGGCAGCAAGGCATCATCTTCTGTCGGATCGTATCCATGTAGTTCATCTACCTCAATATAACTGCCCTGGTAATTCACCGGAATGTCTATCCAAACTGGTCCTGGACGACCAATTGTAGCCAGATGCCATGCTTTCTCGAGCATAAATTTGATATTCTTAGGTTCTTCCAACATGGCTGCATACTTGCAAATGCATTCCACTGATTTTATAATGTCAAACTCTTGATCACCGACTGCTCTAAGAGGAAGTCCACCTGTAAATTGCTCAGCAAATCTTACTGTTGTGTCATATCTTACCTGACCGCTTACAACGAACATAGGAATAGAATCTGACCAGCCACCTACGACACCTGTTATCGCATTTGTCCCACCCGGGCCTGTAGTCACACACAAGGCAGCTATTTTGTTTTCAAGACGAGCATATGCCTCAGCTGCAATTGCACATGCCTGCTCATGATGGTTATATGTGCAATGCATACCTTCTGCATGACCGAAAGCATCATTTAAATGCATTGCGCCTCCGCCAACAACGGTAAAACAATCAGTAACTCCTTTTTTTCTCAAAAACTCCACAACATAATCTGCTAATCTTTGTTTCACTATCACTTCCTCCTCTGGAGACTCAATAATTGGAAATGTTTCAAATCCGTTTCTTATTAACTTACAGCCTGAATAATTATCTTTGCCATATAGTCAATCATTTCATTCGTCATCCCTGGGTATACACCTACCCAGAAAGAGTGATTCATAATGAAATCCGTATTCTTCAAATCATCAATAACACGATAAGCATTTCCATCGCGCATCTCATTAAAACATGGATTTTTGATAAGGTTTCCGCTGAACAAAAGCCTTGTCTGTACATTATGGCCTTCCATATATTTGGTTACGTCATTTCTATTCAATCCGGTCTCCGGTTTCACACTGATTATAAATCCAAACCATGAAGGCCGGCTGTTCTCCGCCGGCTCCGGAAGAATAATCCTATCCTTCACACCTTCTAATAAGCTACGGAGTCTATCCCAATTATGTCTTCTGCTCTCAATAAATGATGGAAATTTTTTTAACTGTTCACAACCCACTGCCGCTTGCATATCAGTAACTTTTAAATTGTATCCAAAATGACTGTACACATACTTGTGATCATAACCTTTGGGGAGTTCTCCGTACTGTCCTTCAAAACGATTTCCACAAAAATTATCAAATCCGGATGGACAGGAGCAATCGCGCCCCCAGTCGCGATAAGAAAGAATCAAGCGATGCAATAATGGATTGTCCGTATAAACACAGCCACCCTCGCCCATCGTCATATGATGCGGCGGATAAAAGCTACTTGTTCCGATATCTCCCCATGTGCCAGTGAACTTCGTAATACCATCAATGATATACTCAGACCCAAGGGCATCACAGTTATCTTCTACCAGCCATAAATTGTGTTTCTCACAAAATGTTTTCGCAGCAGATAAGTCAAACGGATTTCCAAGTGTATGTGCAATCATAACTGCTTTCGTTTTCTCGTTTCGTGCATCTTCTAACTTAGTAATATCAATGTTGTATTGCGGAACCGTAACATCCACAAATACCGGAATTGCCCCATACTGAATAATTGGCGTAACTGTCGTGGGGAAACCACAAGCTACTGTAATGACTTCATCGCCTTTCTTAATCTGACGTTCTTTAAGTTCTGGCGCAGTTAAAGCCATAAATGCTATCAAATTTGCACTGCTTCCGCTATTAACTAAATGTGCATATTTTACACCCATCCAGTTCGCAAACTCTTTTTCAAATTGCTCTGCAAAGCGTCCTGTTGTTAGCCAAAAATCTAACGTTGCATCCGTAAGACTGCACATTTCCTTTTCATCAAACACACGCGATGCATAGCTGATGCGGTCTCCGGATTTATAATCGTCCTTATTTTCTTTGTACTCGTGATAATATTCTGCAACTAATTCTTTAATCTGTTCACGAGCCTCCTGCTCTGTTTTATTTTCAAACACCTTCTATTCCTCCATTTGTAACTCCTATTTACATACCTTTCCATAATTTGTTGACAATATTCACGGATATTAATAAGATATCCATTTCATTACCAGCTACCTTCTAAGAATTTTTTAATCTGCATATCCATACATTCACAGATATTGCCATTTTTTATCCAACACTTAGACCATTCAACTACCATTTCAATGGCTGTTTCCAAATTCCAATGCGGCTTCCATCCGAAAGTACCCTTAAGTTTGGAACAATCAAGTTTTAGGAAATTAGCCTCGTGAGGTCCGCCATCATACTTATTAACCCAAGTTGTATCCTCTCCCCATGTACTAACGAACAAATCAACTAAATCTCCTGTCTTATAACAATCAATTTCATCTGGTCCTACATTATAGCAACCTGCGAATTTTATATTCTCATACTGCTTTGCGGCAATCATCAGATAGACATATAATGGTTCTAATACATGTTGATATGGACGGGTAGAAAATGGATTTCTTACAACAATCGCTTCTTTTCTCATAGCTGCCCTTATACAATCGGGAATAATCCTATCATTCGCAAAGTCTCCTCCACCGACTACATTTCCGGCCCGAGCTGTAGAAACAGCAATACCCATAGTTTCTAAGAAGCTTATCTTATAGCTGTGAGTGACTAATTCTGAGCATGACTTTGAGTTAGAATATGGGTCATATCCATCAAGTGGTTCATTTTCTCTGTAACCCCATTCCCACTCCTTATTCTCATATACCTTGTCTGTTGTAACGTTTAACACACTTTTTACCGGAAATTCTGCCTGTCTGACACACTCCAATATGTTTACTGTTCCCATTATATTTGTTTCATATGTATAGACCGGTTCCTTGTAACTGTCGCGCACAATAGGCTGTGCCGCTAAGTGCAGTACAATCTCAGGTCGAGATTCATCAAACGCTTTTTTTAAAACAACAAAATCACGGATATCACCAATTATAGATTTCATATCCTTTTTTATGTTTGCTATTTCAAAGAGATTTGGACTGGTTGAAGATTTCAGACTATAACCGGTTACACATGCACCTGCACCTAAGAGCATCTTGCACAACCATGAACCTTTAAATCCTGTATGGCCTGTAACAAAAACCCTTTTCCCTTTATAAAAACTTAAATCGAAATCCTGTTCCATGACCATACCTCACCAAAATTGTTTATTCGTTCCATTGTTTCCATGGTGCCGTCCCTGCAGCCCACATAGCTTCCAGCATATCCTTTTCTCGCTTTGTATCCATACATTTCCAGAAACCATCAAATTTAAATGCTTTTATCTGACCTTCTTCAGACAATCTTTGCAGCGGGAGCTTCTCTAACACAGTATTATCACCTTCAATATAATCAAAAATTTCAGAATTCAAAACCATATATCCAGCGTTGATTCTGCTGCCGTCAGCAATTGATTTTTCTCTAAAGGCTTTGATCGTATAATCATTTTTATCTATATCTAAGACACCAAATCTCTGTTCTACATAAACAGAAGTAAGTGTAGCAATTTTGCCATTAACTTTATGAAATTTAACCAGTTCCTGGATATTTACGTTACTCACAGCATCCCCATATGTTAATAAAAACGACTCCTTATTGACATATTTTTGAATGCGCTTAATACGTCCGCCTGTCATAGTATTCAGCCCGGTATCTACTACCGTAACTTTCCAGGGCTCGGAATGTTGGTCGTGTACCATTATCTTATCACCTTGTGTAAAGTCGAAGGTGACATCACTTGTGTGAAGGAAATAGTCTGCAAACCACTCTTTGATTACGTGCTGTTTATAACCAGCACATATAATAAACTCATTAAATCCAAAATAAGAGTATTCTTTCATGATATGCCATAAAATCGGCATGTCTCCAATTTCAATCATTGGCTTAGGTTTATACTGGGATTCTTCTGAAATACGCGTTCCAAAACCTCCTGCTAAAAGAACTACCTTCATTTTTTTCTCCTTTATTGTGTGAAATACTGTCGTATTTCCCTTATACTCATTTTTCAGTCTAAAAAACAAGTAAATCATTACGTATCCAAAATAGTATTGGTTAGATCCATATACACTGTTTTCTTTGTTCTATCGCTCTAATAGGCGAAATCAAAGCACGCTTCTACCAAAAACTACATCGTCTATATTTCAAAGCCAAAAATAACATTCAGCGATGCAGTTAATTAACATCATATATTAGTAAACCAGACCTATGACAGTATACAAATTATTACCACAACACTCAAATCCCACAAATTATATGTAAATATGACAAATTAGTATTATGCTCAATAACTTAATTATACACGTATTTACAACTATTTCAAGTCTTTTATAAAAAGGAATTATTTTTGAAAAATGTATGTATTTATTTCTGCACGTTTTCCATTGCTCGCAGGAATAGAGAAAGGCTATTGGATATGGATTATTCCATGCCCACAGCCCTTCCTCTATAGTCAGATTTCGACGACTCTATTCTGCTCATTCTCCTCCAGCGATTCCCTTTCTATCTTCTCTTCCTTCACATCCCCCCCCCTTTACTTTCTTAATAATCCAACTACACCCAATCAATACCTCATGCGCCACCAACGGCATTGCCGCCAGCACTATCAAATACCCCCATTCCGCCAAATTTAATTTTGACGTCCCAAACAGATTCACCAAATAAGGAATCTCCGTCACCGCCACCTGCAGCACAACCCCCACTACAAACGCCGCCATCATCAGCTTATTTGACAAATGATTCATCTTAAATACCGACTTCTCCACATTTCTCATGCCCAAGGCATGAAATAATTCCGACAGCCCAAGCACAGTGAATGCATACGTCTGGGATCTCGTCAATATCCTCCCATTCTGCAGCACTGCCCCAATATTTTGAATCGTAACATCAATACCGCTCGCTTTTAAATACCCATAAGGCAGTGTTGTAAATGCCGCCAAACTTATAAGCGCAATCAAACTCCCATAAAACATCGTACAAGCAAGTCCCCCATGTGCAAATAAACTTTCCTTCGGATTTCTAGGTGGTTTCGCCATCAACATCCTCGTATCATTCTCATCCACTCCAAGCGCCAAAGCCGGCAAAGAATCCGTAATCAAATTTACCCAAAGTATGTGGCTTGCCTTAAGCGGTGTCGCCAGACCTACTAATATGGAAAAGAACATAGTTATAATCTCCCCAAAATTCGAAGAAAGTAAAAATAATACCGATTTCTTAATGTTCTCATACACTCCTCGTCCTTCTTCAATCGCTTTCTCAATCGTTGCAAAATTATCATCTGTCAAAATAATATCCGATGCATTTTTTGCCACATCTGTGCCATTCATTCCCATTGCTATGCCAATATCTGCCACCTTTAAGGACGGTGCATCATTTACCCCATCCCCTGTCATAGCAACAATCCTCCCATTACTTCTAAATGCATTTACGATCCTCACCTTATGTTCAGGCGATACCCTTGCAAATACCCTCACACTCGCTATTATACTCCTTAACTCATCATCCGACATTCCATTTAACTGCTCCCCCGAAACACATTGTGTTAAATCATCCGCTATAGAAAGCTCCTTGGCTATAGCAAAGGCCGTATTCACATGGTCTCCAGTTATCATTACTGTCCTAACCGATGCCTCTTCAAATAACCGAATCGCCTCCTTTGCCTCCGGCCTTGCTGGATCCATCATCCCCACCATGCCTACAAAAGTAAGCTCCGCCTCCGTTGGCTTCATTACTTTTGTCTTCTGCGCCAGAGCCAATACCCTAAGAGACTTTGAAGACATCGCATCCATTGCTTCCGTTATCTCCTCCTTATGCTGCTGCGTAATTCGCAAAACCTTCCCATCTATTAGAATATGTGTACTCCTCTTTAGAATGGCGTCACAAGACCCCTTAGAATAGGAAATCAAATAATTTCCCTTCTGATGAACCGTCGTCATCATCTTCCTATCTGAGTCAAAAGGAATTTCATTCACCCTTTGCTGCCTTTTTTCCATCTCCTCTTTTAAAAAATTGCAATTCGCCGCCATTTGCACCAGTGCAATTTCTGTTGGGTCACCTATCTGATTCCCATTATTTATAGAAGCATCATTACATAACAAAAATCCTGCCAAAAAACTTTCATACTTCTTCATCCCCAAATTCCTCGGCGGAAATACCTTCTGATTCGCAAAACAATCAACAACTGTCATCTTATTCTGTGTCAACGTTCCCGTCTTATCAGAACACACAATGCTCACAGCCCCCAATGTTTCAACAGAAGGAAGCCTTCTCACAATCGTATTCACCTTCACCATTCTGGAAACACTAAGTGCCAGAACAATGGTTACTACCGCCGGTAATCCCTCCGGAACAGCTGCTACAGCCAACGATATTGCAGTAATCAACATATCCGGAATATTCCTCCTCTGTAAAACAGCAATTCCAAACAACACAATACACAACGCCACCGCCAGCAAACTGAGTAATTTCCCAAGATCCGCCAAACGCTTCTGCAAAGGCGTCGACTCTACCGTCGCTTCATTAATCAATCCCGCTATCTTCCCTATTTCCGTATTCATTCCCGTAGAAGTTACAACGCCTTCTGCTCTTCCATAAATAGTGCTGGTAGACATAAATGCTATGTTTTTTCTATCTCCAAGCGTGGCTTCACCTTTCGCCACAAACTTTGCATTTTTTTCCACCGGAACCGACTCGCCTGTTAAAGCCGACTCTTCAATCTTCAAACTGGAAGAAGACGTCAATCTCATATCCGAAGGAATCTGCCTTCCCGCTTCCAGAATAACCAAATCTCCGGGAACCAGCGATGCTGCCTCTACTTCACGAATCACACCATCTCTTTTCACGAAAGCAGTGGGGCTTGTCATCTTCTTAAGCGCATCTAAGGCCTTCTGTGCCTTCCCCTCCTGCACCACGCCGACCACTGAATTCATTATAATAACCACTAAAATAATTCCCGTATCGCTAAATTCACCAAGCAGCATCGATATGGCAGCCGCAACAAATAAAATAAATATCAAAGGATTATTTAACTGCTCCAAAAACATAGCTGCTGGCGTTTTCACAGGAACCTGTGTTAACTCATTTTTTCCATATTTTTTTAATCTCTTTTCTGCCTCTGCCTGCGTCAACCCATTTATGCGATCACCTCCCAGATCCTTTATGGCCTCAGTCACACTCTTATTTTCGTACATATACATCCTCCCTACCTAAACCTCGCTGAATATTTTTATAAACAAGGCACGTTGCATCTATTGTAGTGACTAATTTTTAATGCTCATTTGAATACAGCCTGTTTCGTTGCCCTCATTTGGCGGAGGGTCCACTCCGCTTCACTCCTTCGCCTTGAAGCTGGAGAAAATATTCTGCATTCAAATGAGCATTAAAAACGAGTGACTACAATAGGTGTATACCTAAATTTATGCCACAGCTTATCCCATTAGAACAAGCTTGCATAATTTAAAAAATAACAGGAAATAATATACATAAAGGAGCGCAAATAAACAATGAAGGTAGAGCAAACACGCAGGAAAACATTTCAACTTAATATCTTTTGGCTTTTCATATTCATTGAAACGATACTATATATCCTATTTTTATATTTGGACTTAAATCCAATCTATAATCATAATTTAAGTTTAGGCGTAAAACTAGCCAGTATCTTCATCTGCTTTTTGTATGCCTTTTCCTTAAGAAAACAGGTGATTGACTCTGCATTGCTGTTGCTGATAGCAGCCTTATTCTTCACGTTTATTTCTGATGCTTTTTTACTCTTCACCAAGCAATACAAGATAGGAGTGCTATTCTTTTGTTTGGTACAAATACTATTCCTACTATATTTTGAGCATAAAAAGGATGCACTGCTTTGGATCTTTGTTCTTGTAATCATCTGCTCCTTGTCTGCATTTATTGCCTACTATTACTTTCCTATTTTGTCAAACTCCTCCTCTTTTATTCTTTTTTTCCTATGCCTCTTCTATATCCTTATGCTGTTATCCAACATTTGGGACAGTTTCAGAAGCAGGCGCACCCGAAAATATCCATACTATAATAATTACTTGTTTTTATTTTGGGGATTGCTCCTTCTATTATTCTGTGATATTCAGGTTGGTATTTTCAATATCGTACCAAGTCTCAGCTTTCTCCCCTCCCCTCTCGCTGATCTGCTGCTCCGAGTAACTGCTATAGGAATGTGGCTGCTTTACCTTCCCTCTCAAATATTCATCGTATCTTATATTGCAACTAATGATTTAACTACTCTCAGTTGACAAAGTAACACGCAATTTATGAACTGAGGTACCATGAATTGACGACGGTACACACGGTTTTGCAAAGGGCAAAGAACTGCCGATTTGGCGGTATATTTTGTCAGGCAGGGAGGTGAAACCTTACATACTATGGTACGTAAGGTTTTCACAACAAAGTATGGAGCAAAAAATAACCCAAATCTACTGTTTATATACAGGCAATTCCTAAGATTAATGGTAATATAATTCACTTTGAAGACATAAAATAGCAGGACAATTCATTTATGGGAGTTATTATGTTAAAAAAATATAAGCTACGTCATCTAATACAGCTGGAATTTGGAATTCTATTAGCCCTGGTATTCCACTTCCTATATGAAAATTATCTGAAAACCTATGTTTTCACTTCTTCTGTCATAACCTCTGAAGAAGACGACTCTATCGTTCTAACCTCCAGAACAGAAAACTACGATTGGATTGATATTAGCATTCCGGATACTGAAACCCCGGAAGTCTTAGACTCAATAAGCGGAAAAAACTCAGGCACTTCAGATATCTCAAACGGAATAAATACAGATGCATCAGACAGCACTGATGATACAAACGCCGATTACATAAAATGGGTGGATTTCGATGTAACCTACGAAGCTTTAAATGATGCATACACCATAGATGTAGAGTCCTACGAAACGGATACCCATTTGAACTGGATTGAACTTTTAGCCTATTTAGGCGCTAAATACGGTGGTGATTTTTCCAATTATAAATCCAAAGACTTGCAGTCTTTAGTCGACACTTTAACAAACGGCGAAGATACAATTGCTTCTCTTACTGCTGATATGAACTACTATTCTTATTACTACAAAGCATACTCCGCTGTTTTATCCGGTATGGTAGGCGAGTATGAAATCGAAATACCTGCCGAAGATGGCTCTGAGGAAACCGTATGGGTAACCAAATATGGTCTGAAATCATTTTCGCCTATTGCAAAAGGATATGAATACTATGATTACGATGATTTTGGTGTATCCAGATCATATGGCTATAAAAGACATCACTTAGGTCACGATATGATGGGTCAAGTCGGAACTCCCATTGTCTCCGTTGAATCTGGCTACGTAGAAGCCATTGGTTGGAATCAATACGGCGGCTGGCGAATTGGTATAAGAAGCTTTGATGGGCAAAGATATTATTACTATGCACATTTAAGAAAAAATTTTCCCTATAATACCTCTTTAGAAGTAGGAAGCATCGTACAGGCTGGGGACGTCATTGGTTACCTGGGCAGAACAGGTTACAGTACTACTGAAAATGTAAATAACATTGATACTGCCCATTTGCATTTTGGATTACAACTTATTTTCGATGAGTCACAAAAAGAGGGAAATAATGAAATATGGATTGACTGCTATAATCTTATAAGATTCCTCTATAAAAACAGAGTGCAAACTGCCAAAAATGAGGAGACAAAAGAATACTACAGAATCTATGAAATGAAAGATCCTGCAGTACAAGAATTTGAAACGAAACCATAAAATGCCCTTGCAAAAATGCATTTTTATTTCCTCAAGCTAGCACTTGACTTGATGCTTACACACAAAAAACAAGTTGTCACAAAATCAAATACATTTGTGACAACTTGTTCCATTTAGTATTCTATTATCTTAACTCTCTGTTTGGGAAGTCTCCGTAGTAGTTTCTTCAGTAGTAGTTTCTTGGGTAGCCATTTCTTCCGTAGCCGTTTCCGCCGTCTCCTCTACATAATTTACAAACGAATGCGTTGTAAATCGAATCTTAGATAATCTTCTTGAATTAACCTCAAATTCTGATTTTTCTATCCATCCCTTCACAATCTCTGAATATGCTTCATCTTTTCTCTCTGAAATAATGCTTTGCCTCTTAGTTTCTGTTGCTCCTTCATCAAATGATGCCACAAGCTGAACAACATAATACCCTGGTTCGCCTACTATCACCTGACCGAATTCACCATCCGCAAGGATTGCAATTTCAGTCTTCAACTCATCTATAACAGTAGTATCATCTGCACCATAGGAGGATGTGGTCATGGTCAAGGTTTCGTCGATTTCCAAAGCTGCTGCATTCAAATCTCCTGATTTCTGTGCCAAAGCCAGAATATCATCAGCCCTC
>Ga0153997_1000476_pt1 | contig 11648 bp, 19 predicted proteins | sample TSNC081MetaG_FD_104750 | JGI IMG/M metagenome (GOLD analysis project Ga0153997, IMG submission 104750) | Attine ant fungus gardens microbial communities from North Carolina, USA - TSNC081 MetaG | ecosystem: Host-associated > Fungi > Mycelium > Unclassified | place: USA: North Carolina, Lumber...
GACAGCGCAGCTTCAAGCTGTCGCAAATAGGGTAACGGTTAACGAAGGTGACATAGCGGATCTAAAAACCAATGTCACGACAAACGAAGCAAATATTTCTGGATTACAAAGTGAAGCAACGGCCAAGTGGGTAATACTGAATAACGTTCAGGCGTATCAAACTGGTACAGTCGCACCTTTTATCACGACTACAAATACTCGCCTTGATACAATTGAAAGCGCAGGTATAGGAGGCGGGGACGTTACAACTGCGCAGCTTCAAGTAGTAGCCGATAGAGTAACGGTAACTGAAAGTGACATCACGAATTTAAAAGCTGCCGATATCGCCCTTGGTACAAGGATAGATGAAGGAAACCAGATCATGCTGGTTGAGGACCATAAAGAAAGCAGTGTTCATGGCGGCACATTTACGAATGGGGCTTGGCGTTCTCGTGATTTGAATACAGTACTAGTTAATACTATAGTCGGAGCTACTTTACAAAATAATCAGATTACTCTGCCACCCGGTACGTATGATGTCTCTGCTAAGGCTCCTGCATACGGTGTAGGAAAGAACGTTGCTATCTTAGCAGACAGCGCTAACAACCTCCTTCTTACGGGAACGAGTGCGTTTAGTTATACAGTATATCCGAGCCAAGTAACGAGCGATATTTTGGGCAGAATTGTTTTAGTAACAAGTACAGTAATACAAGTATTACATCTGGGTGAGCAAACACTCGCTACTAATGGCTTTGGTATAAGTCATTATATGTCATCCACGTATGCGCCGTTAGTGAATAACGTATACACAAGAATTTTGATAAAGAAGGTAGCGTAATGGATATTGCTCTTGCAGTAGAATATATTCTTCCTGCCGCTTCTTACATGGGTTCCGTAACGGCAAATACTAATGAAGCCTGGGAGTTAGTAATCTGGACTGATACACGCCGGGAGAAACCCACATGGAAAGAAATCGAAGAAGCAGAAAAAGAACGGATGCTTGAAACTGTCATAGAAGAGTACAAAGCGAAGATTCAGAACCGCCTAGATACGTTCGCTCAGACTCGTGAGTATGGTGGCATATTGTCAGCGTGCACCCGTGCTACATCGGCTATTGACATGCTTCGCGTGGACGGGCAATATTGCGTGGATGCCCAAGATAACACCTGGATTAAGGCGTATACGGTTTTACAGGAAATGCGACAGTATGTTGCTACCGGTGGTACCATACCAGAGTGGGAAGTAATTGAATCGCTACTGCCACCTTTGGCTTGGCCGGAAGGTTCCGATGAGTACGCAGATAAATGTTGATTACTATGTAGGGGTTTTAGTATTCTAAAAATGCCGAGTATTCGTACTCCCCCTCTTTTAGACTCGGAGATAAACCCGGTATGTATAAGAAATGTCGATGTAATCACTGCGTGTTTTGCAGATTTCATGCGTGGCTCAATAGATTAGAATTACGAATTGAGCAGGTAGCAGCGAGCGTGATCGACATTACGGATGGGACAACGCCTGTCGATGTTCAGGCAATGCAAGTCCGGGAAGAATTTCCTTCGGGAACGTATCCATCCATAGCGGGTTCACAGAGCTTTACCATCCGAGCATTGAATACTGTACAATATAATACCATTTCCGGGGCTTCCCTGGTAAACAGAATTATTGTGCTTCCTGCTGGAACGTATTATTTTAATGGGAGTGCACCTGCATTCAGCACAATGGCGACTCGATTGTATTTGGTAACGCCCCCTGTTCCGTATGTCGATCACATTATCGGCACTAACGAGTATTCCAGCGGTTCGCAAATAGGTACGAAGGTGGAAGGGTTTGTAACGTTCACAGCGGAAACAGGAGTTTGTTTGCTGCATTGGATACAATCCGGTGGTACTGCTACGAACCTCGGTAAGCCAATGATGGATGACACTATAGAAGTCTATTCAAGTTTGACTATTTGGAAACTTGCTTAATTTAATAATGATGCTTTCTACCCCGAGCATACCGATAGTTTGGCAACGGACATAGTAAGATTGGCTTTCTTTGTCTGTGCTTATACTAACCCCTTAAAAAGGAGAGACGTATGGATCGCGGTATTGGATCGGGTGTTTGGGGCCTTGGTGGCCTGGTGCTTGGCTATGTGGCTGGCCGCTGGAATCATTGTGGCGGCTATGGATATGGCGGTGGTTGTGGTGGGTACGGTCCCGGCTACCCCGGTGGGTATGGCCCCGGTTATCCCGGTGGTTACGGTCCCGGTTATGGTTACGGTTGCGACCGTCCGCGTCATGAAGACCGTCAGGACGAGCGTCTTGCTTGCCTCGAAGCGGAAGCTGCGGCAAATCGCGTGGCAATTAAGAAAGATGAAAAGATCGCTTTCCTTGAAGATAAGATCATCAAAGAAGATTTGGAAGGGAAGATCTTCAAGGCTACTTGCATGAAGCCTGACGGCCGCGTTTACTTGCAGCCGAATCATCTTGCTGATCCGTACAACAGCGAACCGCGTTTTATCGATGCTCATGGCTTCCGCGATGGTTTCCGTGAAGGTCGGGAAGGCCGCGAAGAACGCTGCTGCAACGGCTTCCGCAATAACCTCTGGTAGAAGCATGTAAACCTGGGCGGGGGTTTTCCCGCCCACAAAAAGAAGGTTAGCTATGTCTCAATCCTACAACCCATATGAATACGGTGCTATTAGACAACCAGTGTCTCAGCAGCATTCTTATGACCATGGATCTTCGGTTCCTTATCATGGGCAATACGCCACGCACGCAGCGCCACAAGCGCAGCCCTACGTTCCTAGAACGGCCATCAATGACCTGTATACTTTCTTGGGAGACTTGTCTGAAGACGACAGAAATAGTATTCTGTATTCTCAGGAATTCAATCCCATGCATAGTGAGTATATACAGAAATTCATGCTCTGGCTTTTGAATGGCGAGCTTGGTTCTGCGTACATAAATGGTAATTCTTCTCGACAGGAGACAGCTGAGATACTTAAACTGAAAGCACATGGACTTTATGCCAACATGAAATCGCAAGCGCAGTCTGAGATGTCCCGGCTTCAGCAGGAGAATCTGGAATTGCAGAAGCGGTTAGCGGAAGTAGAAGTAAAGGGGAAAAAGAATGGCTGACCCTGGCAAATATGAGGTTGTTATTTCTATGCTTCGTCGTGAAGCAGAGAATGCTTTATTTAGTCCTGCCATTAATTCGATGCTCGGACGTTTTGGTGTTAGTAACAAGGCACTAATAAAGATGGGTTTGGATATGGCAGAGAACTTCGTCAAAGAAGATCCACGAGTAAAGACGCTCATAGAAAGCCTCGTTACCAAGGACGATAAAACTATTGATGCCACCACAGATATTCTTAAAGAAGATCTTGGCACAAAGATAGATTCTTTTAGCGAACGACTCAAACAAAAACTCCAAGAAAAAGGAGGTGTATAGAATGCATATGCTGTTCAAGCATAAAGAAAGTATTGTCGACAAAGTGAATCAAACTATCGATATGATTCTTGCGGAAGCGGGAACTGATCCACTTGATTCTTGCGAACTCGATGAACTTATGGATTGCATGGATATCCTCAAAGATATGGCAAAGGCTAAGTACTATGCCATGTGCATTGCGGATATGAAGTCAAGTAATCCTATGGCAAAGGCACATACCATAGCGGAAACGGATATGGCTATGATGGAACACAATCCCAAGCGGGTTCATAACCCGTATTAAGGAGATACTATGTCTTGTGATTGCTGCTGCAATACTCTTGTTATCCCCGTTTCCAGCGTGACTGTAACCACTACCGCAACGGAATTGGTTACGACTACCACACTGGCAACGACCTTGATAGGGAACAGGAAATTCATTCTTGTTCTTGATCCTAAACTGCTTCCGGTGAATGCACTCCCGGTTGTTCTTACTGACGGGACGACAACTATTCCGTTGACAATGGAAAACGGTAACGTTATGCGAGAAAACATTTTTGAGCCTTTTGCCCTGAGCGTACAGCGCTGCGGTTCGGCTCGGATAAAATGTTTCTACGGTGCGGATTCCGCGCATGTTCTCGTATTTTTCGATTGCTGCGAATAACAATCAACAGGCGGGGGACCTCTCCCGCCTTTTGACTTTATATGCAAGTGGTTATCGTGGAATTTTTTGAACGCCTATATTACTACTACGCTCGCTTAGTTTCTGATATCTCTGCAAAGGCTCTGATTAGCGGAGCTACCATAGCGTTCGAAAAGCTCTTGGCAGCGAACTGGAATCTCTTTGAGATTTATTGGTTCCTGACTTGCGCTGATCTTGTATTCGGCGTTGCGAACTCAATAAAAAATGATACTTTTAAGACTAGAAGATTGGCTAATTGGTGTATAAAAACTTTCACGTACATAAGCTGTATGTTGATAGTCGGGTCTTTAAACCATGCGGTTAACTTTGCATGCCATGTAAATACAACGCTCATAGCGGATTTATGTCTACTTGTTGTTATATGTACAGAAGCAACTTCCGTAATAGATAACATGGATAAACTGAAATTACCTGTACACCCCATAATAAAACAGCTAATTAGATGGATTAATTCCATGAGCATAAAGAAACTTAAATCCTTTTTGAACAGTTTTTCCAAGGGAGAAGATGATAACAATGACGTATAGATTGAGTGACCGTTCATACAGCAAGCTCAAAGGTGTGCATCCAACCCTTGTAATGATAGTAGAGCGAGCCATTCAGCTAACCGATATCGATTTCGGTGTGATTGAAGGCTTGCGTACCATTGCACAGCAGGAAGAATACGTAAAGAAGGGAACAAGTAAAACAATGAAATCGAAACACCTGAGACAGCAAGATGGTTATGGGCATGCCGTGGATCTTGCGCCTTACGTGGGCGGTAAGATACCGTGGGATGACCGTAAAGCTTTCGCCCGTGTTTCCAAAGCCATGAAGGCGGCCGCAACAGAAATTGGTGCCACTATCACCTGGGGTGGCGATTGGAAAACTTTCTATGACGGCCCACATTATCAGTTGGAGATTTAGATGAATAACAAGTTACTCCTGGGTGGGGTGATTATTGTTGCCCTTCTCTTCTACCTCTTTTTGAATGCGAGTAATAAAAATGTTGAACTCCAAGCCAAGTATGCTTTTGCACAAGAAGTTATTGCTAACCAAACTGAAATGTTTCAGAAGATCTCCGAAGCCAGTAAGAAGCGGGAAGAGCAATTCGCTGAACAGGATAAGAAATTATATTCTATCCAGCGAGAGCTTCGGACTCTTAAGACAACGAACAAACAACTTGCGGAACTTCTTAATACTGTTATCCCTACCGTTTTACTTGACGGGTTGCGGAGCTTTAAACCCGATAGCCGTTCATCCAATGGTACCGGATCATCTATTCCTGCATCAGGAAATTCCGATAAACCCAAATGAAATAGTAACCGTGGAAGATTTGATTGTTCAAATTGGTATCTTGGAAAGCGTAATTGCTAAACAGAATATCAACTTGGATGCTATTCGAGAAATTTTACAATAGGAGATACATTTAGATGTCGCATAATTTGACGCCGGATAAAGAGAATAAGGTCGGTGAAGGGATTAAGTTTGAACGTACGCGGCGTATTACTGGCTACCTTGTGGGTACGCTTGACCGATTTAATGACGCCAAACGAGCCGAAGAACGAGACCGAATTAAACACAATGTCTAAGAAGATCGGGGAGACAAACCTACTTGTCTCCCCGTTATTACGTGCCTCCCCATTGGGGTAGATGGGTTGATGGCACGTCCGCCAGGGGATCTCCCGTTTCCCCTGGCGGTTTTTTATTCCTTATTTAGCAGGCGTAAATCCGAATGCCTCATCAAACATGGTTTGAAATTTAGTTCGATGGTTTTCCTTACGCTTATCAAGCGTTGCCCACATACCGAGGGTACAAAAAGCATGGTACAGATGCGGTAAACCGCTTTCTTCATCGAGCATCTGGCCTTCTCTATACGCCAACAGATGACGTTCGCATGCGGCATACAAACGATCTTCATCTATTCCCTTCTCCCAATTACGATCACCGTATTTCTTGGCACCGTAAGTCAGCACTTCACCCAAGGACCGAATCATTTCCGGGGTAATCAAATCGAGACGAAGTTTACCGTCATCGAATTTCTTACCTTCAGGGAACTGACGCCATCTTTCTGCTATTGCTACTCTCCTACATGTTGCGCATAATGGGTGTTCCGAGCTGGAGAATAAGCCATTCTCTTCGAGTTCTGCACGAGTGAGCCGTGCTTCGCACTTGGCACAAAAGTTGTTTGTTTCCTCCGTGCAGGCATGGCAAAGTATTTCTTCCTGTTTCATACCTCTCCTATGTACATTACCTATGGCATTCGTAGAGAACTGTTCTCCGCATTTCGCGCATCGATAGTAATACTGTGTATTCATTCTATTCTCCTTCCATTGCTTTCTCTTTCGCGTTAGCGTTAAAGATCCTCTCGCCTACGACATCCCAATTTATTACATTGAAAATAGCGTTAATGTAACCATGCTTGTGATTTGTATGCCGAAGATAGTAAGCATGTTCCCACATATCGATACACAAAAGAGGGGTATAACTCTGCAAGAAACTGATGTCTTGATTATACGTAACGGTCATGCGAGTCGCCATACCGTTCTTCTCCCTGCCGTCGATATCAACCCCTTCTTCCCAAACACGCGTTAACCATATATAATAAGAACCCACTGTCACATTATCGGCAATCGCGTGAACCCCCTTTTTAAACCGTTCTATCTCATACAACGTATCTACTGCACCTTTCAGTCTGGAATCACCGATGGCATGCGGTCCCAAGGCGTCAAAGAAAAATGTATGATTGAACCACCCGCCTACGTTAAACATTAACTGTTTCTCTTCCAAAGTAATTTTAGCCCTTTCAGGGTTTTTATTTGCTGCCCATTCAACGATACCATCGGAAGACATATTCTTTGCCCGCATCAATTCGTTCGCTTTATCAGTATAGTTTTTATAGTGCCCATTATAATGCGCGTCCATCGTAGCCGCATCAATGTAGGGTTCAAGGGCACCCAAAGCATACGGTAATTCGATTTGTTTAAGCATTTTTAATTCCTTCAAGCATCGCTCGTTTAAATTCTTCTTGGGTTATATCTTTCTTTGCCAATACCGTAGTCAATCGAGTGTCAATAGTTTGTTCCGCTTTGATATGATAGATAACCACTGTTCGGTTTTGACCACGTCGTACCAGTCTGCCATTCAACTGCTGGTAATGTTCCAAAGACCAGGGCAAACCATACCAGCAGATGAGTCGCCCACCGAGTTGAATGTTTACGCCATGTGACATACTCGCCGGATGGCACAAAAGCAAAGGCACCTGACCCTTATCCCACTTGTTTAAGATGGCCTCCTTTTCTTTGAGATTCATCCCGCCGACAATGCAGGGTACGTCGCCCAAGCGCTCGCGGATCATGGCAACCTCGAACTTGAAATTTATGGGGCAGAGAATGGGGTCGCCATCGGCCTGGGTATAAAGCTCTTCTAATGCATCCAGTTTCGCGGAATGCAATTTTGTGAACTCTACTCCATCTTCATGGTAAAATGCTCCCTGTGTCACCTGACGCAGTTTATTGACTAGTACCCCCTCAGACACCGCATCTACAGTTGTACCCTCAAGCGTAGTTACCAAGTCTTTTTTAAACGTATCGTATTTTTCCCGGACGGAAGCAGGAAGTTCCACGGGGATAGTACGGTGAATTGTTTCCGGGAGCTTAAGATAATCCTTCGCACGGAGAACAGAAGTCATCGGGGCAATGCTAGCCCTGATTTGTTCTGCCGCGCCTTGACGTTCTTCGAATACCCATCTAGGTGGACCGGACTCGAAGAAGTATCTCCGCTTGAACTCGCCAAAAGATTTCCCGAGAGCCGCGCCACGGTCCAGCATCCAGTATTGTGACCAGATATCTTTGTATCCATTCGGCATCGGAGTACCGGAGAGCACAAAAGTTCCTTCTGTAAAGAAGTGCTGCATGGATTTAAGTACCTTGAACCGCGTGGAATTGGGTGACTTAATATATGTACCTTCATCGAGAACCAGAACCCGCGAGGCCAAATCATTACTGCCTCTTTCTTTCACATGGTTATAGAGCCACTTCAAACCATCATAATTTATTATCTTTATACGTGCTTTCGTTTTAACAAGTAAGTCTTTGTGAGGGCCATGCAGCACAACGGTATCCAGTTCATCCCGGAACGCTTTCCATTTCTTTACTTCCTGGGGCCACGTTCTTTGTGCCACCAGGAGAGGTGCGACAACTAAAGCGGACTTCCCGGTACGCCGAAGATATTCAAGAACGATCATGGTTTTACCGAGTCCCATTTCATAAGCGAGATAGTGGAAAGGGCTTTCAATCATCAACTGAACACTGCGTTCTTGGTATTCTTCAAGCGTGAATTGCATACTAATCTTCCTTATTCTTATCAGAGTTTAGGCAACGGAAAAAATAAATCCAGACTTTCTTTATCCCGAATAACTATCGCCGGGAAACCGAGGATCTTTAATACATCAAACCACTGATACTGAAGAGCGCTAAGTTTTCCATTTGTTGTTTTCAATTCCACAAAGTACGTCTTCCCCCACGGCAACAGAACCAAGCGATCAGGGATACCTTTGTACCCGGTGAGCTTTATACACTTTCCACCTAGCTCAGTAATCCGTTTAACAAGGGCGCGTTCTATCGTGATTTCCTTTGGCATTGAAATAATCCTTTTTAATTTCATCAGAAAGAAACGCTTGTTCAGCTTTATCAAATTCAAAATCTTCTCCTTCTTCCTCTTCTTCCTGCTCTATTTCTTGTTCCATAACGACACAAGGAAAGTCTGAAGCGGGACCATAAAAAGAACAATTCCCTGAACTGTTTTCATAGGGGCAGTTGGAATAACACATATCAGTCCTCCTGTGTTTTTTCTCTAAGTTTAGCTGCTGCTTTTTTAAATTTATCTACGTTTGCGTCAATCTGTTTCATCGTTGCATCAAAATCTTCTATTCTTTTTAGCATTGCCTCAAAATTTTCTATTCTTTTTTGCGCCTCCTCATGACTATTTTTTAACTTGTCGAATTGTTCCTGTAAGTAATGAATAGTACCGTGGTTTAGAGTTATTGAATGTTCAAAATATGAATAAGCCTTATAGTTAACACAGCGATCACAACTTCTGTCCATTTTTATCTCCCTCTTAATTTTCTTTCATATAGTTATCAACATCTTGTTGAGCGTTCCTTCGAAACAGTGTAGTAAGTCTACCGAGGAGACGTGAAATAATAAAATCTCTACGCTTATCGATTAATTCCATTTTTAAAAGTATTTGTATATCATATTCACTTGGGTCAGTTGCCATGTAATTGGCAAGATATGTAGTATTTTGAAGGACCCTTCCGTATCTTTCAGGCCAGTCAGACTGAGGACCATAATCAAGAATAACGCTTTTCACATTTACTCTCCTTAGCAATAAAAAACTATATAAAATCCAATCACAATCACCACACTAAACATAACGAAGACAAAAGTAAGTACTGAAACATAGAAAACAATTTCGGCTATGTGAAAAAACAATTTCCCTGATGGCTGGATTGCTTTTTCAAAGATAAGACATGCAGAGGATATCAGACTGATTAACATAAAGAAAAGTAGTATTTTCCCGATAATAAACATACCTTCAGGTGTCATAAAAAACATACCTTCGGGTGTCATAAACATTGGCATTTCTTCCCTCACATTTTTTTATAACGTTTCCCGATGAACCCGTCGGCTTTAATCGGCATATCTTCGGCCCATGGTTCAAGGCGTGTCATGCAATCCACCATCAACTCATAATGCGCTTCCGCTGTTTCCTCTGGCACTTCGCATATCACTTCGTCATAACAAGTCCAGATTACATCCAGCCCAGCGTCACGGCATTGCAGCATCCCATGTGTAAGGATATCCCTGGCAGTAGCTTGAACGATGTTTTCTGTAATTCTACCTGGAGTCATAATCATCGTGTCCCATTTTTTAATCGCTTGAATATAACCGTGATGCCTGACTTCAGGACCGTATTTACCCATCGCAAGAAACGGACGATTGTAAAACAACAGACGTCCAGAAGGCAGACGAATAGTAAGCCAAGTGACACCCATATCGTCAATAACGCACTTAAAATCGCATCGATTACGGCGCACCGCTCGCCCAGAAACTGCCCCTTTAACGTCATCAGCAAATGCGTACCATAATCTATTAACTTGACTATGCATTCTGCGATACCCGTTAATAAGTATTTTAATTTCTTGTTCATTAAGTTTCACCCCGTAAGATTTTTCTGCTACGTTTCCGATGGATCCCGTACCCGCGCCATAACCACAACCAAGAATCCCTACTTTTCCAAGCTGACGCTCTCTACTATCCTTACTTATATCCTTATACCGTTTACCATAGATGGTAGCAGCCAAGTCAATGTAAGGATCGAAGCCTTCATCAAAGCGTTTCAATGCTTCTGTGTTTCCCGCGAACCATTCAAGCACGACATATTCTATACTGCTGTAATCTGCGGCGCAAAGAAGCTTGCCTTCTTCAGCCTTAATCATGGGTCGGATCAAGGCCCGAGCAGTTTTAATGGGATTATGACGCAAGATATCTCCAGTGAAATAACTATCGATAGCAGCAGATACTTCACCCTCTTTTTTTCCGACCGTAGATCGCGGCAGATTAAGAAGCTGGACACCAGAACCAGTCCAGCGACCAGTATGTGCACCATAATATCTCTGGTTATTGTAAATTCTGCCATCGCGACTCATATCCTCCATGCGAATATACTTACCAATGGATGACATCCCTAGGGCAGCACGCATTTCAAGAAGCTGCATTACATCATCCGGCAGATCATCGCGTTCTAGAGTTTTGCTAACCGTATATGCTGTAAGGTCTTCCATTTCTATACCACGAGTGGCGCAATAATCCTTGATCCGTTTGGTCTGTGTTATCTTGGTAACTTTTCCTTCAGTAAGTTTATCCAATACCGCATACTGAGATTCCCGATACTTTTCTGATACCCGCCGAATCTGTTTAACGGCTTCGATATCCACAGGAATGCCCCGGACATTCATGTGAACCGTATACTCCCACAACTTACGCTCAGTAGGATTCAGAACCTTGGCAGGAAGACGACGCAGTATTTCTTCTTCTGCGAGTACGTCATCTTTGCAGTACTCGCAGAACTCTTTCCACCGTGGATCATTCTTCCCGGGAAACCCAAGTGCGGGAGTACAAAAAACTTTAATCAATGCGTTACCAACTGGATTCTTTTTTGCTTCGTTACCTAATGCTTCGGCAACCGCTCCCATCGTGTTTGGTAAACCGTATCTGTTCGCCAAGGCAGCAAGACAGGTAAGATTTTTCAGATGCAAAGGCGCCCATCCATACCGTTTAACCGCGACCTCGTTCCATATGGCGAGTTCAAATTCAACGTTAAATGCGTACAGCATATCGTCGTCTTGGATGTTCACAGTGAAATCGGGATTCGGCATACCCGGCATCCAGAGATTCAAGTCGTCAACTCCGAATGTTTTGTATCCGAGCATCAAGATGTCCGTTGATTCGTCTTTTGCGTAATTCATCTGTCCACATTTTTTCAGGTCAACATTACTTCTGGTTTCGAA
>Ga0153997_1000481_pt1 | contig 11585 bp, 20 predicted proteins | sample TSNC081MetaG_FD_104750 | JGI IMG/M metagenome (GOLD analysis project Ga0153997, IMG submission 104750) | Attine ant fungus gardens microbial communities from North Carolina, USA - TSNC081 MetaG | ecosystem: Host-associated > Fungi > Mycelium > Unclassified | place: USA: North Carolina, Lumber...
ATAGAATAATTCTTTATGAAAAAGATTTTGAGTAGCATAAAGTCAAATACCCCATAGCCTGTTGCTGTGGGGTATTTGAATACACAATAAAATGTAATTCTTAGCTAGACGTGACATTTATATGGAAGAGTAGTATAATAATAAAAAATTGTGGATATTTTGGAGGAGGCTTAAAATGAGCTTAGTAAAAGAGAGTTTTAGAAAAACGAAGGATGGAAGGGAAGCAACTTTATTTACAGTGTTAAATAAAAATGGGGTGCAGATGAAGGTTACCAATTACGGGGCAAGTCTGGTGGCCCTATTTGTTCCTGATAAGGCAGGGAATTTTGCAGATGTAGTTCTTGGATACGATGATGTGACAGGATATGAGACCAATGCTCCCTTTTTTGGTAATACGATTGGTAGAAGCAGCAACAGAATTGCAAATGCCAGATTTGAAATTGACGGAGTGCCTTATCAGCTGCCGACTAATGAGAATATGAATAACTTACATAGCTGTCCGGAGGGGTATAATTTTAGGTTGTGGGAACAGAAAGCTGTAGAGGAAGGGAATAATGCTGTTACGTTTTCATTGTTTAGCCCACATATGGATCAGGGATTTCCAGGGAATTTCCAAGTGGATGTGACGTATTCATTATCTGATGATAATGAGGTGAAGATTCATTATCATGGTTTCTGTGACAAGAAGACGGTAATTAATTTGACCAATCATAGCTATTTTAATTTGGCTGGGCATGATGCAGGGAGCATTATGGAGCACGAGGTTCTAATTCATGCAGATGGCTATGTGCCTGTAAAGGATAAAACTGCAATTCCAACAGGTAAAGTGGAATCTGTGGTTGGGACGCCAATGGATTTTACAAGTGCAAAAAGAGTTGGAGATGAGATTGATAATGATTTCTCACAGCTTAAATTTACAGGCGGTTATGATCATAATTATGCGCTCAGGACGACTGGTGAGGCAGTAGAGTTGATTGCTGAGGTCTTTGATAGAAAAAGTGGAAGGAAAATGCAGGTGTTTACAGATTTACCCGGCGTGCAGTTTTATACTGGGAATTGTATTGGGAATGTGAAAGGGAAAGGCGGGGCTGAGTATGGAAAAAGAGAAGGTCTTTGCCTAGAGACGCAGTATTTTCCTGATTCGGTAAATCAGATGGAATTTAAGTCACCGGTGTTTGGTGCAAATGAGGTATATGATACAACGACTATTTATAAGTTCTTGTAGAATATCTGTTAGGTTTGTTAATAAGAAGTAGTGTAAATGCACCTTATTTTTAGATATGATGGAAGTTCCAGATAGGAGAAGTTTGTAAAGGATTGTTACTAAATAAACTGGACAATTTGGTGAGAATATTTTTTTGTCAGGCAAGGAAGTGAAAGCCGCACGTACTGGGTGCGTAAGATTATCACTGATGCGGTATGGTGTAAAATATACCCTCCAATTGTCCAGTTTATTTAGTAATAATCCCCAAGTCTTATATCTGGAACTTATTTTAATTATACATTTTTAAGAGAACGAAGTTGCTTGAGGAAGAAGTGATAATGTTTTTGTGCAGCATTTACTTCGAAGATATAGGCATCAATTAAGTCTGGATCAACTACATTTTCGAAGTTAGAATAAGCTTGAAATAGATCGGATTGTGTTTTTTCTAAACTGGAATACAAGGTTTCTAAATCCTTTGTACCTTTCTTTTTTGTTTTCTTGAACAAGTTATTACCTACTTTCTATGATTTCCTTTTTATTTTACTATGTTAGTAGTAAGTATACAAAGAAATGGAAATTTTATTCATAAAAATGGAATATAATAATATTTATGTTATATATTTTAACTAATACAAGTTTTACATGAAGGGTGGGAGCATGGATACTAAAATAGGTATTTTTATTATTATCGGCGTGTGTGCGATAGTGCTGGCAATTGGAATCCTGAGGAGACGGGTTGATATTGTACTAAATTTCATATTGCGTGCGGTTGTAGGTATTGTTGTTATTTCTATAATAAATCAGATTCTGGGGACGCAAAACACATTGATTACGGTGGGTGTGAATCCTATTAGTGTGATTACAACAGGGGTGCTGGGATTGCCCGGTGTGGCTTTATTGTATGGAATTGTGTTAACTAAGATTATTTAACTATTTTTCCGCACACCCTATAGTGCAGACTGAAAAACCCCTCAGTCTGCACTTTGTTTATTTTTATAGAAAATATGGAAAGTTATTCTGATAAAATTGGTAAAATGTAATGAAAGAAAAGAAATCACAAATAATATATAGACAAATGCAAAAACAAAGTTTATAATGATTTTACATTGAGGGTTTGATGTAAATTCTATCGTATCTATCTAGTAATAAAAATTCAGTGTAATTCTAAAAGAAATTCTAAAAAATCAAGGTGAGCGCGGATAATGTATATGATAAAATTATTATAGTATTTCATAAGTTATAGTCTTATTAAAATCAATAACAAAAGCGATTCGAACTTGCAATGGCAGTTGCACACTACACTAGTAATAGGAAATCTTAATTGCTCTTAGAGTAAGATATTTTACAGTGTTCTATTTCTTTATTCTATTTCGTTTCAATCTAATATTTTCTAGTGCTTATCAAATTTTTAGCAATCCAAATTAGTATTCACCATTATGCACAGACGTGAGGGGGCGCACGTATTGATGTAATTCATTATAACCAATAGTGCGATATACGTATTGTGTCTAGGTATTCAATGGAGCATCTGTAGAGAAGGAGGAGGTTTGTTGTTTTTTGTAAAAATAAGTATTGTAACGGTCATTGGTGTTTTGGCGTCGGGATTTGATCTTTTTACAGACAAGATTCCTAACTGGCTTATCGTAGGAGGGCTGGTAATAGGTCTAGGTTATGAATGGGAGATTATGGGAAGTATAGGGATTCTTTTTTGGCTCGTAGGAGTGAGTGTTCCGTTGGTGCTGTTGTTTACTCTGTTTTTATTTCGAGCGTTGGGGGCGGGGGATATAAAATTATTATGTGTGTTCGGTGGATTCTTAGGAGGTAAAGCTATACTTGGATGTATTGTGGCTGCATTTTTAGCAGGTGCAATGATGGCGGTAATTGTAATGATGATGAATCGCAACTTTCTAAAGCGGCTGCGTTATCTTTTGGAATATATATATGAACTTTTAAGGACAAGGAAGTGGAAACCTTATTATGTAAAAGGGAAGAAGAATAATACAATTCATTTTTCGATACCGGTTACCGTTAGTGTATTACTATATTTAGGAGGCTTAATTTGATAAATTACATTTTTGCTGTGTGTGACTTGGAGCCGGCGTATGCTTATAATTTTATGGAATTTATGAATGGAAAGAAAAATACGCCATTTGAAGTACAGGCATTTACGAATACCAGAATTTTAGAAAAATTTTGTAAGGATACTCATGTGGAGGTTTTGCTGATATCGAACAAGGCGATGAATGACTTGGTTAAGGAAATGAATATTGGAAAAATATTTATTTTGTCAGAGGGAGATATTCTTCCGGAGCTTGCCCAGTACCCAACTGTTTATAAATATCAGTCTTCTGATAATATTATTGCGGAAGTTATGAGTTATTATGCACAGGCTGCTGTACAGCCAGAGGCGGCAATGAGAATGAATAGGAGTAAACGGATAGATATTATAGGTGTTTATTCGCCAATTAATAGGAGCTTGAAGACCTCTTTTGCGATTACATTAGGGCAAATTCTGGCTAAGGATAAGAACTCTTTATATATTAATCTGGAGGAGTATTCGGGGTTAGCTACGCTGTTGGGAATGGATTTTACATCTAATTTATCGGATCTTATGTATTTTATCAGGCAGAAGACCTCTAATATTATAGTGAAAATGAATGGGATGCTGCAGAATATTGAGAATCTGGATTTTATTCCGCCAGTCTCTACACCAAAGGATTTACGTAGTGTTACCTTTGAGGAATGGAACTGGCTGCTGGATGAGATTATAAGCAGAACATTATATGAAGTGATTATTATTGATTTTGGAGATAGTGTAGATGAGGTGTTACGCCTAATGGACAGGTGCAGGAGGATTTATATGCCCATACGAGAGGATGTGATTTCACAGGCGAAGATAGAGCAGTTTGACAATATGTTGGTTTTTGGGAAAATGGATTCTTTGGCATCGAAGATTAAGAAATTGAAATTACCTTATCATAATAGTTTTGGGGCAAAGGAGGTTTATATAGAGCAGTTGATCTGGGGGGAGTTGGGGGACTATGTCAGGAAGTTGATTTATGAAGAAAGATGTTAGAGTGTGTTTGAAAAATGCTTATACTAAGCTGTGCATCCCACTTTGTAGGATATAAGTCCTGATTTGAGTGGTGTAAGGGCTGGGCTGACCAAATTGTGAGGAATTGGCAGCAAACTTTGGGCTGCAGATTGGTGCAATTATTTTTCAAACGCCTCTTGGATGGGAGTTGATGTGTAAAATGGTTGAGACGTTAGAAGTACTGGCTGCCAGATTGATAGAACAGATTGATTTATCAAGGGAACTTAGTGACGAGGAAGTATATGAATATATAGATGAACTAATTATTAGAAGCAGCAGAGAGCAATATTTAAGCTTGCCAGATAAAGAAAAATTACGAAAAGATTTGTTTAATTCTGTGCGAAAGCTGGATATTTTGCAGGATTTACTGGAGGATAACAGCATAACGGAGATTATGGTAAATGGGATAGACAATATTTTTATTGAGAAGGCTGGGGGAATTGTAAAATGGGATAAGAATTTCATAAGTGTGGAGAAATTAGAAGATGTAATTCAGAAAATTGTTGCCCAGTGCAATCGGGTTGTAAATGCATCTAATCCCATTGTGGATGCAAGGCTTAAGAATGGCGACAGGGTGAATATTGTATTGCCGCCGGTTGCCTTAAATGGTCCGATTCTAACTATACGTAGATTTTCTGAGAAACCGGTGACGATTGAGGAATTAATTTCCTGGGATAGTATCAGTTGCGAAGCAGTGGATTTTTTGGAAAAGCTCGTGATAGCGGGGTATAACATTTTTATCAGTGGGGGCACAGGTTCGGGGAAGACAACATTTTTAAATGCACTTTCTAATTTTATACCTAAGGATGAGAGGATTATAACCATTGAGGATAATGCGGAATTGCAAATACAGGGAATTGATAATCTGGTTAAACTGGAGGTTCGAAATCCCAATATGGAAGGGGTGAATGGTATTTCGATTCGAGAGCTTATTAAAGCGTCATTAAGAATGCGACCAAATAGACGCAAGATGAAAAGGAGATGAATTATATAATAATCTGCAGTTTTCCATCACAGAATATATACTCTGTAAATACGCTCTTTAAAAGGGATTGCCTATCTCGGTATGAAAGAGTATCAAAGTTATCTAACAATATACAAATTTGTTCAAATGCATAGTCAGCTCGTTTTTCATATTGGCTTTTCTGCAGTAAAGAAATATTTATCTCACGGAGCTCTTTGCGCAAAACGCTCAATTCATTATCTAACTCTTCAATGTTTGAAATTATATATTTGACCGCTGTAGATGAATTGTTTTCCTGCAAGGTCATTGTTAAATTATTTATTTTGACCTCTACCCTCTTAATCTTTTTTTGTAACCCTGCTTTATCTTGCATTCCGATAGGCTTCGGATCTTTTTCAATATACTTATTTATATTCTTCCTATTTAGACGTATTTCTCTTAGGATACTCAGAAGTTTATCATCTATAGTGTCCATTTCTATAAAAGGGGTATCACAGCCTTCCATGCCCTCTGCAGCCCTCTTATCACAAACGTAATGTTTATACTCTTTATTATAATGCCTGTCATTTTTATATTTAACTCTCATTCTTCGCCCACATTTACATTTCATTATCCCGTGCAAAAGACCACATTCGTGCCTTCTCGCCTTGTTTAGTTTATTTTGCCCGAAGCACGATTGAGCCCTCAGCCAAGTTTCGGAATCTAAAATGGCTTTGTGCTGACCTACAGAAACAGACCATTTTTCAGGGGGATTGCTCGTGTGCTTTTTACCTTTTCCGTCAGATGTCCGCCCATAAACAATAATGCCATACCTCCCCGTAAAAGCCTCCTTGGGCATGCGCATTATACAGCCTAACGCTTTGAAATAATCATAGACTTCTTGCGTAGCGGGGCAGTAATGCGGATTTTTTAAAATAGTATGAATTTGGCTGCTGGAAAAATATCCACCTTTAGGAGCCTTGACACCATTCTTTTTAAAATACGTAGCTACGCCGTTTAGACTTCTTCCGTTAAACGCATCAAACACCATTTTCACAAACGGTGCCGTTTCTTCATCTTTAACTAATATAGTGTGATGTTTATTATTAACTAAAATCTTTTCAAGTTTATACCCTAAAGGAGCCACACCGCCAGCCCAGTTTCCATTAGCCGCAAGCTGAATCATTGCATCCGTCTCTCTCTCGACCGTAGTTTCACGCTCCATCTGCGAGAATACAGAAGTCATATACATCATTGCACGCCCTACGGCGGTCGTTGTGTCTATTTTGTCCCTGGCACTTAGAAATTCAACGTTATTGTCCTGCAGTAACTGAAATAACTGGCTAAAGTCTCTCACATTCCTATTTAACCGATCTAATTTATAGCATGCTACGGCATCAAGAAAACCATTTTTTATGTCCTCAACCATGCGATTAAATTCGGGTCTTTTATTTGTAGTTGCGCCAGTGTGTCCCTCTGCTTCTATATATTCAAAAACATCATAGTTTCCCGGAATTGTCATTTCAAGATAATTTTTAATTATTTTGACTTGATTGGATATGGAGTCGCTGGTGTCTGACTGTGCTGATTTTCGGGCATAGATCGCAATTCTTAACGTTTTATTTTCCATCGTAATCACTTCTTTCTATATAGATATGAAAATGGTAATTATTTGTTATTAAAAGTAGATATTAAGTTGTGCATATTACCTAAAATAAAAAACTTTTAATTTAGGTATGTAGGCAACCGCTTTCTTGATTGTTATATATATAGGATACTAAAAAATATCATATTGTAGTGCGAACAATCGTTCTTGATTATATTGGATAAAAGTGGTACAATATCAAACAAGAACGTATGTTCGGCTTATTGGACTGGGGGGATACAAATGAGCAACCAAGAATACATGAATATTTTACTGGAGTTATTTAAAGAATTAGACGAATCTGACAATAAATTCTTAAAACAACTACTAACATTAGTAAGGCATCATCTTAAGAGGAAAGGAGGGCATTAGTCCTCTTTTTTTCTTGTCATATTCGCTCTTAATATAGTGCTAGCCTGTTTAAGTACTTCCCGTGATTTTGGGTCGAGTTCTTTATATGTACGCATTATATCTATTATAATATCAAAAAACGGATTGTCATCTTCCTCCAGCAAGTCAGACACATAGCTTGCAACTTCATCATCTTCCGGTATTGCTTTGAACATTTCACCTTTGCCAGTTCGTAGCCATTCAATATTAATATTTTTTTCTTTCCAATTTGAAAGCATTATGAGATGTTGTTCTGTAACATTTCTTCTTTCTGCTTCAATGTCCGAAACGCCGGACACGGATATTCCCAATATTTTACCCATATCTGCTTGCGTTTTTCCGCAGGCTTTTCTCAATTTGCGAAAACGCATATTTATAGTTTTCACTTTTATACCTCCTCGTCATCAAATCTGAGTACAGCATAACAGATAAATTTAAAAAAGTAAAGAATAAATTACGCAAACAGAAAAATAGTGATTGACATATATGCGAAAGCGTATTATGATATACGCATACAGTAAATAGAAAGTGAGTTGAGAAAGAAATGTGGATATTTGCAATAACGACAACTGTATTCTTGCTTTTATGGATAGTCCAGAAAATATCTAATTTAGCAATTTTGTTTTATGTAGAGAAGAAATACACTCTTCCTACCAACCAAGAACTGAAAGAGTGTACTCTCATTGTTGTCAAAAAAATTTTTAAGGTTGAATCATAGACTTAATAAGTTCGGTGGCTATAGATGTAGCAACCTGAGTCATGGATTTTAGAGTAAATATGCCGGTTTTGCTTAGTGTATCTTTTGTCTTAGCAAATATAGTGTCGTTACGAATATTCTCAATAAATTCATGTCCCACAGGTGTCATATTATATATGTCAATAGTTCTGCCGCCATCATAATAATGAACATTGGAAATTAATCCGGATTGTTCACATTGCGATATATGATAAAGGATTTCTTTATGCGAATAGTTCTGAAGTCTTCCTTCACTTGAGTCTTCAGTGTACTGGATGGATACATAATTACCAAATTCGAGAAGTTCCTCAATCTCTAACAATATGTCTCTGGTGCATTCTGGGTTAAGTCGCATACGATATCTCCTTTCTTTTGTATTTCAGCCGGCACGCTGATACAAACATTATAAAGTGAGATGGAAAATATTACAAGAAAGAAGGTGAGAAAGTGAAAAAGGAATTAATAAAATCCATTAATGAAATAGTGGACAATTTAAAACATCTTGGTAAAGAAGATCTCCTCATTATACAAAGCAATGCGGAAATACTGAGATTGAGAGAGCAGTTAGCAAAAGAAGAACTTGATAATAAGAAAGCAGGATAAGGAGGCGAGAAGGATATGGCAAAGAAGAAACAAGATATAGAAATTGAGATCATCTATACAGAAGGAGCGGACGACAGAATTGCCAAGGCTTTGGTAGAATTTTACTTGAGAAAAGAAGCTGAGGAACCCGGATATGCTGCAAGCCTGGGTAGGAAAAAGGTGTCTAACATATAATCTTAGCAAAGTACTTCAATGTATCAATTGAATATTTTTTAGAAGAAGAGAAAGCAGGATAGGAGGCGAGAGATGATAGAACTTGATTTTAGCAATCTCGAATCAATAAATAAGTTAGAAATTGATTACGAGAAAGGTGTTTTAAAAATTAACGATATTGAAATAGTTGATGCTCTGGAAGTTCGCTTTCCGGGGCCGAACGGATGGGAAAGATCACAGATATTTAATTTCGAAAATTTTTCACCCGATGCAGATAAGACACGTACCTTAAGAGTTTGCTTTGAAGAAGAGATAAGAGTAATAACTAAGTAAGTTTACAAAGAATAAAAAAGAGCCATAAAGGCTCTAATCTTTGAAGCAATATGGGCATTTATTTGCATGTAAAATACCCTTAAAAACGGCGCTTTCTACTAAGTTTGAATAGGAATGATTTAAACATGATTGCTCATTAAAATATGCGAGAATTCTACAATCTTCGGTTTCATTTTTAAGATTATGCACAACGTTATTGCAATCAATGATGTAATAATCAGTACCAGCATTTGGACTTAAAGCCATAACTTTATTCTCCTTTCATATGTATTTCGACACCCCTATGTCGATATTTACATTATAAGTGAGAGAAGCAACGGAAACAAGTATATTAAAGCCTACATCAAGGAGGTGAAAAAGTGTTTCAGAAATTTGCAAGTTTATTGCTTAGAGATAATGTTACGGCCTATCAGGTATCTAAGGAGACAGGAATAGCAACATCGACATTTAGTGATTGGAAAAGCGGAAGAAGTCAGCCTAAGCTAGATAAATTACTAATCTTAGCAAAGTACTTCAATGTATCAATTGAATATTTTTTAGAAGAAGAGAAAGTAGGATAAGGAGGTGAGAAGAAGTGAGAGAAGACCCGATTTTGACACGGGAATATGTAAATGAGAACCTGAAAATCGACTTATTACAAGAACAATATGATGATTTAGTAATGATAGATTTAACACATAAATCCGTTGTATTTGCTATTTTACAGGTTCTCAAAGTACTACAGTTGATTTAGAAAAGAGATGGCTTTGGGGAGAATTTCAAAGTCTCTGCCCAGGTAGACATTTATAAAACCTTCGTTTTTTAATTCCGTAGTATAGTCACTCTGGGTTTGCCCATCTAATAAATCATCCAACAGATGTTTATCATCTTTAAAACGTAAAGTTTTGGGATTTGCGTGAACGACGAGGAATTTTAATAATTCATATTTGCTATTAATATTCATACGTGTTTTTTCCTTTCTTTTGTATTTCAGCCTGCACGCTGATACAAACATTATAAATTAGAAAAACAATGGAAACAAGTATATTAAAGTCTACATATAAGGAGGTGCTACAAATAAAGTCAAATATTAAGCGAGGAGATATCTATTATATCAATAGTGCAAATACACAGCCGTGCGGAAGCGAACAAGGCTCAAATCGTCCCGCCGTTGTCGTATCAAATGATAAATGCAATGCTTTCTCCCCAGTTCTGGAAGTGGTATATCTGACAAGCAAATTTAAGAGACGTCATCTTCCGACACACGTAAGAATAATGGCGCTTTATGAATCTACAGCGTTATGTGAGCAAGTGCATTCAGTCGCAAAGGAACGATTAGGAAACTACGTAGGGCGTATTTCCGCAGCAGAGCAAGAACAAGTCGATAAAGCACTTAGGGTATCAATAGGATTAGAAGATAGAGGAGGAAAGCAAGTGAATGAATTAAAAATATTTGAGAACGAAGAATTTGGAGAAATAAGAACAGTAACAATCGGCGGCGAGGCGTGGTTCATCGGAAAGGATATAACTGATAATCTCGGGTACCAAAACGGTAGTAGAGATATAGATAGGCATGTTGACGCAGAGGATTTGTCTACAACATCGATAAACGATGGTACCCAAAACAGGATCATGAAAATAGTTAACGAATCAGGAATATATGCATTAATCTTCGGCAGCAAACTAGAATCGGCAAAGAGATTCAAGCATTGGGTAACAAGCGAAGTGCTTCCGGCAATCAAAAAAACAGGCTCATATCAACAGCCTAAATCTGCTATTGAAATGCTGGAACTTCAATTTCAAGCAATCAAAGAAGTAGATACTAAAGTAGACGATGTCAACAAGGATTTGCAGACATTTAAACAAGATTTGCCGTTGCTAGGTATAGAGGAATCAAAAATCACATGTGCGGTAAAGCGACGGGGAGTGAACAGCCTCGGTGGAAAAGAATCAGTAGCGTATCAGGACAAATCTCTTAGGGGGAAAGTATATTCTGACATTTACGGACAACTCAAAAGAGAATTCGGAGTTGCTTCGTACAAGGCTATCAAGCGAAATCAATGCGAGTTGGCAATCAGTATCATAGATAAATATCAGTTGCCGGCAGTCCTGCAAGTGCAAATTGAGGGTTGCAATAGTCAAAAATTGCTCGCATTAGGATAAGGAGGTGAGAACAGGATGAAATTTCCAAAACAATTTATGTCAATAACAGAGTTGTCAAAGTTAGGACTAAGCAGGACTGACTTGAAAAATTATACTCATGTAAAAGATTTCCCGTGTCAAAGGACAAAAGGCGGTGGAAAAATTTTGGTAGATACACATTTATATTCAGAGTGGTTAAAGAGATATCAGCTAAGAAATGGAATTTTGAAATAGGAATGGAGGAGGCAGTCATGATCAAAACACTGATATGCTCAACAATCACTATAGCAGTAATAAAAAATGATGGCAGCTGCTTACCCATAGCACTGCTAAATGTACTCATATATGTAGCGCTACTGGAGA
>Ga0153997_1000486_pt1 | contig 11557 bp, 6 predicted proteins | sample TSNC081MetaG_FD_104750 | JGI IMG/M metagenome (GOLD analysis project Ga0153997, IMG submission 104750) | Attine ant fungus gardens microbial communities from North Carolina, USA - TSNC081 MetaG | ecosystem: Host-associated > Fungi > Mycelium > Unclassified | place: USA: North Carolina, Lumber...
AAGTTAGACAAGTGACAAAAGATGTTGTTAAGTCTGAGGTCTAATCCTCAGACTATGAGTCCTTATATACATAATTGTGATAGTCTGTGTACTAGGACAGATCATTACATGCTACTACCTATTGTTCTACATATGGTAGTGCCTTTGTATTAGAAATAGTGATAACTTAACCATATGGAGGCTGTCCTTTGTTCTAAGAAAAGGACAGATGACTATCTATGAGTAATTAATAAAGTCTATGTGTAAACATTGAGGTCTTCATACCTCCACTAATATTAATTGCCTTAAGGTTGTTCTAGGCTCATTCTGAGCGTTATGAAGAAGGCTTCTGCTGAGCCTAGAACTGAAGCATCGATCACGGCGGTTTCCGAGATATTAGTGATTTAATAAACAGTAACATAGTGGTTACCAGTTGATCTGCTTAATATCTCAGCCATTATTGATTGCCTTGAGATGTGACTGGCATCGATAGAAAGGTTTTCTTAAGGGCTTTAAGCTGGCTTTAAGACCGTGGGAATTGTCGAAGAATTGGTGAAGATATGACCAAATGAAGTTTGTGACATCCTGAAAGGAATAATAGCTAAATTCAAGATTTGGACAGACCATAAAAACCTTGAGTACTTTATGAAAGCATAGGAACTAAATCAAAGACAAATGAGATGGGCATTGTATCTATCTAGATTTAATTTTATATTAAAACATGTTCCGAGAAGTAAAATGGAAAAAGTAGACAGTCTGAATAGGAGACTAGACTAGAAAATTAGGATGAAAAAAGATAACAAGGATCAAATGTTAGTAAAACTGAAGTGGTTAGAAATGAGAAGGGCAAAAGCAGTAGAAATAATAGTGAATGGGGTAGATCTACTAGAAGAAATAAGGAAATCAAAAGTGAAAGACGACAAAGTAGTAAAAGCAGTAGAAGAGATAAAAAGAGCAGGAGTGAAAATGTTAAGGGATGAGGAGTGGAGAGGAGTGGACAGTATCATGTACAAAGAAGGAAAGGTCTATGTATCAAAAGATAATAAGCTTAGAGCAGAAATAATCAGGCTACATCATGATATACTAGTAGAAGGTTATGGGGAACAGTAAAAGACCATGGAACTAGTCACTAGGAATTTTTGGTGGCCAGGAGTTACAAAAGAGATGAAGCAGTACATGGAAGGATGTGACTCTTGCCAACGAAACAAGAACCATACAGAATAGCCAGCAGGGAAACTAATGCCAAATTTAATCCCAGAAAAACCATAGACGCACATATTGGTAGACTTTATCACTAAGCTACCTTTAGCATAGAAATACAATAGCATTCTAGTAGTAGTGGATAAGCTAACTAAAATGGTCTGCTTCATACCAACTATAGAGAAAACATCAGCAGAAGGCTTAGCAAGGCTGTTTAGAAACAATGTATAGAAACTTTATAGGTTACCAAAGAGCATTATTTTAGACAGAGGACTCCAGTTTGTGGCAGGACTAATGAGAGAGTTGAATGAGATATTAGGGATCAAAAGTAAATTGTCTATGGTGTTCTACCCATAGACAGACAGACAGACGGAAAGGGTGAACCAAGAGTTAGAGCAATACTTGAGAATGTTCATCAATCACAGGCAAGAACAGTGGCCAGAATAGTTGAAAACAGCAGAGTTTGTATATAACAATAAAATGCACTCGAGTATAAAGACATTGCCTTTCAAGGTAAATTATGAACAAGATCCTAGGATAGGATTTGAGGGGAGAAAGAAGGAGAAATATGAGAGAGTAGAAAAATTCATTGAGAAAATGAAACAAATACAAGAGGAAGCGAAAGTGGTACTAAGCAAAGTACAAGAAGAGATGAAGAAATATACAGATAGAAAGAGAGCAGAAGTTAATGACTACAAAGTAGGAGACTTAGTAATGCTTAGCACCAAGGATCTGAAGTACCAGATAGTTGGAAAAAGAATAGAGAAATTGACAGAGAGGTTTGTTAGCCCCTACAAAATCAAGAAAATTATATTATCAAACATAGTTGAATTGGAATTACCTAGTATAGTAAGGGTATATCCAGTAGTAAACGTTAGTAGAATACGTAAATACATAGGGCAAGTAAAAGGACAGAAAAGGGAGTAACCAGCTCTAGTAATAATTAAAGGGGAAGAAGAGTGAAAGATGGAGAGGATATTAAATAAACGACAGATAAGAGGGAAAGATAAGTACTTAGTATGCGGGAAAGGATTTATAGTAGAGTCCAATACTTGAAAAGGAAGGGAGAATTTGAAGAATGCACAAGAGGCAATTGAAGAATTTGAGAAAGAATATCAGCAAGATAAGAAAGATATGGCAAGACAAGAATACGAGGAAAGGACATTCAGAAGAGGAGAATTGCTGGGAAGATTTATGGTAAGAAAGTTATTTGGATAGTCAGACAAAAGATATGACCAAGAATATTGGGGAAGATTGAAAAGAAATTGGAGACGGTGGAAAGGAAAATGATCAGGGAAAAGAAGAATGAAAACAATCGCAAAGGAAAAAAAAATCAAGAAAAAAAATCAGGAGTTAGGAAGTAGACAGAAGAAAATGACAACAAAATGGGTAACATAATTGACCCATACTACAAATTGTAGGAGAAATTCCTCAGAATGAGGAAACTTAAGAGGGGGGTAGTGTCATAACTTGGCAAAACAGCTAAATTATTATTTAATATTTCTTTTCTTTTTCTTTTCTTTTCTCTTAGATTATTACTAAGGTGGAGCATGGGAAAGTATCATGTGACAATCACAGAGTCACAAAGGTGTGATAGCAGTCACAGAACAGTCATGTTATATGGAGTCACAAGTCACAGTCACAACATATGACAAAGAAGTCAGTTGACGAGTAGCATAGAGACCATGGGAGTCAAAGAGCATAATCATATAGTAACTATATATATAGTGTAGAAAATCTAATAGGAACTCTATTGAATTCTCTTTGTCAAATGCTGATAAAGAGCAGTTGGCTTTATTCCAGCTCAGGAGTTGGCTCACTGACAACTTTAGACACTAGTATCTGTTATTTAGTGTACAATTTTTTCTCTATCTAGACTACTAATTACAATTGGGATTTGGGAGGCACACTTATAGCATATACTAGGGGTGTGTAGCTACCTTTTACATAGTGTTGCTATAGCCTGCCTATGCACTCTATGTAATAAATTGTTGATTTTTTTTTTTAAAAAAAGTGTTATAAGAAGTCCAAAAAGTAATTTCCTATGCATTTAAACATTTAATTTGCAACCTTGATGGAATTAAACTATAAATAGCATGGGAAATTTAAGTAAACCATATCCCATGACTAAGCTATGTAATTGTAGAATGTTCTAGAAGGGCATATGACTACAAGGTAATAGTATATAGACCAAGTAGAAATTATATAAGTAGTATACCTAATATAATAGGAAACTCTATTGAGTTCTTCCTAAACCTGCATCTAGTATAGAAACCCTAAGTCATCAAGACCTGCACTAACAAAAGAACTCAATTTCCAACAGTGATCTTGTACCTTGCAGTCTCACCATCTATTTACTCTTATTCTTTATTATTCTTAGCTAGTAGTTATTGTGACTACTAGCCAAAAAGATCCACCAGGCCCTAGATGTAAGGGAACTTCACTATCAGTTAGGAATAGTGGGTAGAAGGCCTGGACAAAGCTTGTGTCTCCATCATATTGAGTGGGTTCTTACTTAGTTTTTGCTATCAGCTTTATGCTACTGGTCCATTGTGATCAGTCTATGTAGAGGAACAATAGTAACTTCTTAAAGGGTCATCTAGCTTAGGAATCTTCTTCTTAGGGGTGATATTGTTTTACTCCTCATAGTTAGTAACTAGCTATAAGTATAGGGTTCTAGTTATAATAACTTAAACCCACTCCTGGTCTAAGTTAAAACAAGGAGAATTCAATAGAGTTCCCATTAGATTCTTGAACTACTTATACACAATACTAGCCCTAATCCTAGCCAGTATCTTATATATCCCAATATGACTAAAAGAAAAAAAAAGAAATATTGACTTGGTCATTTTGCTAAGTCATAATACTACCCCTCTCTCAAGGTTCCTTGTCCTGAGGATTTTTCTACAACTTGTTGTATGGTGTTAGTGACTGACTTAAGACCTTAATCCTAGGTGAAGATCAAGAAGGCTCTTTAGGATTAGAAGAAAACTCAATAGAGTCCTTGATCAATTTGTTGTATACTATATATACAGTTTATACTATTTATCCCTGTTTATTATACAAGTCTATCCCTTCACTAGTTTAACTCTGGCTTATGTCACTTTTCTTGGTTATGGTTGAGGCAACTCATAACAGTACTCTTCTCTTAAGAATTCTCATTCTAAGAATTTTCTCCTATAACTTATCATAAGGGTCCCAAAGGTTCCCTAACTCATCTTCTTCATCTCATTCCTCTATCCTACTCTCTTTGATTTCTTCTTTCTCTTCTCTGATCTTCTCAATTTTCTCCAGTTTTTCTCTTCTTTTTTATCTTCTATATTTCTTTCTAATATTCTTTCTTGAATTCTTTGACCAAATCTTCTGCATTTCCCAAGTTTTCCCTTGGCTCCTATGTATCTTCTTCTATTGTATATCCCTTCTACCATACTAAATATCTGTTCTTTTCCCTAAACTTCTTTTTATTCAATATTTTCTCAACTTCATATTCTTTTTCCTTCTTTTGTCCTTTAACTTGATCTTTGTACCTTCATACTCTGCTAACATTGACTACTGAATATATTTTTATTGTACTTGATAAATCCAGTTCTATTGTATTTGTCAAAATTATTCCTTTAACTTGATAAGGTCCAACAAATCTTTCTATTAGTTTTTCTGATTGCTTTCCCTATATTTGGTACTTCAGGTTCTTAGTACTCAATAGTACCCAGTCCCTTACTCAATATTCCTTTGTGTTATCTCTCTTTCTTTTTATATACTTTCTTATTTCCTCTTGACTTCTCTTCAATACTGCTTTTGCTTCTTTATGTACCTTTTTTATTCTCATTGTAAATTTTTCCACTTTTTCAAACTTTCTCTTTTTCCTTATCTCAAATCCCATGCACAGGTCTTGTTCAATATTTGCCTTGAATGACAATACTTTTATACTAGTCTGTACTTTATTATTATATACAAACTCTGCTATCACTAACCAATCAGGCCATTGCTCCTGCTTGTAATCAATAAACATTCTCAGGTACTGTTCCAACTCCTGATTTATTCATTCTGTCTATTTATCCATTTGTGAATAGTAGGCTATTAACAATATATATTCATCTTATAGTCTAGGGTCTTAATACTACCTCTATATTTGGGCACTCCCATTTGCAGTGGTCCATTGTAAGACTTTAGCCAAGATAACTTAAATCTACTCCAAGTCTGAGTTGACAAGAAGAACTCAATAGAGTTCCTATTTTATTCTCTACACTACTTATACATTTTACTTTGGTGGCTATGCAACATTCTCCCATGGTCCTCATGTTATTCCCATCATATGACTACTTTATCACATGCTGTGACTGTGATGTGTGACGTGACATAGTATGACCAATGTCACATCTTTGTGACTCTGTGATTGTCATGTGATATTTCCCATACTCCACCTTAGTAATAATCTAAAAAAAAGAAAAGAAAAAGAAAAGAAATATAAATATTGACTTAGCTATTTTGCCAAGTTACGATATCTATCCCCTAACATCTGAAACATCTGACTTTCTCTTCTTCTTTCTCTATCTCTTGCTATTTGATTGATCCTCTTTCTTTCCCACTTTGTATCATACTACTTGCTAATATTTCAAATCTATTCTAAGGTCTTTCTCTTTTTTCCTTTTCTTTCTTGTTCTTATAATTATGGGCTAGATGCCCAAACTTCTTATATCCCTAATATTCTTTTTTGCACTTCTTCTCTAGTTGTACCCTTAATAAAGCAAGGGCTTGCTTTTTTTTGAGCAGGTTACTCATGAGTTGGTTGTATCATTGTTGAGACATTGTGTTGATATCTCAAGGTATGGAATTAAAGGTTGATTTTACTTATGCTATATCTATTGGGGCACAAGATCTTTACCCAATCAAATACCTACTTCTTTACTAACTACTGTCCTAGTACTATAGTTAGATAATCACTCCACAAAGAAGATCCCTAAACTAGATAGCCTCTTAAAGAGTAGCTATCACTTCTCTGTATATATAAGTCACAATAGACCCCAGCACAAGATTTATACTAAGAATACTAATCTACTTAACATAACTCAATTAAGAGATCAGATCTTGAATGCAATATCTGAGCTTGGTACTATACCTCTACCTGTAGCCTCTAACTGACTACAAAGTCCTCTTGAGCCAAGGGCCCAGCTATGTATGAAGATAACTAATGATTGTAATAATTACCAGTTAAGGGTTAATAAAAGAGTAGACAAGATTTGAGATGAATAGTGTCCTAGATGTGGTATCAAGTTCTTTTGTTAGTGACTAACACTTAAATCTAAGTTGAGGTAACTTAGGATCAAAGTACTTTAGGATTAGAAAAGAACTCAATAGAGTCCTTAATCAATTTGTTATATCCTATATATAGTCTATACTATTTGTCCTTGTTTATTATACAAGTTCATCTCTTTACTGGTTTGACTTTGGCTCATGTTACTTTTCTTGGTCATAGTTGAGATAACTCATGACATTAGGAAACAGAGTAAGAGAAGGCATTTGAAAAGTTAAAAGGGATATTCACAACACAGCTAGTGTTAGTAGCACTAGACTTGGACAAGGAGATACAAGTAGAAGCAGATGTGTCTGAGTATATAACAAGAGGAATACTGTCAATAAGATGTGAGAATGATAAGTAGAGGCCAGTATTATACTACCAGTAAATTTTTTATAAAAATATAGTATAGGATACATATTATACCTTTGGATTTCACTATTGGAACCCACTTTAAAGATCTTCTACAAGCCCCAGACATAATCTAGACCCAAGAATGGGTACTTCTATTAGGTAGTAGCTGAGCTACCACATGCTAGAATAGCATATACCTTAGGAGATAAGACTAATGAGCTAGTATCAGGTTTCTCAGAGACAAACTATTAATGTTGATGCTCTAGAACTCAAGAATACCTTTGAAATGTGATATAATTTCAATTTAGAGCAGACTTAGACTAATATAATACCAAGACAACAGATCAAAAGTCTATCAGTGACTAGTAATCCTATTACTGTTGGACTTAGTCAAGAAACAGATGCACCATAGTACAACAACAATATTGATGACATTTGTACACACTGGCATGTGTTTCTAGATCATATTTGGAGTATAAGGAAACTAGTTTAGAGGTTAGAGGACATTGGCCAGGAGTGAAGTATAGAGGTAGAGGAGAATCATATAGTCATGTCTGGCAAGCATAAAGGATAGGGAGGTGATATCTGTCATGTCCACATGGTGATGTCATGGAGGAGTGAAGTGAAAGTGGCTGGAAAAAGAAGAAGTTTCCATTTTTATTTATTTTTAATTGAGTTTCTAACATTTGTTTATCATAATATATTTCTTAGAGTAAAGATTGATAAAAGGAGTCTCCTTGGCTCTTGCCTTTATCTTAGAAGCTTTTGAGGTCATAAATGCAATTATTTTGAGTATGTAAGGGGTAATCTTGGTAAGAGATTGAGTTGGTAAAGGTTTTTCTTTATATACCCCCATTCTTTCTTGAGACAAGATGCAGCAGATACTCAGACAACCTTTTACAAAGTAACAGACTTGAAAAGCCTGGCTAATTATCAACTCAGACTATATCACACCCATAAGGTTTGGTGTGGGAGTATGGATGAGGGCTTAATTAAGTATAGTTAAGCCTAGAAGTAGTTTACTGACTATTCTACTAGTGAGCTTGTTATGGTGTGTAAAGGTAAACATCTTAGAAATACCATGTAAGGAGGATCTAGATTGAACTCACAATTATTTTATTTATTTTTACATTACAGATAAGTTATGCTTCTACATTTTAATTTCTTTCTGATACTCTCATTTCCTCTTTCTTCCTACAAACCCTTTAGCATGTGATTGAGGATATCACTACTCTTTCTTTTTGCTAGTCACAGCTAACTTCTCTTTTGCCTCTTTTACCAGTAGCTTTTATTTCAAAGTCATTGAATGAAACTGAAGGAAACTATGAAATTTACAACCAAGAGATGTTGGCAATTGTCAGATGTCTAGAAGAATGGAGGCACTTGCTGAAAGGAGCACAGACAAAATTTGAGATCTAGAGTGACCACAAGAACCTTGAATACTTTATGAGTAGTCAAAAGTTAAATTATAGACAAGCTATATGAGCCCTATATCTATCTTTACTCTTAAACATATGCTAGGCAACAGTATAGGAAGAGCCAACAGCCTTAGCAAATGACTAGACTGGCAAGTAGAAGTAGAAAGAGATAACAATATGGAAAGGTTAACAAGCTCAACAAGAGAAAGTGTCTAGGATAAAGTCCTTTTAGTAGTTCTAAGCTGAGTTCTATTCTCATGTTATTTTTACTATTTTATATAATTAATTACTTAATGAATTGAAAAACAATAAGAAAATAAATGAATAATTAAAAAATTAATAGAAATAGAAATAGAAAAAAAATGAAACATATTACATAAGTAGCCTAGTAACTACCTGTTATGAATATCGAGTGGGACTACAGTTATTATCAGCCCTGGTCTGATAATGAATGGTTAGTAGATGAGATGATAGCAATGCGAGAAGAAATGTTGATGGCACAGAACGAGGACATTACTATGCAGCAATAGAATGTCAAAACATCCTAGGAGACAATGGACTCATGGTATGGACAGGACTCTTTAGAGAAACTTCAGACTATCTTTCTTCTCTCTATCTTTGGACTTGTGCTAAATGGGGCAATATCGGACTAACCCATTATTAGACACTGACTCACCTCTGACTCACTTGTCACCTTGTCACTGATCTGTCACTTAACTAGTCACTCTTAGTTACAAGTAGTGTTACCACATTATAATAATTGTTACATCCCTAGTTAGGATAAATACAGACCAGAAAGAGAAGGGAACAGCAAGTTCTCTCTTTCTGTATTCCTCTCTGTAAAATCTTACTCTGAGGAATTGGTACTCTTACTTGTCTTAGAACAATCTCAAGGGTGCTACTCAAAGTCTCGATAACATCTCTCCTCTGATATAACTTCACTGAAAACCTTAACTGGATCCTTTAATAAAGGAGTGTGAAGATATCAAGTGTTAAATATAGGCTTCAAGTTGAAACGTATATTCAACTGAGAGGTCTAGAGTCTTAACACTACCTCCACAACAAGAACAAAATGTTGGTTAAGAAAGAATAGTTAGAAGTAATAGCAACACAGGTAGCAAAAGTAATAATAGAAGGGGTAAATTTACTAAAGAAAATCAAGAGGTCAAAAGCAAAAGACAATAAAGCAATAAAAGTAGTTAAAGAGATAAAATAAGCAAAAGTAAAAATGCTAAGAGATAAAGAATAGAGAGGGGAAAACAAATTAATGTTATGAGATAGAAAAGTGTATGTTCCACAAGATGAGGAACTAAGAGCAGAAGTAATTCAGTTATACTATGATATACTAGTAGAAGGATATAAAGAGCAATGAAAGATGACAGAATTGGTTACCAGAAACTTTTGGTAAACAAGAGTAACAAAGAAAGTCAATATCACAGAAACCTAGTTGCATGTTGGTTTGACTTAGAATAAAGTATATTCCATTGCAAACCAATGAGTAAATACAAACTTATATACTAATGAAATATTCCAGAAGCTTCCACTAGATCACAACATCGGCTTAATTTCCCAACAGTCAAGAAGTACATAGAATCTTACAATATATGTCAAAGAAACAAGAATTATACAAAGGTGCCAGTAAAAAAGTTAATGCCTAATACAGTACCAGAAAAACCCTAGAGTCACATAATATTACAAAGTTACTATTAGCATAGAAATATGATACAATATTAGTAGTATATGATAAAATAACAAAGAAAACTTTAGCTAAAGGAGTAGTCAGACTATTCAGAGATTATATCTAGAAATTACATGGATTACCAGAAAGTATCATAATGGACAAGGGAATATAGTTCACAGCAGAATATTATGACTTGGCAAAACAACTAAGTCATTATTTATATTTCTTTTCTTTTTGAAATTACTATACAAGGAAGAAGTGCAGGAAAGTATCACATGACAAGTGTCACAAGTTGCAGTCACATACCAGGATGTCACAGGTTACATTACATGATAATTGTGGGAAAATAGTACACAGACTATGTAGTAGTTGTATAAGTTGTCATATTCCGAAAATCTGACAATTATGTAATTTAATTCTTCTAATAACTCTCCTAAAATTTTTTTTTATAATTAGTAGGATAGTGTAGTAGACTACTCTCCTCCTATTCCAGATTTTCTATAAGTACTAAGTAGTTATAGTGTATTTACTTAGTCTGTAAATTAACGTCATCTGGTCCTAATCCTCTCCCTGTCCAATCTGGATTCCTAGTTCACTTCTTTAGGACCCCTTCTTTGACGACTTCTTTCCATTCTGAAATACATGACCACTTCATGACCAGAGACTGGGGCACAACACATAAGTTGAAGCCAAGGTTATTCATCAAAGTCGTACTCTACTCCGATGTCTTCTATCTTCTGCTAGAGTTTTCCTTTGGAGTTTTATACTATAGCTAAGTACTATTCCCCTCCAGCATAGTACATTATTCCATTCTGGAGAGTACCTTTATATACTACTCTACTCCTTTGTTTCCACCGTAATTTCCATCCTTGACATAAGTAGTATATAAGAAATAAATGAGAACTCTATTGAGTTCTTCTTGTTAACTCAGACTTGGAGTAGACTTAAGTTGCCTTGGCTAGAGCCTTACACAGGGATGATGAAGAAGTTAAATTCAATATTAGGAATAGATACTAAGCTATTGATGGCAAAATAGATAATCAAATAAAAAGAATAAAGTAAGAACTTGAGCAGTACTTAAGAATGTTTATAGATTACCATCAGAAACAATGGCTGGATTGGTTGGCAACTGCAAAGTTTGTACATAACAACAAGGTATAGACAAGCACAAAAGTATTGCTATGTCATAGAAACCTAGTGTCACAAACTTCATTCAGCCATATCTCCATCATTTCTTTGACGATTCCCACGGTCTCAAAAGCTACGGAAAGCCCTCAAAAAGACCTTTCAATCGATACTAGTCACATCTCAAGGCAATCAATAATGGCTGAGATATTAAGCAGATCAACTAGTAACCACTATGTTACTGTTTATTAAATTGCTAATATCTTGGAAACCACCATGATTGATGCTTCAGTTCTAGGCTCAGCAGAAGCCTTCTTCATAATGCTCAGAATGAGCCTAGAACAACCTCAAGGCAATTAATATTAGTAGAGATATGAAGGCCTTAATGTTTGTACATAGACTTCATTAATTACCCATAGATAGTCATCTGTCCTTTTCTTAGAACAAAGGACAGCCTCCATATGGTTAAGTTATCACTATTTTAAGTACAAAGGCACTACCATATGT
>Ga0153997_1000487_pt1 | contig 11556 bp, 14 predicted proteins | sample TSNC081MetaG_FD_104750 | JGI IMG/M metagenome (GOLD analysis project Ga0153997, IMG submission 104750) | Attine ant fungus gardens microbial communities from North Carolina, USA - TSNC081 MetaG | ecosystem: Host-associated > Fungi > Mycelium > Unclassified | place: USA: North Carolina, Lumber...
CTAGTGATACTTAAACACACTAGTTTAGCTCCAATCACAGAGACCCTGAATGCAGAACCAGTATATAGTGTAGAACATCCCTCCAGGAGCCTCATCCTAATCTCTGAGGATTCTCCTGGAGGTAAGTTGTATCATAACCACAGACTGTAATATAACTGAGGATTCTCCTGGAGTCTTGTGTCCAGTCGCCCTTACAGCCTCCTGCTGAGACTATCTGCTTTCCCCATCTTACTTTCCAGAATATGTTTTAATGTAAAGTCGAATCTGGATAGGTACAAAGCCTATTGTGCTTGCCTTCAATTCAATTTTTACACTCTCATGAAGTATTCAAGATTTTTGTGATCTGTCCAAATCTTGAATTTAACTGCTGCTCCTTCCAGAAAATGTCTCCATGCCTCTAAGCATCTAATGACTGCTAGCATTTCTTTATTGTGTATCTCATAGTTTCTCTCTGTATCACTTAGAGATTTAGAAATAAAAATGACTAGTCTCTATTTTTCATCTGAGCACTTCATCAAGAGTACTCCTCTAGTAGTATAATTTGAAGCATTAGCTTCCACCCTAAATTCCTTGTCTAAATCTGGGGCTGCTAATACCGGTTTACTAGTAAAGATCCTTTTTAGCTCATTGAATGCTTTTTACTGCGCTTCCTCCCACCACCACTTCTCATCTTTTCGTGTAAGCACGTTCATTAGCCTAGCTACTTGAGCAAAATCCTTGGTGAACCTTCTGTAGTAATTTGCAAGGTCCAGGAATTTTCTGATGTCTTTCACATTTTTTGGCTGTAGCCAACTAAGCACTTCATCTACTTTCTCTGCCTTTATTTCTATCCCATTAGGTCCTATGACAACCCCTAGGAATCCTATCTTTCTTACCTTCCACACACATTTTTCTGGCTTGACATACAAGTCGTTCTCCTCTAACCTTCACAATATTTTTTCTACAATTTCATTATGTCCTTCCTCCATCTCTGTTCCTACCAACACATCGTCTACAAACGCTGCTACTTTTCCTTCATTAATCAAGTCTCTTAGTATTTCCTTCATTATTGCTTGGAATGTTGCTGGTGAATTTGTTATTCCGAAAAACATGGCTGTTAGTTCGAAGGATCCTATATACATAGTAAATGCCCCTTTCCATTCATTTCTCTCCTTTATCCTTACATTATTAAATCCCTACCTGAGATCCATTTTAGTGAATACTTTCTTGCTCCCTATATTGTTGATTAACTCAGTAATTAATGGAAGCAGGTAGTTGTTCTTCACTGTCTGATCATTTAAGTTATGGTAGTCTATTACCATCCTCTTGCTTCTGTCCTTTTTGTCTAAGACAACATCTGAGACAATTTTGAGAGTCTGATATACCCTTTCCTCAATTGATCTTCCATGTAAGGGTAACCAGAGTAGAACACTCCAGGAGATTCCTCAGTTAAATTATACTCTATAAAATATGTTACAATCTATCTCCAGGAGATTCCTTAGAGAATTAGATGAGGCTCTTAGAGGGAATAATCTACATTATATATATTACAGTGTCCTTGCATCCCTACTTTTGGTAACCAGGGTCTGAACAATAAAAGTGTGTTAGGAGGCAACAGAGTGTACTTAGAGCAATGGGGATAAGACCAAATATTACGTAGTAATATTTGATCAGCTGCAGGATCACTCCGGAGGACTAATACAGGCTCCAGAGTTGTGTGTAAGGGGTCCCCTTACATTCCATGAAGTTCTGAACCTCCTTTCTTTCATTCTTAGATAGAGAGTAAATTCTTTCTTTCTATGGTTTAAATGTCTTTTTGAGATCTATTGCATGATCCCAAGTTTTCCTGGTCAGCATTCTCTCTGACTCCACCTTTCCAAACACCTTTTTCCATCTCAAAAATCTTCTAGGGACTATCTCCTTGATCTTCCTGCAGTTCTCTTTTATTTCCTCCTCTTTTCCCCAATCTTTTTTGTTGTTACAATGGTAACACCGTGATGCATACTGTGCGTGCATGACACGCGCACATGGATTGGTCAGCTCACTATCAGCCTTTCCAGAATCCTCCGAATTGTTTAAATAATTGCCAATTGCTGTAACTACCTTAGTTTCATTCTCCCTCAGGAGGACCCCATCCTTGTCAACTCATATCTCTCTCTCTCTCTTAATAAATCTTTTGAATCCTAGAAGGGACAAGTGTAGGAGCAGGTACAACTCACTGTTGAGGCCAAGCCCCCCAAGAAGAATTCCCTTTCTGGAGTCGAACCTGACAGTAGAACGAAACTAAACTAACTTCTACACTACCATCATTCCTATCTCTCTCCCCTCCAAGAGTACCTAGTCATGTCCCGAACTCCAAACCCAGACCCTCGTCTGGAACATCGCCTGAGGAGAGATGGTGTCCAACCTATTATCCCCAGAGAATTCACAGTAACCCCTGTAGAGCGCTCCCTTACCACCTCCCAAGCCCAAAATCAACAATTGCTCTCGCAGGAACCAGTTGATAAAATAGTCAAAGATTCAGCCCCAGAAGAGGTGGAACGTACCCTAGATAGTCATAATCAGCAACAAGATCATCTGCACGACAACTCTCAAAACCCACATCCAGATACCTCTGGGTTGGACTTACAGGCTATATTATTGGCACTAGCTAGACGACCAGATGCACAACCAAGGAAAAGAAACAAAGGAGTCAAAGAACCAGATTTGTTCAGCAGGGGTAGCCCGGACGAACTTCGAGCATTTATATTCCAATGTCAAATTTACTTTCGTGCTTGTGAAGGGGAGTTCCTTAAAGACACTGAGAGAATCTTCTTTGCTATTTCCTATCTTCAGGGTGTGGCCCTTGATTATTTTGAGCCTTTTATCAATGAGGCCAAAGCTTACCAAAACTTCGACTTCTTGGAAGACTGGTTAGCTTTTGTCCAGAAACTCTCTAACTTATTTGGGTCATACTCACCAGAAGATAATGACGAGGACGCTATCGTTGCAATTCCTTTTCCAAATGACGGCAAGGCTGTCAACTACTTCATCCAATTTGCCAAGTTCCAAAACTGGATCCGTTGGGACGACAGAGCACTCAGAAAAGTGGTGAAGGATGCCATTCCTGACCACATCCGCGATGAGTTGAGGTTTAGCCATGAGGATGTCTCAATGTTTGAAGGCTTGAAGAGGGCTGTAATGAGGATTGATAACGACTTCTGGAAATGTCAACAAGAAGAAAAGCACAAATTCCAAGCATTGAGGGCTACACAAGGCTACACACCAAAAGTACCTAGACCTATCCAAGGAAGACCTCCCCCTGCTTTAGAAAGCCTCATATCAACTGATAAGTTACCCCGAGACTGCAACTAGGGACCGTTAACCCAATATCCTTTCTTTTCTCATACTGAACAGTCACCGTCTGGCACCAGCACCATTCTGGGCCCAGATGGCCGGCTTACACCCATAGAACATCAACACCACATGAACCTGAGACTCTACATGCGCTGTGGCCAGTCTGGTCATCTTGCTAGGTCCTGCCCCAAGCAGGCTTACTGATCGTCGGGACCAATAGAGGCTCGTGTGTCCTACATCAATCAGTCAGTGGATTTCCTAGAGTTGTCAAAAAACAACCCGGTAGTCACCTCACACCCTAGAGAGTCGACTGCCTAAATTCAGCCAGGGAAATAATACTACATCTGAGTGCAGCAACGATTACCTGCTTGAAGTTATTGCAAGTTGAGCTCTTACTCCCTCCTATCCCAGCGCCTGTTATTGCCTTGGTAGATTCAGGGTCGTCTGACTGCTTTGTGGATTCTGTCCTTGTATCTAAGTATTGCTTACCATGCTGAAAGATCAATCCTCTCCCACTCACCCTGATAGATGGGACCATTAACTATCTTGTGAATCATGTCGTGTCTTTGCCAATTAGATTCCCTTGCTCATACTCTTGTCAGATTGAGTTTTTTGTGACTAAACTAGAGGGCACTTACCCCATAGTACTAGGGCACAACTAGTTGACCCAACACAACCTCCTAGTAGACTGGAGGAAAGGAACCTTGGAATTCAATGCACTTGAGCCAGCAAATCAACCCATTAGCCCCTGATATAACCTAGAACCCCAGAACCCTTCATTAGAGACACCCCCGTCCTCTGAGAACTCGCCTATTTATCCCATACCCGCACCTGAAAATCAACTGTCAAACAACTAGTTCTCACCTGAAAAACCTCAGATCTCCCTAGTGAATGCTGCCACATTCAAAATCGCTTGCAAAACTAAAGGAGCAATCAGCTTCCAGATTGTGTCCCTCCCTACAGTGATTACCGGTCTCGCTGCGCAGATGGGGGAGGCTACCCCAGAAATACCTGGACTCCTCAAGGACTACGAGGAGTATGCAGATGTTTTCAGCATACAAAAAGCCAAAATACTCCCAGAACATCAATTCTATGACTTAGCCATACAGATCGAGGGGGATAAGATATCTTCTCTGGGCCCTATATACTTCCTATCAGCACTAGAACTGGAAACCTTGCAAGAGTTCTTGGAGGAAAATACAAAAACAGGCATTATACACCTATCCAAGTCCCCTTGCAGTGCCCCAGTACTGTTTGTCAAGAAGAAAGATAGGACATTGCGCCTATGCATAGATTACCATGGTCTGAACCAAATGTCCCGTAAGGATCGATACCTGATTCCTCTCTTGAATGACCTCTTAGATGTCCCCAGAAAGGCATGAATATACTCAAAGATAGATCTGAAGAGTGCTTACCATCTAGTGCGCATTACCAAGGGGGATGAGTGGAAAACAGCTTTCCGCACTCGCTACGGTTTGTTCAAATGGCTCGTGATGCCATTTGGCCTGTCAAATGCCCTGTCGGCCTTCCAGCTTTTCATGAATGATATCTTTTCTGATGTCTTGGACATCTTTGTAGTCATCTATTTAGATGATATCTTGATTTACTCAGACAATATGGATGACCACAAGAAGCATGTAAAGGAGGTTCTCAAAAGACTGTGAAAGAACTAGCTATATGCATCACCTACCAAATGTGTCTTCTACCAGGACAGGATCGAGTTCCTAGGTTTTGTCTTGGGAGTGGATGGCCTGAGAATGGATGAATCGAAGACACAAACTATACAGAATTGGCCGACGCTGCATCGAGTAAAGAATGTACAGTCCTTCTTAGGATTTGCAAACTTTTACAGGCACTTTATTGACAATTACGCTGAAATAACCTCACCACTCCATCTAACCTGGAAAAATGAACCCTGGTCCTGGACAACAGATTGCCAAGTAGCATTTGACAATATCAAAGAAGCATTCACTACAGCACCCATACTAGGACACTGGGATCCTGAGTCACTGATGATCCTGGAGACCGATGCCTCTGACCACGCCCTGGCGGCCATCCTTTCCACCCGGTCCAATGGTGAGATTTGCCCTATTGCCTTCCATTCGAGAGCCTTCAGTGCAGCAGAAATTAACTATGATGTGCACAATAAGGAGTTATTAGCCATCGTTGAATCCTTCAAGAAGTGGCGACATTACCTTGAAGGAGTTGCCACCCCAGTGGAGGTGTACACTGATCACAGAAACCTCACCTATTTTTCTGAGACCAAAACACTCTCCCGGCGCCTAGCTAGGTGGTCAGAATTCCTCTCACAGTTTAACCTGTCAATCAAGTTTTGGCTGGGAAGACTGGGGAAGAAGCCAGATGCCTTGACCCGAAGGTGGGACATCTATGGGGACGACCCATCAAAGGACTTTCCAATCCAGAAGCCAGTCTTTATCCGAACCCAGTTAATGCTCTCTGAGGTGGATCTGGGAAGTCAACCTCTGACCTTGCAAGCAGCCATTGTGACTGACCTTCAATCACTCATTTCCGATATCAAGGAGGCCCAGAAATCAGACCAATCACACATGTACTCCCTAATGAATGGGGGGACAACAGAAGACCTTCGATAGACCAGAGGCGAGGACGGCATATTGTACTATGAAGGACAGTTATTTGTGCCCAATACTAATGACCTTCGGCTACAAGTACTCAAAGCTAATCATGACCATGTTTTGGCAGGCCATCCAGGACAGTCTAAGACTTACCATTTGGTGCACCGAGAATTCAACTGGCCAAATCTTCGAGAATTTGTGTCAGACTACATCCAGTCTTGTAATGTCTGCAGAAGGAACAAAGCGAGATACCATAAGCCTTATGGACTACTCAAACAGCTCCCAATCCCACTTAGGTCCTGGGAATCTATCTCAATGGATTTCATTGAACAACTACCTCCATCAGGAGGCTATACAGACATCTTAGTTGTAGTAGACCGGCTCACCAAACAGGCACTGTTCATTCTGACCATAAGATCACTCGATGCCACCATGCTGGCAGAATTGTTCATCAAACACGTCTTCTCAAAGTATGGTGTACCCAGCCACGTCACATCCAACCGAGGAACAGAATTCGTGTCTAAGTTCTTCAGATCTTTGGCTAATGCACTGGATATGAGGCTACACTTTACCTCAGGATACCACCCGGAGGCTGACGGCCAAACCGAGTGTACTAATCAAACACTCGAACAATTCTTGAGGATCTATTGCAACTACCAACAATTGGATTGGTCGCGATTACTCCCCTTAGCCGAGTTCGTCTACAACAACACACCGTCATCCACTACAGGTGTCTCCCCCTTCTATGCAAATAAAGGTTACCATCCCAAGATACAACTACAGGTGGAAAACGACGCACGGATCATGGAGGCAGATTCATTTGTGACAGATTTGAGGTTGGTACATGACGATCTGAAAAGGGCGATTGAAGACGTACAGCATCGCTACTAAATACCAGTGGACAAGAGAAGAACACCAGCACCCAAGATAGAGGTGGGCGACCATGTGTTCATACTCGCCAGATTCATAAAATCAACCCGGCCTACCAGAAAATTATCAGAAAAATACTTAGGTCCCTTCAAAGTTATAGGGAAACCAGGTACTTACTCGTACCTAATCAAACTTCCTAACCACCTCCACACTATCCATCCTGTCTTCCATGTATCGTAGATTGAGCCAGCACCCCTCAACAACATCCCTAACCACGTCAACCCTCCCCCACCTCCCATAGAAATTGATGGTAACTTGGAATTCGAGGTGGCCCATATACTGGACTCCAAGCTTGACCAGCAAAGGAGAGACCTACTGCTATACCTTGTCCAATGGTCAGGTTATGAGGGCACTCTGGATGAATATTCGTGGATGCCAGCCTCCGATCTAGAGAACACAGCCGAGTTAGTGTCTGAATTTCACTCCCTTTACCCAGAAAAACCTGGGCCATGCACTAGACTCTGAACCATGATCCCAGGAACCTTCAAAGCTATACTGCCAGTCGCAAACAAGGAAACTGCGAGCTAATCTATGGCCACAAGGGTGTGACTATAAGGAAGGAGTACTGTCATGATAGTGACACTGTGATGCGTACTGTGCGCACGTCACACACACGCATGAATTGATCAGCTCACCATCAGCCTTTCTGGAATTCTCCGAATTATTTAAATAATTGCCAATTGTTGTAACTACCTTAGTTTCGTTCTCCCTCAGAAGGACCCCATCCTTGTCAACTCTCTCTCTCTCTCTCTTAATAGATCTTTTGGATCCTAGAAGGGGCAAGTGTAGGAGCAGGTACAACGCCTTTGTGTGTATCTATTTTCTCTATCCCAATATTTAGCCACATTTCTCTCAGCATTTTAAAGGTTCTCCTGACCTCCCTTTGACTACCCCCCTCTTTTGCTGCGCTTTCTAGTTCTCTTGACCATGCACCGCTTTGCTGCACTTTTGCCTCTTTGGGCTGTGCTGCCTTTCCTATATACCCACACCATTTCATTTCTTCCAACTTCCTTTTGGAGATCACTCCTTGTCCCTTGTTATCTTCCACATAGCATCTCTGACTTTCACACCTTTCACAAGTTAGGTATGAAACTACTACTTTCTCCATACACCACCCTAGTTCTAATAGTTGCACCTCTTCTGGAATGCCTTTTCCATAGTGCTCCTCTGCTCACTTTCTTAGCTCTTCTACTGAGCTTCTCCTCCACTCTTGCTGTGCATCTTGTGACTTGGCCACATATGCTGCCTTTTCTTTCTCTACTCTCCTCAACTTCTCTTTATCTGCCTGTATCTTTCCTCTTTTGAGGAATGCCGGCCTCTTCCTTTCTTCTTGGTGTGCCTTTCTCTCAACCAGACACACCACTCTTTTCACCTTTGTCTCCTATAATGGGCACTCTCTACATTTGTGCCCTTTCTCACCATACTTATAACACTCAACCACTATTGTCTCCATCCTCCTAATTATTCTTTCTTCATCTCCACTCTTCATCACTCTGCTACTTAATACTTCAAATTTATTTAGGGGAGCATCCTTCCCCTTCTCTTCCTTCACATTCTTATAGTTGCAGGCCAGGTGCCCAAACTTCTTGCAACATCGACACAACTTCCTCTTTCTTCCCTCTAGTTCTTCTCTCAGTTTGGCAAGGGAGCATTTTTGTTTGAGCAGGTTGCTTATCAAAGTCTTATATTGAGTTTGAGACATCTTGTTGACGTCTCGATTGGTATGGAATGAATAAATGATCTTACTAGTTACTACATCTACTGGGATGCAAGATCTTCACCTAGCCAGAGTCCTACTGCCCTACTAACTACTGCCCTAATAGTACTTTGTTTATCACCCAATGAATGGGATCCCTAATCTAGATAGTCCTCTAAAGATAACCATCACTCCTTTGCATGTACCAACTCACAATGGAGTCACAGCATAAGGTTTATAGTGAGAAAAGGTTACAAGTAAACTACTAGACACTGCTCGTTTGTAAGGTCAGGTCTTAGAAATGATACCCGAGTTTGGTACCACTCTTCCACCCACTGTCCCTAACTGACAGTGAAGTCCCCTTAAGCCAAGGGCCTGGCTATATATGGAGGTGGTTACTGATCGCAATGATCAGCAACCAAGAGTTGATTTGTAATGAGATAAGAGAGTGAGCAGAGTCCAAGGCAGATGGTGCTCTGAAGTAAATTGAGTTCTAGTATCAAAGAGCCAAACTTCATGCCAGAATTAAGCCAACTGTAAGGGCAACTGGAGCAGAGCACTCCAGGAGATTCCTCAGTTAAATTATACTCTATGAAATATGTTACAACCTACCTCCAGGAAATTCCTCAGAGAATTAAATGAGACTCCTGGAGAGAATAACCTACAATATATATATTACAGTGTCCTTGTGTCCCTGCATTTGGTAACCAGGGTCTGAACAATGAAAGTGTGCTAGGAAACAACGGAGTACACTTAGAATAATAGAGTAAGACCAAATATTATGTAGTAAGATTTGGTCAGCTGCAGGGTCACTCCAGAGGACTAATACAGGCTCCAGAATCATGTGTGAGAGGTCCCCTTACACAGTCCATGTAGCAACTTAGTCTAGATGACTTAATCACTCTCCAAGTCTGAGTTGACAAGAAAAACTCAATAGAGTTCCTATTAGATTTTCTACACTACTTATACAACTACTACATAATCTGTACACTATTTTTCCCACACTCATCATATGACCTATTATATGACATCACCCTGTAACTTCCTATCATGTGACTGTGACTATGTGATACTTGTGATATGACACTTTCCCATACTCCCTCTTATATAATAAGTTCAAAAGAAAAGAAAAAGAAAAGAAATATAAATAATGACTTAGCTATTTTGCCAAGTCATAATAGTCTGAGCAGAAGACTGGACTAGGAAATAGAAGTAGAAAGAGACAATGAGAATGAAATGTTAGTAAAGATGGAATAGTAAGGAGTGAGAAGAACAGAGGTAGTAGAAATTATAGTAGATAGGGTAGATCTACTAGAGGAAGTCAGAAAGTTGAAAGTAAAAAATGATGAAGTGGTGAAAGCCATAAAAGAAATGAAGTAAGCAGAGGTAAAGATGTTAAGAGATAAGGAATGAAGAGAAGTTGATGGCATAATATACAAGGAAGGAAAAGTGTATATGCCAAAAGACAATAAATTGAGAGCAGAAATTATTAGGCTACATCATGATATGCTAGTAGGAGATCATAGAGGACAGTGGAAAACAGTAGAGTTGATTACTAGGAATTTTTGGTGGCCAGGAGTTACAAAAGAGATAAAGCAGTATGTAGAGAGGTATGATGCCTGCCAGTGCAATAAAAATTGCACAGAACAACCAACAGGAAAATTAATGCCAAATTCAATCCCAAAAAAGCCTTAAATGTATATATTAGCAGATTTTATCACAAAGCTGCCATTAGCTCAAGGATACAACTCAATCTTAGTAGTAGTCAATAGATTAATGTAATGACTTAGCCTAGACAACTTAATCACCCTCCAAGTCCAAGTTGACAAGGAGAACTCAATAGAGTTCCTATCATTTTTTGTACACTACTTATACAACTACTACATAGTCTGTGCACTACTTTCCCATATCTATCATGTGACTTGTCATGTGACATGACCATGTGACTTCCTATTCATGTGACTGTGACTAAGTGACACTTGTAATATGATATTTTCTTGTACTCCTTTCTGTATAGTAAAGAAAAATAAAAATAAAAATAAAAATAATGACTAAGCATTTTGCCAAGTCATGATAATTAAAGAGTTCAAAAAGGAATATTAGCAAGACCAAGAAGATGTGGTAAAACAAGAATGAAAAGAAGAAATATTTGAAAGGAAAGAATTGCCAAAAAGATTTATGACAAGAAAACTATTTGAATGGTTAGACAAAAGATACAATCAAGAATATTGGGAAAGACTGGAAAGAAATTAGAGAAGATAAAAAAGCAAACAGCCAGAGAAAAGGAAAATAATAGAAATAATCAAGAAAAAAGAAAAAATCAAGCAAAAAAATTCAGGAGTAAGAAAGTGAACAAAAGAAAACAACAATGAGATGGGCAATATGGTTGATCTATATTACAAATTATAAGGAATTCCTCAGGATGAGGAAACTTAGGAGGGAGATGGTGTCATAACTTGGCAAAACAACTAAGTTATTATTTATATTTCTTTTTCTTTACTACACAGGAAGAAGTACAGGAAAGTGTCACATCACAAGAGTCACTTGGTCACAGTCACATGATGAGTGTGGGAAAGTAGTATACAGACCATGTAGTAGTTGTATAAGTAGTATACAGAAAATAATGGAAACTCTATTAAGTTCTCCTTGTTAACTCAGATAAAGAATGAGACTAAGTTATCTCGACTAAGTCTTTACAATATTGGTGATTTAATAAATAGTGGTTATCTACTGATTTGCCTGATATCTTGGCCAATATTAATTGTCTTGAAACATGACTTAGCAAAACAGCTAAGTTATTATTTATATTTCTTTTCTTTTCTTTTTCTTTTGGACTTACTACACATAAGAAGTGTGGGAAAGTGTCATGTCACATGATCAAGTCACATGAGGAGTGTAGGAGAGAGAGAGAGAGAGAGAGAGTTCTGTATTTGTATACCGCAACAAGCAAACAAGTGCTAAGACGCGGTGGGTGAGTTACATAGTGGTACACTACTGACTACACCCAAGCTGCAGGGTTGA